>Ga0304729_1002560_pt1 | contig 10781 bp, 9 predicted proteins | sample C_131016_MF_Meta_FD_190475 | JGI IMG/M metagenome (GOLD analysis project Ga0304729, IMG submission 190475) | Freshwater microbial communities from Lake Croche, Canada to study carbon cycling - C_131016_MF_MetaG (v2) (version 2) | ecosystem: Environmental > Aquatic > Freshwater > Lake | place... | reverse complement strand
TGCACGATGGCCAAGGTCATGGTGGAGAGAAAGAAAAAAGCAAAGCACCACCACACCACAGGAATTTTCAGAAAAGCCAGGGAATGCGCTGCGTGGGGATCATTCGCTTTGCGATCCGCTGCATGGGTCAGGATGGCGTCACTTTTCCACACCAACAAAGCCAATATGCCAAGAAATACGCAAGCAGCCGCCACATAAGCAGTGCGCCAGTCATACAAGCTGCTGATGCTGACCATAAAGAGGGGGGCGACTGCCCAACCCAAATTACCCGTCAAACCATGTGCGCTGAAGGCGTATCCCAACCTTGGTGCTGACACTCTTTGGTTCAAGATGGTGAAGTCCACGGGATGAAAAGATGCATTGCCCACACCAAATAGCGCGGCTGCCACCATCAACCCACCATAGCTTTGTGCAAAAGAAGCAGCCATACATGCCGACGCAAGTGCTGCCAAAGCAAAGTACATCACAGGCCTAGCGCCCAAACGGTCTACCAAAAAACCCGCAGACGCTTGTCCAACCCCTGACACCACAAAAAACACCGACATCAGCAACCCTAGTTCGGAATAACTAAAGCCGAATGCCTCTATGAATTTCGGAAACATCAGAGGCAAGAGCAGATGCGAAAAATGGGAGCTGGCATGCGCCAGACTCACCAATCCAATCACAGTGGCATCGTCTTGCCAAGAGGCATCAGTCTGGGTGATCGTCGTCATGGGGCGTGATCCTACCCTTTGCGCCTTGGAAGCGCGTCAGCAAGGGGACAGGTTTACGACCCAGCCACCTTGGTAAACGCAAACTCCCCAGGAGCGCGCACGGGGTCCACACTGACCGCAATCCCGTCTTTAGGCATAAATTTGCCTTCAAGCAGAAGTTTGGACAGCGGATTTTCGATGCGCTGCTGAATTGCACGCTTTAAAGGTCTGGCGCCATAAATCGGGTCGAACCCGACTTTTGCCAATTCCGCCAAAGCTTGAGGCGACACTTCAAGAGATAGATCCATCTTGCGCAAGCGCGCAGACAATATAGCCAACTGGATATCAGCAATACGCGCAATGTGCTGGGCATCCAAACCATGGAACAAGACAGTCTCGTCGATACGATTTAAAAACTCAGGACGGAAATGCGTTTTGAGTTCATCCCACACCGCGTCTTTGATGTCTTGCGGATCTTGCCCGACCATGCTTTGGATGATGGGCGAACCAATGTTGGAAGTCATCACGATGACTGTGTTTTTAAAGTCGACCGTACGTCCTTGGCCATCGGTCAGACGACCATCGTCTAGAACCTGTAACAAGATGTTGAAAACATCAGGGTGGGCTTTTTCAACTTCGTCGAGTAGTAACACGCTGTACGGTTTGCGACGCACGGCTTCGGTCAAATAACCGCCTTCGTCGTAGCCCACATATCCAGGAGGCGCACCGACTAATCGGCTGACCGAGTGCTTCTCCATGAACTCGCTCATGTCGATGCGAATCATGTGGTCTTCGCTGTCAAACAAAAAACCAGCCAAAGCTTTGCACAACTCGGTCTTTCCGACGCCTGTGGGGCCAAGGAACAAGAAAGAACCTGTTGGACGATTCGGGTCGCCCAAGCCGGCACGTGAACGGCGGATCGCGTTGGACACGGCAGTGATCGCTTCATCTTGGCCGACCACCCGTTGGTGCAATTTGTCTTCCATTTGCAGTAACTTGTCGCGCTCGCCTTGCATGAGTTTGGAGACGGGAATGCCAGTGGCGCGCGCAACCACTTCGGCGATTTCTTCGGCGCCAACTTGTGTGCGCAATAACCGGTGCACGCCGTCTTTGGACAGCTTGTTGCTTTCTTTAGCGTTTGCTTCTTTGAGGCGTTTTTCCAACTCAGGTAATTTGCCGTATTGCAACTCGGCCACTTTGTTGAAGTCGCCTTTGCGTGTGAGTTCTTCAATTTGGAAACGGATGCGGTCGATTTCTTCTTTGACTTGCGCGCCACCTTGGGCAGAGGCTTTTTCTGATTTCCAAATGTCTTCTAGGTCGGAATACTCTTTACCGACTTTGATGATCTCTTCTTCCAGCAACTCCATGCGCTTGATCGACGCTTCATCTTTTTCTTTACGCACTGCTTCACGTTCAATTTTGAGTTGAATCAAGCGGCGGTCTAACTTATCCATCACCTCAGGCTTGGAGTCGATTTCGATTTTGATTTTGGCGGCCGCTTCATCGATCAAATCAATCGCCTTATCAGGCAAAAACCGGTCAGTTATGTAACGGTGCGACAACTCCGCCGCCGCCACGATGGCAGGGTCGGTAATTTCCACGCCATGGTGGACTTCGTACTTTTCTTGCAAGCCACGCAAGATCGCAATCGTGGCTTCCACGGAAGGTTCGCCAACGATGATCTTTTGGAAGCGACGCTCTAAGGCGGCGTCTTTTTCGATGTACTTGCGGTATTCGTCCAAAGTCGTGGCGCCCACGCAATGCAACTCACCGCGTGCCAATGCGGGCTTGAGCATATTGCCAGCGTCCATTGCGCCTTCGGCCTTGCCAGCGCCAACCATGGTGTGCAATTCGTCGATAAAGACAATGGTTTGGCCTTCGTCTTTGGCCAATTCGCTCAACACAGTTTTGAGACGCTCTTCAAACTCACCGCGAAACTTCGCACCCGCCAATAAAGACGCCATGTCCAAAGACAAGACACGTTTGCCTTTGAGCGAATCTGGCACTTCGCCAGCCACGATACGTTGCGCCAAACCTTCGACGATGGCGGTTTTACCGACACCAGGCTCACCGATCAAGACTGGGTTGTTTTTGCTACGGCGTTGCAAAACTTGAATCGCGCGACGAATCTCGTCGTCGCGACCAATCACAGGATCTAACTTGCCTTGGCGGGCACGCTCGGTCAAATCCATGCAGTATTTCTTCAAGGCTTCGCGTTGGCCTTCTGCATCGGCACTTTGGACTTTCTCTCCACCGCGCACGGCAGTCACTGCCACCTCTAATGCTTTGCGGTTCAGGCCGTTATCACGCGCCAATTTGCCCCACTCTGCTTTGTTGTCGCACAAGGCTAACAAAAACAATTCGCTGGCAATGTATTGGTCACCGCGTTTGATCGATTCTTTTTCGGCCGCTTGGATCAGCGAGATCAAATCTCGGCCCACTTGCACCTGCTCTTGTCCTTCGACTTTGGGTAAACGGTGCATGGCAGTTTCAGCTGCAGCTTGCAAACCGTGCACATTGGCACCGGCACGCTCCAACAACGACTTAGGGCCGTCATCTTGGCGCAACATCGCCACCAGCAAATGGGATGGTTCGATGTACGCGTGGTCATTGCCAATGGCCAAGGTTTGCGCCTCAGACAGGGCTTCTTGGAATTTGGTGGTCAGTTTGTCAAGACGCATGAAAGCTCCGGATCAGAAAAATGAATTACCTACTAACTGAGGCGCATTGTTTGTATTTCAAGCGGTCTTGGCGCTTTAGACCTTGACTTACATCAAGCAAGGAGCACAAGCTTCATTCTTACAAATCGCAAAAACCAATCTCAAAACAATGCCGCCATGCAACATGGCAGGCCTGTCAGACGTTCTTGATCTCGATACCCCAGCGGGCCAAGGCCTTGTCATCGCTAACCCGCGCATCCACCCAGCGTGCACCTTCAGGTGTGACTTCTTTTTTCCAAAAAGGCGCTTGTGTCTTGAGGTAATCCATCAAAAACTCACAGGCCTGAAAGCTCATGCCGCGGTGTGCCGAGGTCACGGCCACCAACACAATTTGGTCTTGGGGTTGCAACAATCCAATGCGGTGGATTACACGTGCCCCGTAAATATCAAAGCGTTTTGTGGCCTCTTCCATCATCGCGGTGATGGACTTCTCTGTCATGCCTGGGTAGTGCTCTAACTCCATGCTGGAAACATCACTGCCTTCATTGCGCTCGCGCACGGTGCCAACAAAACTGCATACGGCACCAACCCGTGCATCGTTGGCACGCAGTTGCGCCAATTCATAGCTCACATCGAAGTCTTCGGCTTGGATTGAAACGCTCAAGCGCATATCAGCCACCTGTTACGGGTGGGAAAAAAGCCACTTCGCAGTTGTCTTGTAAAAGTGCTGTTCCGTCGCATACCGATTGGTTCAAAGCCATACGCACGGCACGCTCTGTGGACAAAGCTTCTTGATATTTAGCGCCTCGCGTAAGAAGCAAGTCACGCAGTGCCTCAACGGTTTTGACATCGGCCTCAATCACTTCACTACCGTGTCCTATAGCTTCACGAATAGACGCAAAGTAACGCACCGTCACCTTCATGCCATCCACTCCGCAAAAGAAATAAATTGCACCGTGTCGCCTGGCTTGATAGCTTGGCCAGCGGGGTTATCCACCACACCATCGCCCCACACAGTAGAGGTCAACACACCTGAACTTTGGTTAGCAAACAAATCCAATCCGCCTTGCGCGTTGTGTTTGACACGCAAGAATTCACGTCGCTTGTCAGCACGTGGCCAGTCGAAATGGGCGATGCGCGTAGAGCGTTGAATATCTGTGTGCCGTGCGCCTTGCAAGGCCAACAAAAAAGGCCGCACTAATAACAAGAAGGTGATGAAACTTGACACTGGATTACCGGGCAAGCCCATGAAGTGGCATGGTCCACCTTCTGAATGAATGCTTCCATAGGCAAACGGCTTTCCAGGTTTGATTGCCAATTGCCATAAATTCAGGCTACCCAAACGTTCTACCGCTGGCTTGATGTGGTCTTCCTCACCCACCGAGACACCACCACTGGTCAATATCAAATCGTGTTGCTTGGCTGTGCTTTGTAACGCTGCCACCGTGGCTTCTCGTTGATCGGGCACGACGCCTAAATCTGTTACCTCGCAACCCAAACGTTGCAACATGGCACGCAAGAAAAATCGGTTGGAGTTGTAAATGGAGCCCACGGGCATCTTGTCTGGCGCAATATCGCCCGGCATCACCAATTCATCACCCGTAGAAAACAAAGCGACTTGTGGGGCTCGCGTCACTTGCAATTGCGCCAATCCCACGCTAGCGGCCATACCTAAGGATGCAGGCGTGAGTCGATCGCCTTTTTGCAAAACTTTGGCGCCGCGCGTTACGTCTTCACCTGAGCGACGAATCCATTGGCCCAAAGCGACTGCAGAATTCACGCGTACTTGGTTGTCATCGAGTGGTTCGCAGTCTTCTTGCATCACGACCGCGTCTGCACCCTCTGGGATAGGTGCTCCAGTAAAAATGCGTGCGGCTTCACCCGCGTGTAATGTTGTCCCGTGGGAACCGGCAGGAATACGTTGCGTCACTTTTAAAACGGCATTAGTTTTTACACAGTCAGCAAAACGCAACGCATAGCCATCCATCGAACTGTTGTCTTGTGGCGGCACCTGCAAAGCAGAGACGACGTCTTGCGCAAGCACACGGCCGTCGGCATCAAAGGTAGATACCGTTTGCGTTTCAGAGAGAACCTGCGCGTGCGCCAGCAATTGAGGAAGCGCTTCGTCTAACGTCAAGAGTGGGGGTCTGCTCATAAACTAAATTCGGTTGTATTCAAAACGGTCGGCATTGGCCAATAGCCATTCGCAGATGGCATCAGGTTGGTTCAAATCCATCACAGGTCGCTCGGTGGGCGATGGCAGAAGCTCAGGTGAGTCGGTAGCAATAGCCACGACAAAATCGTCGTCCGCATAACGCGTTGGTTGTCCAGACGCGTGACGCCACACTTCCACCTTCAGCACATCGCTTTGCTTGAAACCTTCTACCAATACCCAGTCTACGCCGTCATATACCTCTGCCAACAATTGGTGCACTGAGAGTTGTGTGGGTTGCTCAAACTGCCGCTGTAAGACCAAACGTTGGTCGGAGGCTACAACCACTTCAAATGCACCAGCCTCTCGGTGCCGCCAGCTGTCTTTACCTGGGTGGTCAATGTCGAAGTTGTGGTGTGCATGCTTAACCACCGACACCCGTAATCCCCTCAAACGAAATGCACCAATCAGTTGCTCGACCAAAGTGGTTTTGCCCGATCCTGAGAAGCCTGCAAATGCAACGACCTTCATGGGCTCTCGCAATGCAAGGCGATATAGCTTTTGATTTTCGAAACGTCCGCTTGCATCACATGCACCCGCTTTGGCAAAAGTTCAATGCCCACAAACTTGGGTGGACACGTCGGAGATTGCCCTAAAGCTTCTTGAATAGTTTCGGCAAATTTGATGGGCAATGCAGTTTCCAAAACAACCATGGGAATGCCAGGCTTCACATACTCACGCGCCACCTTCACGCCATCAGCAGTGTGGGTGTCAATCATTTCATGGTGTTGCGCATATACAGATTGAATCGTGCTCAAGCGATTGGCATGGGTGCTCTTACCGCTGATGAATCCAAACTGCTTCGCAGCCAATGCAAAGCGGGGATGTTGGCTTAAATCAAAACGACCGATCTTGGAGATCTGGGTGGAGAACAAATCACGCGTCGCATCCGCATCACGCCCCAACAAATCAAACACAAAGCGCTCGAAATTGCTGGCTTTGGAAATGTCCATCGACGGGCTGGATGTTTCGTGCGTGTCGGCACTGCCACGCACACGGTACACACCGGTTTTGAAAAACTCGTCTAAGACATCGTTTTCGTTGGTAGCCACAACCAAGGTATCAATGGGCAAACCCATCATGCGCGCCACATGGCCGGCGCAAATATTGCCAAAATTTCCACTTGGCACCGTAAAGCTGACTTTTTGTGAGTTGCTGGTTGTGGCTTGTAAATAACCTGCGAAGTAATACACCACTTGCGCTAGCAAGCGCGCCCAGTTGATGGAGTTGACCGTTCCAATTTTGTATTTGGCTTTGAACTCCAAATCATTGGAAACGGCTTTCACTAAATCTTGGCAATCGTCAAACACGCCTTCAATCGCGATGTTGTGGATGTTCTCGTCCATCAAGCTAAACATCTGCGCCTGTTGGAATGGGCTCATGCGTCCTTTTGGACTGGTCATGAAAACGCGCACGCCGCGCTTGCCACGCATCGCATATTCCGCTGCGCTACCGGTATCGCCACTGGTAGCGCCAAAGATATTGAGTTCCTCCCCGCGGCGGGCCAATTCGTATTCAAACAAATTACCCAGCAACTGCATGGCCATATCTTTAAAAGCCAAGGTAGGTCCGTTAGACAAAGCTTCTACCAACAGGCCATCACCCAAGGGACGCAATGGCACGATTTGTTTTGTGCCAAAGACAGCCTCTGTATAAGTCTTATTGCAGAGCGCCCTCAAGTCATCCGAGGGAATGTCATCGATGAACAGCGACAGCACCTCAAAAGCCAATGCGGCATAGCCTTGGGTTTGCAAAATAGTACGCAAACGTCCTAGGTGCACATCGTCAATTTGCGGATAGTGCTCGGGCAAATACAGGCCGCCATCAGGCGCCAATCCTTCGAGCAAGATGTCACAAAACTTTTTGCGCTCAGAATGTCCGCGCGTCGACAAATACAACATCAGTTCAACTCTTCTTTGCGAATACGGGTGATGGGCGCCAGCACTGTGCTGAGTTGTTGCATCTGCGCTAAGGCTTGGTTCATCTTGGCTTCCACACAGTCGTGCGTCAAGATGATCAAGTCGGTTTGGTTTTCACCCTCACCGGCTTCGCGTTGCAGCACCGCGTCAATGCTGATAGCAGCTTGCGCAAAGATGCCGGTGATTTGCGCTAAAACACCCGCTTGGTCTGCCACACGCAAACGCAGGTAATAACTGGTGACCACTTGCTCCATGGGCAACACAGGCAATTTGCTCATTGCCAGGTCAAAGGTCTCGGGTTGGAAAGCCAAATGCGGCACGCGGTTCAACGGGTCCGCAGTATGCAAACGTGTGACGTCTACCAAGTCTGCAATCACCGCGCTTGCTGTGGGCTCGCTGCCTGCACCTTTGCCGTAATAGAGCGTGGTACCTACTGCATCGGCTTGCACCATCACCGCATTCATGGCACCTTCTACGTTAGCTATCAAACGCTTGGCAGGCACCAAGCATGGATGTACACGCAATTCAATGCCATTGGTAGTGCGCTTAGAAATGCCTAAGAGTTTGATGCGATAACCGAGTTGCTCTGCATAGCGGATATCTTGTGCTTCGAGTTTGGTAATGCCCTCCACATAGGCTTTATCAAACTGCACAGGCACGCCAAAGGCAATCGCAGCCATGATGGTGGCTTTGTGTGCAGCATCCACACCTTCGATATCAAACGTGGGGTCTGCCTCTGCATAACCCAAAGCCTGCGCTTGTTTGAGCACATCGCCAAAGGCCAAGCCTTTGTCACGCATTTCAGACAAGATGAAATTGGTCGTACCGTTGATGATGCCCGCCACCCAATGGATTCGGTTGGCACTCAAACCTTCCCGCAAAGCTTTGATGATCGGTATGCCACCAGCAACGGCCGCTTCAAATGCCACCATCACACCTTGTTTGTGCGCAGCAGCAAAAATCTCTGTGCCATGCACCGCCAACAAGGCTTTGTTGGCAGTCACTACATGCTTGCCGGCAGCAATCGCTTCGAGCACCAATTGTTTGGCGATGCCATAACCTCCGATGAGTTCGACAACGATGTCGATCTCTGGATTGGCAATCACTAGTCGCGCGTCATTCACCACTTTTACAGCGTTGCCCACAATCTCTTGGGCACGAGCGGTGTCCAAGTCAGCGACCATCGTGATTTGTATAGGGCGGCCAGCGCGACGTTGGATTTCTTCTTGGTTGCGTTTGAGCACTTCAAAAGTGCCACTGCCTACGGTGCCAATGCCTAAAAGGCCAACTTGTATCGGTTTCATGCGGCTCGGTTGTTACGGTAGTTTTCTAAAAATTTGGCCATGCGAGCGATAGCTTCGCGCAACTCATCTTCATGGGGCAGGAAAACCACACGGAAATGGTCTGGGTTGGGCCAATTGAATCCAGTGCCTTGCACCAACATCACTTTGGTCTCTTGCAGCATTTCTAAGAAGAACTGTTGGTCGTCTTTAATTGGATAGACCTTGGGGTCTAAGCGGGGAAACAAATACAGGGCGGCATGCGGCTTGACGCAGGTCACACCCGGAATAGCGGTGATGAGCTCATAGGCCAAATCGCGTTGCTTGCGCAAACGGCCTCCCTCACCCACTAAGTCATTGATGCTTTGGTAACCGCCTAACGCAGTTTGAATCGCCCATTGGCCAGGAACGTTGGCGCACAAACGCATGTTCGAGAGCATATTCAAGCCCTCGATGTAATCGGCTGCGGGCTTCTTATCGCCAGAAACTATCAACCAACCTGCGCGATAGCCGCAAGAGCGGTAACTTTTAGAGAGCGAATTGAATGTCAAGGTCAGGACGTCATTGCTCAAGCTAGCAATTGGTGTGTGCTTGACGCCGTCATACAAAACTTTGTCGTAGACCTCGTCCGCAAAAATCACCAAGCCGTGTTCACGCGCTAGGTCAATGATTTGTTGGAGCAAGGCATTTGTATAGAGCACACCGGTAGGGTTGTTCGGATTGATCACCACAATCCCTTTGGTGTGGGGTGTTATTTTTTTGCGAATGTCTTCAATGTCTGGCATCCAACCATTGGCTTCGTCGCACAAATAATGCACAGGTGTGCCGCCTGACAGGCTCACTGCAGCAGTCCACAAGGGATAGTCAGGCGCGGGCAAAAGTAGTTCGTCGCCATCGTCCAACAAACCATTAGTAGCCATCACGATCAATTCGCTCGCACCGTTGCCTAAATAAATATCTTCTAGTCCAACACCCTTGATGCCTTGGCGCTGGGTTTCGTGCATCACCGCTTTGCGTGCACCAAAAATGCCCTTGCTGTCCGAGTAACCCGCCGAGTTCGGTAGGTTACGGATCATGTCCTGCTGGATTTCCTCGGGCGCATCGAAACCAAACACCGCCAAATTACCGATGTTGAGTTTGATGATTTTTTGACCGTCTTCTTCCATTTGACGCGCACGGTCCATGATGGGCCCGCGTATGTCGTAACAGACGTTGGACAGCTTGTTGGATTTTTGAATAGTTCGCAAAGTCCCTCCAAGGGCTCTTTTATAGGGTGAAAACCTATAATTTGACCACAGTTCACCCTCCTCCCCCTATGAAACTCCAACCCGATCGCATCGACACACTCTCCGTGACTGGCTATGGCCCAGGTTGGATCGGCATATCAGGAGAAAAAGTCATGCGTAGCGTGGTAATCACCTCGCTGGGAGAGCAATTTGACTGGGACTGCGCTAACTTTTCCGAACTCACCTCCGCCCACTTTGCGCGTTTGGCAGATTTATCTGTAGAACTTGTGATTTTTGGCAGTGGTGCACAACTTCGCTTTATTCAGCCCGCTTGGGTCTCTCCATTGATGCAACGCGGTATTGGCATGGAAACCATGGACACTTTCGCCGCCTGCCGGACTTTTAACATCTTGGCAGGCGAAGGCCGTAAAGTGGCGGCCGCCTTGGTCGTAGAGGCTTCATAAAGCCTTTATCAAAGGGTGGGGCGACCCGCCTGTCTAACCGGGAACACGGCGCAAAGGGCAAGATTAGATTTTCCAGTTAAAATTACTGGTTGCCGTTTGTGGGCGCGGTCTAGACAGTCGCCCCGCTTTTTTGGCCTTCCCACTGTCACACCTGATTGAGCGCTATGGCAATTGTTGTCAATAAACCCCTCCCTGAATTTGAAGCCAACGCCACGGGTGGCATCAAGGTGTCAAATTCATCGCATAACGGCCAGATGGTGGTCTTGTACTTTTACCCCAAAGACAACACCCCCGGCTGCACTACCGAGGCCATGCAGTTTCGCGACAA
>Ga0304729_1002559_pt1 | contig 10783 bp, 7 predicted proteins | sample C_131016_MF_Meta_FD_190475 | JGI IMG/M metagenome (GOLD analysis project Ga0304729, IMG submission 190475) | Freshwater microbial communities from Lake Croche, Canada to study carbon cycling - C_131016_MF_MetaG (v2) (version 2) | ecosystem: Environmental > Aquatic > Freshwater > Lake | place... | reverse complement strand
TTTTATTAGGAATCATAGCAGGTCCTACTACAATCTGTTTATCATCAACAGTCTTGAACTCATATGTCTTTTCTTTCTCTAACTCTTCAGTTGAAAAATACATTCCCTTAACTTCGATTGCAGGGTCCTTAACTAAACTAACCATACGAATACCTTGATTACCATCTTCTTCGAGAGTAATTTCATAGATCGGAAGGTCTTCTAGTCTAACTTGTCCTTTTTTCATATTTATTTGTTGTGTTTTTTATTTATATCATTGTTATACTTGTCTCTGTGATACCAATAAGCCATTGTTGTTAAACATTCGGAATATGATAAATTGTATATTGCTTCATATTTAGTTATATCACCATTAGCAAGTCTATCAACCATAGCAACCCAATTTAAATGATCTGGTATTTCATCAACAGCAACCCTATTGGTTTGTGCTGATGTCGGTAGGGAAAAAATCATTTCGTAGTTTATGAAGATAACTTTTTCCCACTCGTAAAAGCCTCTATAATCCATAATGCAGCGTCACAAGGTATACTTTTCAATAGTTCTTTTCTTCTTTTAATAATATCTATATCACCATTAAAAGGTTCTACTTTATAAACTGTATCCCCGAACTCATTTTGTGACTCAGTTGCTGGTCTAATAATAATGGATAATATATTTAACCATCCTTCATATTGACTTTTAGATTGTTTTTCTAATATCTTAATGGATACATTCTCACCGAATGTTAGTTTATCTGGTATATTATATGAATATAAAGTACCATTAATTTCAAAACTATCAGCCTTTTCCGGAACCATCTTCTCTCTAAATGGTGCTAATGACTCTATTAATATATTTACTTCATCATCTGTTAAATCACTATTGAAATAGAAATCGGGACTTGTACCTGTTAATACAGCAATCATTTTTATTATGAACTCTTCTTCTACCATATCATCATATTCTGCATATAAGTCCATTATTTTCATAAAGTCTCTCAACTTTATCTCATTCCAAGCTTCCGGTATAGATAACTCTACACCCTGTATCATTTCTTTTATCATATCTTTCTTTTTTTACTGTATATATTATTTTTATAAAGTCGCTTTTATCTTATTTTAGATCTATTCTCTATAACATCAACTCTATTCATTGTTTTCCTTATATCAGTCTCAGTTACATAAACTTGTTGATATTGTAACATACCATTCTTTATTTTCAATTGTGCCTGACCTAAGCTGTTAGTTGATCCAGCAGATGGTGATGAAGGAAAATTAGATTTATTTGATGTTGGAGCATTATAGAAGCTAACTTTATCTGGTGGAGTACCACCTTCATAGTTAGTAGAAGCTATTTTAGCAACCTGTAAAGCACCAGCAAGACCAACAGCACTCGCAGCGATGAATGAATATGGTGGTGGCATAGAACCTAATGCCTGAACAACACCAGCAGCTGTATTTAGAATAGCTGTTGATATTTGTAAAGCTTTATTTCTTTGGAATTCTTTTTTCTTTATTTTCTCACCCTCTTCAAAGTTCTTTAACTGTATATCATATAACTGTTGATACATCTCATTTTTAGATGCAACTGTACCTTGATCTAATGCTGCTAGTTTAGCTGTTCTTTCATCATCAGATATATTCATAGATTCAATAGCTGCTCTTTGAGCTGCTACTTGTCTATCTAATTCTTCCGAATGCTGTTGTGTTTGTTTAGCAACCGCATCAGTTTCTTTTTGTATTTGATTTAACTTCTGTTCTGATTGTTGATTAAATAAATCATTTAGTGATGATAATACACTATTTACAGATTGAGCCATCTGTATAACCGCGTCTATCTCTTTTAGCTGTTCTTGTAGCTTCTCTTGTTGAGCATTCTTTCTTAAAGACTTTTCTTTCTCTCTATACTTTTCTTTAATAATAGCTATTGCTTCTTCAACACCATTAGCAGCCTTTATCTCTTGCTCTTCATCTTTCTTTAATTTAGCTAACTGTAGATCCCTTTCCTTATTATATAGTTCTACTTTCTTTTTAAGTGAGAACATACCATACTTATCTAAATAAGCAAGTTGATCTGTTAATAGTTGAGCAGTATCATCTATTTGTTTTCTACTTATTTCTTTTCTTTTATCAACAATAGCTTTATCAGTAGAAACAATTTGATTGTCTATCTCCTGTTTTCTGTTAAGGTATTCTTGCTCGGCATCTGCCTTTGCTTGTGTTCCTTCCTTAAATCTATCTATATTATCTTTAAGATAAACTAACTCAGTTGTTTTTAGTTCTTCTAAGTTAGATTTTTGTTGTTCTAACTTGGAAATATTATCATCCATTAAAGACTGATTAAACTCTTTTTGTTTATTAACTCTATCTGTAGTAGACTTAATAACAGATTTATCTAAATCAATACCTTCTCTGGTGACTGCAACATCAGCCATCTTTTGTTCAGTAACCTTACCTTCAACTTGTGCTTCAACTTCTTTAACTTTGTTCTTTGCTTCAATTAAAGCAACAGAATTTTCATCAGATTTATTTATATTATAGTTTAATTGAGCTACTCTTACATTAAGTTTAACTAATTCTAATTGAGCCTTACTATCCTTTTTTATTACTTCAGATAATTCTTCACTTGCCTTCTTTCTTTCCTCAATAGATTTGGTTACATCATCTCTAGTTTGTCTTAACTTTTCTTCTTTTCTTTCGTATTCAGCAACAACGCCACTTAATTGAGCAGTAGCCATTTTAGCAGCTTTTAGAGCAGATACTAATGCCTTGGATTGATCTAATGCCTTAGAAGGATCTATTTTAGAAACACCATCGACAACACCTTCAACAACTTGACCAAATTCATTGACCATCTTACCAGCATTATCAACAACTTGCTTACCATTTTTAATAATGTCTTCACCAGTTTCTTTAATCTTACCTTTGGTCTCATCTATCTTATCATTTAATTCCTTAATTCTTGATGGATCTTTATTACCAAAGAATGAATTTTCCCAAGCTAATTGTAGTTCTTCTATTACAAGTTTAATAGAATAGAAGTTTAGCTTTAATGAATCTAATGCTATACCAAAAACACCTTTAATAACTTTAGTAGTACCTTCAAATCCATTTGTTAATGCACCAACTTTTTCAACAACACTTGTTATTACTTCTACAACTTGATTAAATATTATATTAATAGCACCCATAGCAGTAGCAAAAAGATCTGCAACCTTTTGATTCTGCATAAATACATCTTTAAGCATCTCCAATAGTTTTATGAATCCCATAGCTTTAGCAACATCCTTAAATGATGCTGTTAATTTCTTAGCACCATCAGACATACCATCAAGACCTTTCTTAGCTTTACTAGCACCATCACCAATTTTCTTGACGCTACTAGAGACTTTGTCTAAGTCTTTATCATCTACTTTGGTTTCTACATCAATAATGATCTTTTTATTATCTGCCATATTATTTTTAGTTTTGTATATATATTATATTTAGTAAAGTGTTTTTTATGTATCTGCTAATGTATATTTTATTTCTAAATCAAAAGACCATTTCATATTAACTGTAGATGCCTCTGGTCCATTATTTTTAATCGTCATAATAAGAGCTGTTGTTGAAACGGCTATATTATATCCAGTTATACTACCTCCTGTTGTAGCCGTCCAATCCACACCACTACCAGTAAATAAAACATTATCTGTTACGCTCGGTGCGGTATTTAATGTTGATCCATTCCAAAAAACAAAATGTTCTTGTTCTCTCACATACCAGTTTTTATGTCCAGCACCAGTTGCTTGATTTACTCCTCTTGTGGTTGTTCTTATATAAGCCGTTGCTTGTTTCGTTCCAAATAAAGTCGTGAAGTTTATAGTATATGGTGTTGCACTTGTAGTTGATGTTAGTACAGATATACTTGCGTTAAATGTTACAAATCTATAGTTCTCTACTCCATTATTATTTGTGATCTCAACCATAAAGTTTCCACTTGCTGGTTGTCCTCCTGTTTGTAAAACAATACCAGTTGGAGCGGTTAATGTCGTTGTTGTTATATTACTAAATGTTGTTGTTCCTACATATAAATCAAGTTCGTTTAATGAAGTTAGAGCCATTATATTATCCGTAACCGTTATACCAGATCCACTTCCTATAATAGTGTTTCCACCACCGGTTACATTATGTTGCTTACCACCTAAAACTATATTACCTGTTCCATCTGTATTATGACTATCACCTGTTATAAAGTTATTAGTCCCTGTTGTATTATGACTATCACCTGTTATAAAGTTATTAGTCCCTGTTACATTATTACCATCTCCTACAACAATATTCATTGATCCTGTTACATTATTTCCTCTACCAGCCACAATAACTCCACTAGCCGCACTATCTATAATATTAGAAGTTGATAAGTTAATAACACCAACTAACGGTCTAAAAGATGTTGCTATTGATATAGGCGGACTAACTTCTGGTATATACGCATTTGTCGTTGGTATATTATAATCTAATGCTTTAACAAGTTCTACTTTTGTTATACCATTTGTCGAAGGATCATAGTCCATAATCTTATTAACTCTATAATAACCATCATTACCATCTATTGTAAAGAATATTAGGTCACTAAATCTAAATTGATTTATATCTAATGGTGTTAAATAAAAACTAACTGTTAAAATCCTACTATTCTTATCAGATATTTCAGTCATATTATTCTGCCAATAGTCATAAAATAAGTTATGTATAGTATCGTTAAAATTATCATAGAATGAACTAACCTGTCCAAAGTTTAAACTAACTGTAGGGTTTAGTGCGTCATCAAAAGGTCCTGCATAAGGGTAATATGAATAGTTTGTTCCATTAAAATATAAATGTTCTGTTGATAATGTTTTTTTCTTTCTATATAGAATCCTTATATTCATACCTTCTGGTCTTGAATAGTTACCATTATTCATATTAGCTATAATAGGTAGATATATCTCTGTTGAACCAGGTAGTAAGTCTATTAAAGTTGGTGATATAATAGGTTCTATATTATTCTCTCCTGTAATAAAATCGTTATCTATTTCATATTTATATTCACCAAATACTTTATGTGTATTATTAAAATAACTTTCATTATAAATATCCTTATCTTGTTTATAAGAGAATATATTTGTTCTTGCTTGTGTATCGGAAGTTATTTGACTTTTAATCGGCTCGGTTCTATCTAACTTATCACTCCAATCCTTTATAGTTTGATATGTTCTATAATAATCATCTCTTGGTTCTATAATAAAGTTATTTCTATTCATTTTATCTGGTTCCATATAAAGATTAAACATCTTCATTAGAGAACCTAATAAATCTTTTTGCTTTACATTAGCCGGTAGAGAAGCAGCCATATCTATTTTATTACCTTGTATTAATATATTAGATCCTGTTGCGTAAATAAATGATTGAATCGTTGAAGTGCTCCTTAAATAAGTACCTGGATTACTAAATGCTGGTGATCCATTTCTCATAAAGAAAAACTTGACCTCTTCTCCAAAACGGAGTTTAGTTGTTGCGTGTAATATATCCGATGTTATTTGCCCTGTTACTTTCCAACTTGGATAGCCACTTATCGTTCCACCACCAGCACTATAAGATATACCCGGTGCTATATAACCAGAACCGTCCGCTATTATGTAGTAATCTAAACCACCAAATTGAATAGCAGGCCATCCACCACCACTCGGTGGTGTTATTTGACTTAATGTTGGTGTGTTAGTCCAACCTGATACAGTTAAACCTGCTGAATCTACATTCCTTTTAACAACTAATAATAAGGTATCATTTGCGTCATACCAAGGTGTTCCGGTTGATACATTACTTGTTATTCTAAAATCTATATTAAATGTAAATGTCTGTGTATAATCTGTTACAGTTGTGCTTGGTATATTATGAATATAACTATATGTTGCTACATTATAAAGATTATTAGGATCATAAGTTTCTACATTACAATACCAGTTTCCCCATTTATAAGTTGTCGGGAAGCTATTATCCACCATCGTTGTTGATTGTGTAGATGAAGGATTAATATTTAATACTGAACCACTTGCTCCTATTGTTATAGCTGATACAACTGGTGTTTGTGTTAATACTTTATTACTAAATGGTATAATAAGATTTTTGTAAAAATCGCTATTAAAAAAGTTAGAAGTATAACTATAACCAGCTTCAATAAAAATCTGATCCATTACAGGTTTAAGATAAGCTGCTGGTGAAAAATTATATACTGATAAACTTGATGTTGTACCACTTCCAGAAGCACTAACTAAACTATAATCTAATGGATAAGCATAATCCATTAATGGATAATAATAACCTGTTGTATAATCTCCATTCCAACTATTTACTATACTCGAAGGTTGATAAAAGTGATCGTATTGATTTAAATCTAACTCTGTTAAATACTTCTCACCTATTGTTTTAAACAAAGTATCATTATCCGCATATATAACTACTTCATATTCGTTCTTACCCATATTCCTATCATAGGTTATACTTGTAAGTTGAATATATCCTTCAAATACTATAACTGTATCTCTTAAAACCCAAGCCTTACTTTTCTTTGTCGCATCAAATGTACTATCACTATTCAATCCAAAAATATATTGAAAAGTTGCTCTATTAAGTTTTGTATCTGGTAATGTTATAGTCTTACTATAAGAACTATTCTTAGAACTTATATCATTTAAGTCAGCTATATTAAAGTTTAATGATATACCTATATCATCATATGTATCTAAATAAGCATTACTGAAGTTATTAAAAACTCCTGCACTAACAGTTAATGAAAAACCAACTCCACTTGTTGTATATGTAGATGTTGTATAGCCTGAACCTGTTATGAGTATTGTAGCACTTGTAACACTCGGTGTTATATAACCAAAATCTACATCTCCTAATGTATAACCTGAACCAGGTATTATAATACTCCAAGTTAAAACTGAACCTGAACCATTTACGGTTAGTATTTGTCCGTAAGAACCAGTACCACCATCAACTAAGAAGTAAGCACCAGCGGTATAACCAGCACCACCCGAAGTTAGGTTAGTACCTGTAATACCACCACTACCATCAACAGACATAATCTCTAATCTAAAACCACTACCACCAGATGCTGTTGTACCTGTTACTGTTCCTATCGCACCACCAGTTCCTATTGAGAATGTATTACCTACACTCCAACCATAACCACCGTTTATTATATTTATAGTTGATAAACCATTTGTACCTTCATACCCATTTACCTCTACTAATAATTCATATCTTATCATATTCTTATCTTATTGATTTTGTGTTTCTATACCATAACTATAAACATAACTTAAAGTCATATTAAATAGTTTGTCTCTATTGGCTGTCTTATACTCATAAGAGCTATCAGTTATTATAACTGGATAAGCGTCGCCTGTTGTTTCATTTATTATATAAACCTCTGGACTTATTACTAACTGACCCAAATATGAATATATATCCTCACTAACAAAGTTAGTATTTATTGTATGTTGCTCCTCAACCTTTTGGCTTAATATAGTTCTTTCTCTTGAACTCATAACAAACGGCACTGGCAACTCTTGTTTATATTCTGTTCTACTTACATTATATGTCTTTTTATTATCTAAACGGAAGTTAAAATAATCAAATACACCATAACTATTCAACCACATTACTCTTACATTATCATATATACTACAATCCGTATCTATAGTCCAAGTTCTTACTTCCGAATATGTTGGGTTAAATATAGATCTACCAACAAATAGAGTATAATATGATGTACTTGCTGGCATTGAACCATAAGTTGTTAAATATTTTGTTCCTACTGGTACATCTCTTTTTTGTAATGTATTAGTACCAGTTACTACTGATGTTGTTGAATATGTACCTATAACTTGATTTGATGAGTTATAATAGTTAAATGTATAGTATATAGCTGAAGGTGATGAGAAACCAGCTCTGTAAGCGAAATGACTTATAGTTTCATTTTGATCCATCAATATACTCTTTCTTGTTGTAACCGGATGGTCTGTTAAAAAACCTTTACTTGAAGCCACGTTTATAGCAGTACCCATTATTAAACTATTAGAAGTATCAGTCCCAGATAAAGCATATTGTCTTGTACCATTATACCCCCAATATGTAGAACTTGTTCCATTCCATCTCTCAACATTAGTTATACTTCCTATTGATGTAGAGCTTGCTGTTACAAATATTTTATCTGTTGAAAATCTTGTTGTAGTAAATAATGTATTTGTTACGGCTGCTGTTCCTGCTAAATAACTATTACTTGTATTTATAGTTATTACATCTCCTACAGCTAGTCCGTGAGCTGATGAGAATGAGAAACCAAAATAAGAATATGTTCCTGATGTTACACTTAATAATGTAGTCCAAACAAGTTCAGGATTCCATTGAAGACCATAGTTAATATAGTAATAAAGTAAATCAGCACTACCCAATCCTCCAACTGAACTTGTTATACCTTGATTTAAGTCATAACCAGATACTGCTAGTAATGATTTATAAGGTGAGTATATACCATAACCAGTATTTGGTCTTGGTATTTGTGTTTCCTTTACTAAGAACTGAACATCTGGTGTTACTTCGTTTGTTCCATAATATAATTTAGTTAAATACTTAAAGTTAGTTGAACCAGAACTTGCGTTGGTTAATGTAAAAACACTTCCATATAAGTCATTAATCGGTGTTAAATAATAAGGAGTTGATGCTATTGTTGTATTCGTCATAATGTATATATATTATTTTTCTAAAGTGTTTTTTTACTAAAGTCCGCTATTATCTTATCTAAAAATACACTAACATCTTGAGCTGATGCATTAGCTAACAACTCACTCTTCTTTTGTAAGATATTAGTTATCAACTTATCAGTTGCGTGTAAGGGTTTTATACCATTCTTGCCAATACTTCTTGCTACAATAAATGCTGCTTGATTATCATTCATATTTTTAAATTTAATATGTTTATGTTTAATCCAAGATAATATAGGTTTAGTTGGTGGTTGCTTACCCGGTTTCCTTCCGTTATCTACATATTTAAAATAATCAGCACCAGTAAGTTTTAATAATAATGTATCAACATCTTTGACTACATCATAATCTAATGATTTAATAAGATTACCAGTTGCTCGATGATCATTCTCTGATAATATTTGAGTTAAAAAAGCAACAGATTCAGCACCAATCTTTCTTAAAACTTTATATAACTCTTTATGTTCTATCTTATTCATAGTATATTATTTATTTATATCATCATTACTGTTATTCAGTTTAGAACTCTATTCCTAAAACTTTAGTAATCTCTTCTATACTTTTCTTAGTCTTATTTAGTGCATCACTATCAAACATTAAACCATAACACTCTAAACTCTTACCTATCTCTGCAGCTTTACTTAAAATCTCATCAACATTATCTCCTATAACTACTATTGAACCAAACTCTTTCATTTCTTTAATACCTACTTGGTCAAATGGTATAATATAATCTAAATCTTTATACCTAAAAGAACCTTTCAATCTTATATTATCTTTATATTCACTCGGTATATTTATAGCCATAAAGTTGTTAAAACAATATGTTGATTTCAATATAACCTCACAACCATATTTACCAGCATAAGTCGGTTCAACTATCTTACCCTCACAACCGTTAATAATAATCTCGTCCCAGTTGTTAATCATACTTAAATATGTATTAGATGGTGGAGAACCAGCCCTCATACAAGGATCTGTAAAATAGTTATTACCATCCTTACCAACTCTTATCTCATTACTATAAAAACCAGTGTGATTATATTTCTTTAATACTGAACTAAACTTATTATTAACCTCTATAACTGGTTTAGGCATTAAATCTTTTGTAGTGTGAGTTCCAATATAACCACAATCTTTCGTTTCTATACCCCAAATTTGGTTCTCAGTCGTTTCACCATTAATCATCCACCCATCAAATCCGGTCTCAACTATACAGTCTAAACTATCCTCTATAACGAACTCAATCTCTTCTCCTAATGGTCCTAAACTTATCTTTAAGTTCTCTAACCATACCGAACTCTGGTTCATATTAATATGATGATATGTTTCCATATTACCTCTATAATAACTAATCTTAATCCACTTATCTTCTTTCGTTTTTAGATAGTTAATAAGATTTGTTATACCTGTTATATAAGTTGTCGGTATAGTTGGTAAGCCTACACTTTCTAACTCGTTCTTAAACAACTTTCTATCTGTTTCTAAGTCTTCACTTTGGCAACCACCCCAAACTTTCTTACCCATCTTTCTTAAATGGTTACCCCAATCCTTAAAATATATATCGGGGAATATAAATATATCAATCTGGTCTATATTACTCCAAAAGTCTATTATGTTCTCTACTCCATCATATCCTATACCGGTATTATCAGCTGAATACATCGGGAATGGGTTCTTATTAACAGAGTGATAAAATACCTTTCCGAAATACTTTGTAAGTTCTCTTGCTATACTTACATAACTACCACCTACGTTATCAATAATACAAACCGATTGTTCGGTTTTCATTTTTACTTTACTAAATTTCAATCTCATAAGGTATATATTATATTTTAAATATGTTTTTTAACTACAATTTATATTAGATGATTGTAAGTTAGCTGCTGTTAATGTATTCCAGTTAGTTGTATTCGTTAATGAAGTAGGTTTATATACCCATAATGTATTACCACCTGAACTATCTATATCTAATACAGTCATATTATATAATGATTGAGAAGCACCTAAATG
>Ga0304729_1002558_pt1 | contig 10785 bp, 14 predicted proteins | sample C_131016_MF_Meta_FD_190475 | JGI IMG/M metagenome (GOLD analysis project Ga0304729, IMG submission 190475) | Freshwater microbial communities from Lake Croche, Canada to study carbon cycling - C_131016_MF_MetaG (v2) (version 2) | ecosystem: Environmental > Aquatic > Freshwater > Lake | place... | reverse complement strand
AGTAACTATGTTGCTGGCAATATCAGTTCAAGCGCAGACAATTAAAATAGTTTCAAATCTTCCAGCTGGCTCTGCGCCCGACACTGTCACAAGAAGACTAGCAGAAGTAATCAGTGCCAAGTGGAATACACCCATAGTAGTTGATAATCGCCCGGGTGCTGCAGGTGCAGTGGCATTGGAACACTACTTAAATGAGCCCGCAGATGGCAACACCATATTGATGTTGGACGGAGGTGCCTGGAGTACAATGCCTATCCTGTACAACAAAGAAGATCGGTTTGCACGCCTGCAAACACTGGCACCATTGTATAGTAACGAATGGGTATTAATTGCAAATAGCCGAATTAAGTCCCTGGATGACTTACGTAGTGCAATTAAGACACGACCCTTTTATGGATCTTGGGGCATTGGCTCTGCAGGACATTTTTGTGGGATTGAAGTTGCACGAGTATTGGGTGTAACTGCCACACACGTTCCTTATAAGGAATATGGACAATGGTTTGCAGATGTAGTCAATGGCGAACTGGCGTACAGTTGTAGCAGTATTGGATCAACAGAACAGTATCGTAACAGTGGTAAACTAAATTGGCTGGCACTTACTGCACGAGAACGAGATCCAGGCTTCCCTGAGATTCCAACTACACGTGAACTGTTGGGTCCAGAGTTTCACATGAACAGTGCCTTTATCACATTCTTTATACACGATACTGCACCAAGTGCAAAGGTTAGACTAATACGAGCAGAAATTGCACGAGCATTACAAACTCCAGAAATGCGTGAAGCCTTAAAGTTTGTACGTGGCAAATCTTGGGCCGGTACACATGACGAGTTTGATAGATTTATTGTAAAGACAATCGCCGACAATCGTCGACTTATTCGACAAGCAGACATTAGAGTTAATTAATGAACAATGCTGCAGAGTTAATTAGACCGGACTGTGTGTTAATTGATTTTGCTGGGCAGAAAATCGATTCTATAGAAATACAGAATCGTAAACGTTTTCTTAAAGAACAAATACATCAGACATTAAATGGTGATACTGAAGGTAAAACAGTTTATGTAGGATTTAATAGATTTGATTGGGTTGTACCTATTATGTTGGCAGTATGGGAGTTAGGCGGTAATGTGTTTGTGCATGACCTCAACTACGAATTTACTCGCATACCAGAATTTGCAGATTTTTATAACTTCATTGATTTATCAATAGTCCCAGACAAAACGACCTTCACGCAGTTTGCAACACCTGCAATTGATCCACATGGATATACCGGGGTACACTATACATTTGACGATCACGTACAGGTGTCTGCAACCACAGTGGCCATGAAAACCCATACTAGTGGTACAACAGGTAGACCAAGAATAATAGACTTTACACACCAACACCTAATTGATCGCACACAAGTAATAGCATCATACCATGGATACAACGGTGAAGATAAACCTTTTCACTTCAAAACATTTCATCATGGTGCACTCTTTATTGACTATGCACTGCCTTTGTTGAGTGTTGCTGCAGAGCACTATTTTATTGACCCGTTAACGCCTGCCATCTGCGGCGATAATTATAACGCAAAAACTTACTTGAATCTAGTAATGCCATACATTCGTGATAACAAGATAACTGCAATACTCATGCCCTACGAATGGATTAACTATTTTGATCAAGCAACTCCGGTGGACATGGAGGGACGTTTATCAATTCGCACGCTCAGGGGATATGATGCTATAACAGCCGCCTGGATATTTGAAAATATTAATCCCAAGGACATTATAAATCAATTTGGTTGCAGTGAGTTGGGTACAATGTTCATATCTAGAGTTACACAAGACAATTATAAAAACTACGTACATAACTTGTTCACTGAACGTGCGCCTGGACTAGAGTATGTCTTGGAAAAAAATCTAGTACGTGCTCGGCGCCAGGGATACGAATGGCATGTACTTGCTGATGGGTTTATAGAGGATGGTAACAAGTTATACTATCAAGGTCGTTCTTATGCGTTTGCAACCGATGATAAGCCCATCTACATACAAGATTTAGAAAACTACTTACGCACCCTTTATCATCCAACAAAATTTCAATTAGTTCCAGACTTTGTTGATTCAAAGTTATATTTGGCACTATTTGATCCAACGTTGGACACAGATATCAGCAGAATTAATGAGTTAATTTCTACCAATGTATCACCAAGACATTGTGTTGCAGATATAAGATATTTTAATTTAAGAGACGTTGTCACAGGTATCAAGCCCAGTGGACAAATACTACTATACGCATTTACTAAGGACCAAAATGATATTCAATCACATTAAAGAACTCAAAGCCGAAGGCAAAAAAATTGGCATCACATTCAGTCAATTTGATATGCTACACGCAGGACATATTGCCATGTTGGCCGAAGCCAAAAACCATTGCGATTATTTGATTGCAGGTCTACAAACAGATGCCAGCATTGACCGTCCGGGAGTTAAAAATCCTCCGGTGCAAAGCATTGTGGAACGGCAAATACAATTGGGTGCTTGCCGTTTTGTGGACGAGATTGTTGTTTATACTACAGAGCGTGACTTAGTGGACTTGATTCTTACATTGCCAATTGATGTACGCATACTGGGAAGCGAATACGAAGACACCAACTTCACCGGACGCAGTGAAGGGCAGGCCATGCAAATTGAGCATATATTCAACACCAGAGACCATTCGTTCTCTAGTAGTAGCCTACGCAAACGTGTGGCAGATGCCGAAACCCAAAAACTCTTGACACCGACTAAATAATAGCATATAATAACATTATGGCAGATATAATGTTAGATATAGAAACGCTGGGTACTTGCCCTGATTGTGTGGTACTCACACTGGGCGCAGTTAAATTCAACCCCTATACACGAGAAGACATGATTGGCGGCATCTACTGTAAACCAGATGTTGACGATCAAATTGCTCAGGGCCGTATTGTACGCGAAGACACCATGCAGTGGTGGAGCGAACAGGCAGAAGAAGTACGCGAAGAAGCACTGGGCATAGAAGGCCGTATTCCTGTTGTACAAATGCTACAGGAACTTAATCGTTTCCTAGTGGGTGCCAACAACATTTGGGCACAAGGCACAGTATTTGATATTGGCATACTTGAACACTTGTATAGACAATATGGTATGGTGCCCAATTGGCAATATTGGCAAATCACAGACAGTCGTACCCTATTTAAATTACATGGCGACCCCAGGATCAAGGGCAAAGCAGGATTACACAACGCCCTGGAAGATTGTGTGAGTCAAGCAGCGGCAGTACAACAAGTATATGCTAAATTAGGAATGGAAAAAACATGAACAATTTTATAGAAAAAATCTCACGCAGTTTGGCTAAAGTAATTACATGGCGGGTTTTAGTAACTATCACTAACTTTGTTGGCGGATGGCTTGCTAGCGGCAGCTGGATGGTAGGTCTAGGGGTCGTTAGTTTTGCGTTAGTAGTAAACAGTATCCTTTACTTTGTGCATGAACGTGCATGGAACAGAGCCAGCTGGGGCAAAGATGCAACTACCCCTGTTGAGCAGTAATTATCCCGACAGACTTGGTTGTTATCGAGTTGGTGATTTAAAATTCTATAGCAAACTAGAAGCAATAGAGATGCATGCCAAAACAGGCATACACCCGCATTGGGATTTCAATGAGGCTGTGTTTAGTAGTTACGATTGGACAGTTGAGCCTGCAGATAATATACTAGAATTATATCACAAACGTGCTCAACAATTACGTGACAAATACGACTACATAGTGCTTATGTACAGTGGTGGATCGGATAGTCACAACATTTTACAGGCATTCATTGACAACGACATCTTATTAGATGAAGTAGCAAGTCATGTCAACTATAGCGCCAATGCCAACAAAGATGATTTTCTAAACAGTGAAGCATTTCGTGTAAGTATTCCCACTATTGAACGTTTAAAAGCAGACTATCCCTGGCTACATCACAGAATCATTGACATGACTGAGTTGACTATTGATTACTATAATCAAAACAACAACAAGTTTGATTGGATTTACGATTTAAACATGTTCTTTAATCCCAATAGTGCTTGTCGTAAAGACTTGCCATTTAAGATTAAAGAATGGGCCGATATGATACACGCAGGTAAACGGGTATGTATGCTATGGGGACACGATAAACCACGTATCATGCACATTGACGGCAAGTGGAGTATGCGCTTCATTGACCTTATTGACAGCGGTCCTACGGTCAAAAGCATTGCCGGACAACAACCGTATACCGATGAATTGTTTTATTGGACTCCAGACATGCCCGAGATTATTATTAAACAAAGTCATTTAGTTAAAAATTATTTAATGAGTAATAATCCTGAGTCATTGCCGTTTGTTAGTGAAAAGAAAAGTGACTTGGCCTACAGAGAAATTAACAGTAAACGGCATTGGCTTAACAATCACGGTATGCACTCACTAATCTACCCCAAGTGGGACATTAATACATTCAGTGCAGGCAAAAGCCCTAGTCTTATTTTTTCACCAAGGGACACATGGTTCTTTAACCTAAGCGATACATTAACCGCACACGCCAACTGGCAAGTTGGTATAGACAAACTATGGCAAGTATTGCCCGACTACTGGAAGAATGATCCCACAGACATGTTTAAAGGTGTCAAGGCTTGCTGGAGCAAGGACTATTACTTACAATGAAGAAAATTATCTTAATGTGCCTATTATTGGCCTCAAATACATTTGCACAAAACATTAGGCTAGTAGTGCCTTTTGCCATTGGTGGACCCAGTGATGCTATTGCCAAATTAGTACAACGTGATTTATCGCGTGAATTAAATGTTAATATAGTATTAGATTATAAACCTGGCGCAGGCGGAGATATTGGTACTGCCGCAGTTATCAATGCAGACCCCCGAGAAACAGTATTACTGGTGCACTCTGTTAGTCTAGTAACCAATGCTATCATTAAAAAACAACCATTTGATATTGAACGCTTGGTTCCCATTACTAACCTAGGAACACAACCTTTAATTTTTGTAACTGCAAAAACATCGTTGTTACATAATATCAAACATTGGCGTAGGAACACTAATACTATAAATTATGGTTCATCGGGGGTTGGCACTAGTACACATATTGCCGGTGAAGTGCTACAACGAGTTACAGGCAAACAACTAAACCATATTCCTTATAAAGGACAAGGTCAAGTAATCATTGACTTGCTTAGTGGAAATTTAGAATCTGCATTCTTATGGAGTAACTTTGCTCGACCATATATTGACAGTAATCAAATTGAAGCACTGGCAGTTGTTGCCCCTAATAGGATCGGTGCATTACCCGATGTTCCGACGTTTAAGGAAGTGGGCATTACTGGCCTAGAGTTTCAACCATTCAACGTGTTGGTGGCAAACGACACTAAAAATACACAAGAGCTTGCAAATATACAACAGGCCATGTCTAGGATACTAGACAATAAAGAAACTCGATCTGAATATGAAAACCTCGGGTTAAGTATCCCGAGGTTTGTTAACTTGCCAACTACGTTTATCGCTAGTGAAAAACGCTATTACTCTAAGTTACTGAGTAATCTTAAACTGGATTAATGTACGTTCTTGATAGAATCAATTAAGCCGCTTGGCAACTGAGTTTCAAAATAGTCATAAACTGGTTGTGTTAGTTCTTTATACTTTGCAACTTCAGCATCATCCCACTCAGTAATAGTAATACCTTCTGCATGGCAACGAGCAATAGCCTGTGCAGCATCTTCTAGGCTTTCTGCACGTTCACTAACTGCAGCTTCAATAGCAGCTTCTTGCATACATTGTTGCATTTCTGCACTTAGGCCTTCCCATACTTGCTTGTTAATAATAATAGCAGTCAGGAACAGACTATGTTTACTGTCTGTAACAGAACGACCAACTGAGTCAACATTGGTACGGAAATAACGTGCCCAAGTGTTTTCACCAATGTCTACCGTACCATCTTTCATGGCTTGTGTGAATTTGTAGATTGGAACGTTAACTGGGTTAGCGCCAACTTCTTCAAATGTCTTTAAGGCAGCACGGCTGCTACTTGTACGAATACGTTGTCCCTTTAGTGTTTCAACACTCAATGGTTCTGTGCCAACGATCATGCGGAAACCGCCTGAGTACGTAAATGCTAGACCACGGATGTTTGACTTGTCTGCTAAGTTCTTTAGCATACCTAAGCCGATTTCACCGTCTAATACTTTGCTGGCGTGATCGTGATCACGGAACAAGTAAGGTAGTTCTAATACGTTTAATTCGTCATTGTAGTGACCTAATGTGGTATTATACATTTGGCTCATTTCTACAACACCTTGATCTACTAGGCTTGCGAACTGTACACCTTCTACAGTGTCAACTTGTTGACCGCTCATGTATTTTTCAATATACTCGTCGGCACCTAAAATTTCAATTTCTAGTTGTCCTTTGCTCTTTTCTTGCACTTTTTGTGCAAAAATGTTAGCAGAACGTAAAAACAAATCGTAGGGTATGTGTGCTAGAACCCAACGTAGTTTGGTTGGTTGTGTCATGTTTTTTTCCTTTAAAAGTTGGATATAATTATTTATGATCTACAGAAGTAAACGTACTTGATTTATAGTGTTAGATTCGATAAACCAAAAATTCTGTAAATATAAGTAGGACTCAATGTAGATGTATAGAATTTTCAAACTACTTATAATGTTATTTATGCCATCATTTATTAATGTTGCATCATCACCCTTGTACGGTGGTGAAAAACATCACTACGATAAGTCGGCCGTAGCACGAGAATTGCCCGCTCGAGAACGAGAAGTTCGACTTAATAACGGCGTTGCAGAGTGTGTTAGAACTGCTTGGATTGGCGATGTTAACAACAGAACTGTGATCTGTGTTGAATACCGCCAGAAGAAGGAGAGCCGATAATGGATCCGTTAACCCTCTTTGCTCTTGCCAATGGGGCAGTACAAGCAGTAAAAAAAGGATGTCAATTATATAAGGACATTAAGGGTGCCGCCGGTGATGTAAAGGCAGTGATCAAAGATCTTGACGAGCAGTTTCATGGGGCATACGAAGCCAAAGGTAAAAAACCCACAGTTGAACAACGCAATCAATTTGTTCAAGAAAAAAATCGTGTTATTGAGTTAAACAAACGGGATGGTGAGACCACAGGTATCTATACCGAACTTGGCGAACATCTTGGTGCATACTACGACAACTTGTACAAATGTCTGGCCATTTTTGAGGAGGAAGAAAAGCATAGCCAACACGAGATTTATCAAGGTGATGCCAGCCTAGGCAAACGAGCCCTACAGCGTGTGTTAATGAAAAAGCAGTTAGAGCAAATGGGCACTGAACTACGCGAGATAATGGTTTATCAAAGCCCTCCAGAACTGGGTGCCCTATATACTGAAGTGGAAGAGATGATGAAGGTCATGGGCAAGCAACAAAAGATTCTTGTTGTCAAGCAAATGAAAGAAGATCATATTCGAGCAGTTCGCAAACGACAACGTATGGATGCCATATGGGCCAATGCCGCCTGGGGCATTGCGGCCATGATCATTGCCATTGCCATTGGCATAATGTTTGTTTTTGTCATACAAGACAGGATCGCAAAGTATCCTCAGTTGGGCACTGGTATTATACCCAAAAGCGAACGGCAACGACAATTAGAAGCCGAGCCTAAGCGATATGTCGGTAGATAAATTTCAAGATCAAAACAACTATGCCTGCGGCAATGGCCGCACTCAACAAGAGAATCAATATGGTCATGGCCAAGACTCTCGCCACTGTATTTTCAGTTACTAAGTCGTTAAGGTCTTCAAAAAAGCTGCTCATAATGTATTTAGATTATATTGTTAAAAACTAAAATACATACAATATGAGTTGGTTTAAACACAAACCCCCAAAGTACCCCCCATTGGCATCAGCACTGCCTTTGGCCCACCCGCACCGATCAAGTCCAGCTACTGAAAAGATCTTAGGGGAAATAAAAAAACAAGTGCGCGGTAAAAATGACAAGTCAATTAAAAGAGTTAAAAATGACCATTAATGAAATCGACAAACAAGGTATTGTTGGGACTTGCTACTGCTGTTGCAATACTTGCACCATTGGCTCCTAAGAGTGTTAACATTAACTTTAATATGTCTGCCGAAGCACCTGCAGTATCAAAAGCACCTAAAAGAACTCAAACCATTATCGAAACACAATGCGACTTAATCCGTAAGACATTGACCAACACTGGGCAAGACTGTGAGTATAAGTGTCGAGGCAGTCAAACCACAATCCACAAAGCCTATTATGGTAACAACGGAGTCTGCGTCAGTCCCATTACTGAAAGAATTCTAGTCAGCGAAAAGAAGTAATAAGTATAATAAAGGAGCCAGTATGCGAATGTTAGCACTGGCGTTCCTATTCTGCTCGTACAGCTCTATAGCCAACGCCCAACCCTCAGTTCAACTTGACAAAACAGTTACTTGCAGCACTATTAAAGCGGTTGTAGAACAACTAAGCGGCATATACAAAGAAGAGCCTCATTGGACCGGTGTTAGTCCCTATAGCAAGTACATTATGTTTGTTAACCCCACGACTCGTGGATGGACGCTAGTTGAGTATAATGACAATGGCATAGCCTGCATAATTGGCACCGGAGAGAATTCAACATTGTTAAAGTTTGGACCCAAGACATAATAAAACTGTAATAATATACATACTAAATAAACTAACCGGCCGCAACGATAGAGCGGATGTTGGAACTCGTAACCAACACTAAAGCACCCCTGGGTGCTTTTTTTATTTTTGTAACACAACTGTAATGGGTTTTGGCGTAAATATTAATATGAACCCAAAAACATATCGCACTATTTTTGTCAGTGATGTGCATCTTGGTACCAGGGACTGTCAGGCAGATAAGTTAAACAATTTTCTCAAGCACAACACCTGTGATACCCTGTATCTTGTGGGGGACATTATTGATGCGTGGAAAATGCAACAAAACAAATTGCGGTGGAAACAAAGCCACACCAATGTGGTGCGTCGTGTGCTGGGTCATGCCAAACGTGGCACTAGGGTAGTATACGTAGCAGGCAATCATGACGAATTCCTGCGTCCCATGATACCATATGCTGCCACATTTGGTACTGTGGAAATTTGTAACCAAACAGAACACATCGGAGTTGACGGCAAACATTATCTTGTGGTGCATGGTGACCTGTTTGATGGCATCACACGCCTGGCACCTTGGTTGAGTTTTTTAGGAGACCGGGCTTATGATTTTATCCTGGGACTCAATAGTAGATTTAATTGGATCCGCCATCGCATGGGTTTTGGTTATTGGAGTCTTAGCCAATTTCTTAAACATAGGGTCAAACGTGCCATTGACTTCATATTTCACTTTGAAAAGAACCTTGCGGCCTACTGCAAGAAAAGAGGATTTGACGGTGTCATATGCGGTCACATACACCACGCAGAAATAAAAGAAATAGATGGCGTTATGTATATGAATGATGGCGACTGGGTAGAGTCATGTACAGCACTTGTAGAGCATCATGATGGACGTTGGGAAATTGTAACTTGGACAAGATCAAATGACAAAGAAGATACTGATAATAACCGACAACTTGCCGGATCAAATTAATGGCGTGGTCACTACTTACAAGAACATTGAGGCTTGTGCGGTACTGGATGGTTATAGCGTTGATTATATTGACCCCGGGCGGTTCCGCTATGTTGATTGTCCTAAGTACAACGAAGTCAAACTTGCCATTCCGTGGAGCATGGGCAAGAAGATTGAAGAGATTGATCCGGATCATATCCACATCGCCACAGAAGGTCCTGTTGGTCTGTGGGCTAGAAAGTATCTTTCAGTACATAATTATAGGTACAACACCGCTTATCATACTCGGTTTCCTGAAGGGTTAGAAAAACTATTTGGCATACCCGAGGCATTGACCTGGCCCTTGATACGCTGGTTTCATAAACACTCGGGTAAAGTGTTGACCACTACAGACACAATGGTTCGGGAGTTAAAAGATCATGGTTTTGATGGAGATATTATCCCTTGGACTAGGGGAGTGGATAGAACTATTTTTAAACCTGGTGATAGGGCTCCTGGTTCTAGTAATGTTTTGGTCTGCGTGAGTAGAGTAAGTAAAGAAAAAAATCTAGAAGACTTTTTCAAGTTGGACTATCCCGGTTATAGAAAGATCATGGTGGGTGACGGTCCCATGCTAGAAGAATACAAAGAACTATATCCCGATGTAGAGTTTGTAGGGGCCAAGCGTGGTGAAGAACTAGGCGACTATTATAGGATGGCCGATGTGTTTGTGTTCCCTAGTCAATGGGAAACATTTGGCATTGTGATGATAGAAGCCATGGCCTGCGGTACTCCAGTGGCTGCTTTCCCTTGCCCCGGGCCCGAAGATGTCATTGATGAAGGTGTTACTGGCTGTATGAATGCAGAACTAAAACAGGCAGTAACTGATTGTTTGTTCTTGAACAGACAACAAGTTTGGGCAGGTAGCCAACGTTGGTCGTGGCAACGTGCCTGGGAAATATTTCGTGATAACCTAGTGCCTGTCACATTACTTTAACACATATACACGTAAATACTAATGTACCATTGGGGTACACCTTCTCAAAAACCTTAAAGGAAATTCATATGAGATTAGAAGACCTAGCAGTAAGATTAGTAGCCGTTGAAGCCAAAGTGGCATCATTGATGGGCATCGCAGCCAACAGTGACGTTGCTACAGCATTAGAGGAATTGGATGCACGTTTGACATT
>Ga0304729_1002556_pt1 | contig 10792 bp, 9 predicted proteins | sample C_131016_MF_Meta_FD_190475 | JGI IMG/M metagenome (GOLD analysis project Ga0304729, IMG submission 190475) | Freshwater microbial communities from Lake Croche, Canada to study carbon cycling - C_131016_MF_MetaG (v2) (version 2) | ecosystem: Environmental > Aquatic > Freshwater > Lake | place... | reverse complement strand
CTACCGCTTTTTATTATGGACTCTCACCCAAGAAGAAGTGGACGATATAAAAAAAAGATGGACTAATTTTCCCCCCTCAAAACCTCTGAAATCTGTGTTAGAGGATATTATCTAAAAATTGAGTTATCTTTCTCCTTATAGTACAAGTCCCTGCCATGGAAGAATCTAATCATCTTGTTTACTATCAAGATTGCCTTCTCCCAAAAGTCGTACGTAAATGGCCTCTCCCACGTGTAGTACGCCCAGGAGTTTCGTTCTTAATCGAGTCTACCCTTCCCCAATTACCAGCCCTTCAACCCCTTGACCCGAAAATTCATGAAGATCTTGAAGCCAACAAAGAAAAACTCGGAAAAGCTTCTAAAATTATTGCCGATATGGATGCCAAGTCCAAAAGTCTCTGCGAAGAATTAGAATCCATGGAAAAAGTAAGTCGCTGGCACGATCGCGGTAATCGCGAACCCCGTATCAAACAAATCAATCTACAACTTGCTGAAATAAAGACAAAAAAAGAAGCAGCTAAGAACTCTTACAATACTCTTATGAAAGAAGCAGAATCCTCTTTAGAAATCGTAAGCCTACACGAAAGTCTCGTAAAGTCTTATGAAAAACTAGAAAAATTGAAGTAGCATAGGACCGGATTGACGAGTCCCCCACCAAAGAAATCAGAAACAAATGGCATGCCAAGCTCGCATTCTTGACGCAGAGATCGTGATTCCTGGAACTTCTGTCAAGTGCCATACTACCAAAGAATGCTCAACAAAGACTAAGATGAAAATTAGTATAGATGACGGTGAAGGTCGCCAGAGTATCTGCAAAGAGTGCTTCAAGCGCTTCAACAGCAAAGGCGGAAAGAATGACTGCTGGTACGGCTGGTTTGACTGCGAGTACCCTGAGAACGCACCCGTCAAGTTCTCTCCATGGTACTACAAACAGCAGCAGAAGATACAAGAACCCGTGTGTGAAGTAGTAGTCAAAGTGCTAGATGTGGTTATTGAAAAGATGGCTACCATGACCATCGCAGAAGCACAACCCCTCTCCAAGAAAGAAATGCTGCTCCAAGAAATCACCGCTATTAACACATGGATGAAGGGAGAAGGCAAGACAAAGTTCAAGGAACAAACCGTCATGCACAAAAAACTCATGAATCTCAAGACCCAAATGAAACTTCTCAAAAAGTAATAGAAAAATACGTCTAAAAGTATAGAGGCATCATGTATAGATGAAAGGAATTCCTTTTTTGCGTGAAGAAATTACTGTATACGATGCACGCACTCTTTCTCCAGAAAAGTTTAATGAATACATGGAACAAGGCTTCAATAAGAAAATCCCCATCATTCACACCATCTACTATCACACAAACTTCCCTAAACGTATCGAACTTGTCAATAACCTAGATCATAATCCATATCATCTACTCTTTTACATGATCGCTCCTTTTTATTACTTTGATGACGGATCTACGCCCATAGAATACTTTTATCCAGAACATTCACGATACTTGTCCAACGAAGCATTAAATCTTCTTCCATCCCGTTTTCATCGACAGACAGAAAAACAACAAAGGACTGAATACATCCAAATGCCTGGATGTAGATGGAATATTGATTGGATTAATGAAACATGGATTTATGACTACGTAAAAGATCTTTATAAACCTCTGTGGGAAAATACGAAGCAAGAACGTGGAAAATACGTGTACATCTGCCGCAGTAAAAGAAATCATACGCAAAGAGCCATTCTGAATGAAGATTCTCTACTACCTGTGTTAAAGGGATTGGGGGTGAGTTGCTACGCCTTAGAAGATATGACCTTCACAGATACTGTATGCCTCTTCAAGTCTGCCGAACTTGTAATAGGTTCTCACGGCGCTGGACTCGCATGGCTCATCTTCAGCGATCCTGGGACAACCGTTCTGGAAATATATAAAAATAAACTCTTGAAAGAACATTATACATACCTCTGCAGCTCATGTAAACTCAAATCTTTCCGCTTCACAGGAGTAAAGGACGATCCTAATGTACCACCGCCGACCGATCCCAAAGAAGTTGATGACGGCCACATGATTGTAGATATTGCAGGAATGGAACATGCTGTAAGACAGTTATCTAAAGATATAGAATCCGCTTATACAGATGGAAGGAATCCCATTTCTTCGTAATGGAATTAATCTGGTGAATCTGACAAAGGAAAATCCAGAGGATGTCGTTAAATTTTTGAACCAACTTCCCCAAAAAAATCTTGAAGATAGCGCATTTCAAAACCAAGTCATATTTTGCACAGACCTTCCCAAAAGAATTAAACTTGTTGATGCCGCTGATAATAATCCCTATCATCTTCTTTTTTACATGATCGCTCGCTTTTATTATGCAGATAATGGTTCTTCTCCAGTGGTCTTTTACTATCCAAAATGCAGAACTCTTTGCCATGCCGCCCTTTCAGCTCTGCCCCCACACTTTGTTCGCATTCTAGAAAGAGAAAAAGACGTAGAATATCTTCAACTACCAACCTGTGATTGGCGATACGATTCTATCAACGAAGAATGGATTTATTCTTATTTAAGAAATCTGTACTCCCATATCTGGAAAAATACTCAACAAGAAAAAGGTAAAAGAATCTATATTACTCGCTCACAACGCATGGTAGAAACTCGCGCCATTCTGAATGAAGAAGATCTGAAACCTGTGTTAAAGGAGTTGGGTATTAGTTGCTATTCTTTGGAGAATATGACCTTCGTAGATACGGTACGACTCTTCAAGTCTGCAGAATTTGTTACAGGCGTACACGGCGCTGGACTCTCTTGGCTCATCTTCTGTAATCCTGGCACGGTTGTATGCGAGATTTATAAGTGGCAAGATAAGAAACGACACTTTCTTCATCTTAGTAGTCGTATGAATCTGCAACATGTGCGATTTTCAGATGTAGAAGTTGAACGCGCAGATGAAGATTCCCATATGACTGTAAACATAGAAGCATACACCAACTTTGTAAAAAATCTGTATACAAAAAATTAACCCATTTATCTTTCCTTGTCTTTTGTTTGTTTTCTCTAGTATTTTTTGTTTTAGTCCGAATAAGGCCAGTTGTCCATCACACACTCCACCGTGTCATAGATGAGATCACGCGTCTGGGAAGTCAGCTCACCCACGGGTACCATGACGGTGGGCGCATTCGGCGCGAAGAGCTGCACACTCAGGAAAGGCTCAGAGTCCACCGTCAGAAGACGCAGAGTGTTACTCAGATACTTCAGAACATCGTCGCGAGGAACGGAAGGCGTGATGCTATCCACGTCGCTGTTCGTATCAGAATACTTTATGTCGAAGGTGCCGTCAAAGTTGTTGCTGATACGAATGATATCATCTGGCTTACTCTCCGCGCGAATTACATTCAGCCCAATCTTGCAGGGAGTATAATTCATCTTACGAGCGACAGGCGCGGCCTGTGCGGCAGGCGCCACAGGAATGAACTCAGGCTCCGTCTTTACACAATCGCACGTGCGGCTCTCACGCGAGCAGCAGCGGCCCGCCGCCTGGCGAGGGGGAGAGGGCACAGCAGGCAGCAGAGGAGGCATCATCTGCACATAATCCAGCTCGTAGTCCTCCAGCATAGAACGCACGTACTGGCGAATCGTGCAAGTCGGCGCAAAAGGGAAAGAAATAAAACGCGCGTCCAGATCGTAAACGTGATCCACAATCTCCTTCAGATACTCCAGACGCTGCTCAGAATTCATGTAAGAAGAAGCATTCAGAACCTCGGTCAGAAGCCAGCAAATGCCATCCTGCTCCCAATTCACAAAGTCCAGGAAATGCGAAACAGGAAGGTTCTTGTGAGAAGCACGGCGCAGATTGAAACGAAGCGTCTCCACACAAACAGGCATGTCGTTCGTGTAGTTCCACGTCTCCAGAATGTCACGCCAACCAAACAGACGGTGCGGCTGCGTGAAACGAGACCACTTATTCATGTGAGAAGCCATTATGTAATCAGGTGGGACCTCATTACACAAGGGCTAGCGAAATCAATTTTTTCCCGCCATCTTTACACTTTGTCATAGATGTCAGATCGCATCCCCTCCAAATCCCTCTTAGAATCCTCCACCAAAGAACTAATCATCTGATCACGAATCTTTTCCGATTTTACAGGATCTCTAGAAAGATTCGGAACACGCAAAAATGAACGAAAAATTGTTCTACTTCCTGAAGAAGCAGTCATATCACCCTTACTCTGAACTTCTTCCGTCTGCTTCTTCACAACAACCTCTAACTCCTTCACCTTACTCTGCATAGAACTAAATAAAGAACCCGATAAATCTGATACAGCCTTGTTCAAACGCTTATCTACCTCAGGCATCATGTGGTCATGCCAGACCTTCCTCTTCTGCTTCAACATCTGAACAGCGTCCACTATGATTTTCTTAGTTCTCTCGTCTTTGTTGTTAAACACCTTCGTATGGTCCATTCCGTGAGCAATATCAGGACGCTTCAAATCAGGCAAGTCCTCAAACTCCTTCTCAAACGCATTGATGATATCGTCAGGAATAGGAGGAGACTGCTCTATCAACCTATCCAACTCAGAACGACAGATCTTCAAAAAATCCAAAGCATCAATACGCTCCTTGGGATGTAAAGCAAGTTCTACCGCAATCTGACGCTGAAACTTGCCCCACGATATAGACGCCACACGATTTGCCTCAGAACCCTGGGCATACCGGAAGAAGTTGCCTAACGTCGTCAAGATTCCCGTAAAAATAGATACAGCTCCTATGCCAAGCTGCGCAAACTTCTGAATATCCTGGTCTCCCCCAGATATACTCTGTAACATAAAGTTTGCAGAACCCGTTAAAGTCGATAAGATAATCACAGGGACTGTTATACCCATGTTGGAACGACTCAACTTCTTCTCACACTTGTCGTGCATCCAACGATAAGAAGAAGCAATATCTGCCCAACCCGCCATCAACTCTTCCTGCTCCTTCGTCCATCCGTTGTTAAAACGAAGAGGAGGACGAGACGCAACATTCCCTGATAAGTCTGTCTTTGCCACAACCTTTACCTCTGCAGAAACAGAAGGCGGTACTGTGTCTCCCATTCTACTTACCAAAATTATTTTAGAAATTTTACGCACTTTCAAAAGAAACTAATGGACTATCGACGTTTTTCCAACATATCCAAAACCTTCTGTAACCACCTTTCCAAGTGTTTGAATTCGTTATATCCCAATCATACACATGAAATGTTGAATTTATAATAGGGTCTTTTATAAGTTTATATTCAAAACCATTCTTTTTCAGTTCTTTTTCAACAAACTGCTGCGAAGGACGAATACCCTCATTATGATATGCTTGATCAAAACCACTTTCATCTATTGATATATAAAATTGTGGATCATCGGAGTCAGAAACTTCTGTTTCTAACAATAAAACGTCACATTTTTGTAAGACTTTTTCTAAGTGTTCTTCTATTTTACTCAAATGATAAAGCAAACCCCAATGTAAAATTATGTCGTATTTTTCTGCAATATCATCATTTTCTCCATTAAAAACAAACGTTTTTATATGAGGATATCTTTCTTTTACGACATCTAAGTGTTCTGTTCTAGCATCACAACTTGTTACATTTGCCCCCAACTCATAAAACATATTTCCAATATCAGCATAACCACAACCCAATTCCAATAATGTCTTAGATTGAAAATATCCAGGATGAATGTATTTTTGTATAGCATTCATCCTTGATTTTCTCCAATCTTCATAATGACCAGTAAACATTCTATATATATCTATATACATTATTTAAATCAGTCAGACAATACGACCACCTCTTCCACCTCTTCCACCTCTTCCACCTCTTCCACCTCTTCCACCTCTTCCACCTCTTCCACCTCTGAAACTACCCTTCGCCTTCTTTGCTTCCACACCATTCTTATACAAAGCATCAGCCTCCTCTGCTGACAACTTCTTTACATCAATCGTAGGAGGAATACCCACAAATATCTTTGTTTTCAATTCCGTCTTGAACATATAAGGACCATACTGACCCGTACTGAATGTATAAGGACCAAACTTGTAAATTGCGGAATTGCTCACAGATCTCGCCTTAAACTTTTCCTCCCTCATTTCTGCAGTCTCAGAATCCACAAAAGGAATACGAGTACCCTCACACTCCAAATACTCGCCATAAGGACCCTTCTTTTTTATGATCGGCTTGTTATTAAAGGTACCATACATCGCATCCTCCTTCTGCTTTTGCACCCAGGCTGTCGCAATCTCCTTCGTAATCGTCTGAATCGTATGACCTGGAGGGAATGTGTAAAAGGTGGCCTTGTCTTTCTTAGTCGCCCCTTCTTGCACTAATAGTAGCCCTGACTTGCTAGAAACAGCCTTGAATCCGTCGCCGAAATCCTGGACCTTTTCTGAAGCTGAAGGTAGGCTGGCCTTGTCCTGTAAACGCTCGTGATCTTTCTTATAAGAATTCCACGTATCATGACATACTAACTTCCAAGCCTCCTCGCCCTTAGAAATCTTGTCCAAACGCGTCTCCATTCCATTCGTAAATTCGTAAGCAAATAATTGCGGGAATTCACGAAGACAGAATGTTATGACAGAATCTCCAAGAGTCGTAGGAACAATCTTTTGTTTTTCTGCTCCTAAGGTAATCTGCTCGTTTTGTGTTAGAGGGGGCCATGTGTTGGGGACGATGTGTAATGAAGAGTTGAAAATCTTCGTGCCTGGTATGTCCTTCTTTTCCACGTATTCTTTCTCAAACAATACTTCCACCAGAGAAGCGAATGTACTAGGGCGACCTATGCCACGCTTCTCCAGTTCTCGAATTAAAGTCGCCTCCGTAAAACGCGGAGAAGAGCGAGAACGCTTCGGCAAAGCCTGAATGCTTAGCCAATTGAGAACCATCCCCTTCTTCAAAAGCTGGGACTTCTTCCAGATTGCCTCTCCCTCTTTCTCTTCTTCTTCATCTTCTTCATCGTCATTCTTGTCTAGCTTTGCGGGAGTTCCGAGAATCTGCCAACCCTCAAAATCCGTCTTACGCCACTTCGCCGACCAAGGAAACTTGTCGCCATCTGCAGACATCACAAGAGTGGCCGTGCGATTCTTACCCGTTGCCGGTGCCATAACAGACTGCATTGCACGACGGTAAATCAAGTTATACACCTTCTTGTCTACATCACCCCAGTCATCGGAAGGAAGCTCGTATAGATCAAAATGCGTAGGACGAATGGCTTCATGGGCTTCTTGTGCTTGTGCAGGCGTAGTAGAGGGAGAAGCATCCTCCTCCTTCTCCTTCTCCTTCTTCACTTTTGCCTTTGTCTTTGCTTTCGGTTTGGCCGTCTGAGTCTCAGCATCACCAACATACTTCTCACCATACCGCTTCTTCACTTCTTCCTTTGCAGACTCTACCGCTTCCTCACCCAAGACAGCATGATCTGTACGCATATAAGTAATATGCCCAGCCTCATACAAAGTCTGCGCAATCTTCATCGTGACCTTCGGATTCAACTTATGTAAGGCACTTGCTTCTTGCTGCAAACTACTCGTAATCAACGGCTTAGGAGGATTTGCAGTCCAAGACTTCTCAAATACGTCTACCACAACACAAGCCGAATCTCCGTGAATATTCTCCAAATAGTTTAATGCTGATTCTTGATCTTCTAACTCATCGTCCATCTTTGCAGAAAAGTCAAAACCAGATGAACGGATTTCTCCACGAATCGCCCACGTGGTCTGCATAGAATGATTCAGCACTTCCTTCTCTCGATCGGAAACAAGACGAAGAGCAGGAGTCTGACAACGACCTGCACTCAATCCACGCGCAACATGCTTCCAGAGTAAAGGAGAAATAGTAAACCCCACCAACATATCTAACACAGACCTCGCCTGCTGAGCATATACACGATTCATATCAATCCTCCTCGGATTCGCTATCGCATGCTTCACCGCCTTCTCCGTAATCTCATGAAAGACAGAACGCGGAAAACTCAACGGATCACGCTTCAAAAGACAAGCTACACTATAAGCAATCGCCTCGCCCTCACGATCATCATCAGCAGCTAAGAAGATTGTCTTTGCTTTTTGCGCAGCCTCCATAATTGGCCTCGTTGCTTTAGACTTTTCATTCAGAAATCGGAATCTCGGCTCAAAATCCCTGTCAATCCCAATTGCACCCAAGTCCTCCTCTAAAGCACGAATATGCCCCATCGTAGCCAAGACAATATAACCTGGACCAAGAAATGAAGCAATCTTCTTACATTTTGCTGGAGATTCCACAACAACTAGGTTCGACATTTTCTCTGTGGAGGACTTGGAAAAGATAAAGGATCGCGTTGTCAATTTTATGCGGTCTAAGGCAAATATACGCTCATAATATAGTATGCCAACTTGGAATCCAACCCCTATGGCAACTTACAAAAATTCATTCTTGGCCCTTCAGGAAAGTGAATCAGAATCAGATTCAGAATATGAAACCGTAGAAAATTCCATCACAGTTGAAATAATCCCTCAGCCCGTTACCGAACAGTCAGCAGACCCTCCTGTTGCTGCGGCTGCTCCCTCGCAACAAGAACAAGAAGGACCGGTTTTAGAGGTAAGAGAAGAAGAAGAAAAGCAACAAGTGTATCGTACATGGATTCGCGATGAGTCTGAAAATCGCTTTGCCGGCGACGAAGTCAAAAAGAATATTTTTAGTAGCCCCTTCTCTAAACATAAGAAATCATGGTCGCAACAAAGAGGAAGAGAAGATAGCGAAGGATGGGTAAGTATTCGCTGGACACAACCACAGTTTGAAGAATCAACTGTTTCAGAACCCGATGTTCTTTCCGTTGAATATGAACCTCGTACAGAAGAAATGCAATTCCCATCACTTCTGACACGCGGAAACGCAAATATCCCTACTCGGCCTATTTCTTCCCCTGAAGAAGACGCCATTTCCGCAAGTATGTGGGCTGAAAAAATCAAAAAGAGTTTGGAAAAAGCTGAACAGAATCGCATCCAAAAACAAAAAGAAGAACCCTCTCCCACACGCCTCTCCTTCTTCAAACAACTACAACCCACGACCTAAGAAGATTCTTCATAATAAAAAAAGAATGGACTCTATCGTCGCTGCTGTGATTCAAAAATTTCAGCAACGGTCTGAAATAGGAATCAAAAAATACGGAGTTACTCTGGATCGCGAAGACTTGAGCATCCTTGATTGGATCACGCATACTCAAGAAGAATTAATGGACGCTATTCTCTATCTGGAAAAACTCAAGGCCGTTCACTCAATACCCAAACAATAAACCAGCACGACCACCATACACACGTAAGATTGTATACGTTTCAAACCATACATAGACTGTGTAAGAGGGGTTGTGTAGTGTACTATTTGTACCACGCCCTGGCGTGAATTTTAAAGATAAATCTATATTCTGCATCTTGTCCAAGTTAGCATGACCCATCGGATTCGTAATCCCGTATAGTTCATGTTGTGTGCCAAAAGGAATGTGATAATAATACTTGTTGTGCCAAGGAGTTTTTCGCTGCTCCATGCTCGGCAGAATACTTCGGAATAAAACAGGAGAATCTGTTGCATATCTCACAAACTTTCCTTCGTAGATTAAAGATAACGACGCAATCGGCTCAGAATCTGAGTCTGAAAATGCAGGAATCAAGGGCAAGAATACATCAGTGTTCAAACCACTCGCATCAGGCCACCAAGGAGCAACAGGACCTATTCCACTCACATCCGCAACAAAGAATCCACTCAAGTCCCTTGTTGCCAAGAATGGAGCATTCAGCGCATCCGCGTCGCTTCGGTGAACAAAGAAGTACATTTCGCGGGCAAGATTTGGGATTCGCATACGAATACGGGCCGCTGAACCACCGTTGGTCTGAAAAGGGTCGACGGCGTAGTGTTGCACAATCGGATAACTAATATCACCAAGACGAATGCGATTGGCTTCGGGTTTGTCAATATAGACATACTCTAACAGTAAATAACAGTCTTGAAACTGGTAATTTAACGGCATACGTATCCCATTCGGAACCTCGGATGCCAAGACTGACTTGTCAGGATTTCCATTCAATCCATAGAATGGTGTGCCATTCTGAGGATCTAATACATAAAATGAACTGTCCACAATATTCGTTAAAATAAGATTCCCCAAAATATCTTTCACAACTCGCGTACTCGTATAAATATTCGCTAAAGGACTAAACGTAATATTCATCTGAATCCTGTCCGTGCCTATTGCATCAATCGGCAAAGCCGCCGAAGGATCGCCACGAGCAAACCAGAATGGTAAAGGCACCGCTATTTCCTGATACTGCGTATCCCATCCATTCGACTTAGCCGTAAAACCATGATCATAACGACCAATCATACGATTCACCGTTGTTGTCTTCTCCAACGTCGTGTGAAACTCATCCAAAACTTCCAATAAACGCCCATCCAAAGTGTCTATCGGCGCAGCACCAATCGTCACCTGCGCTTGCGATATCAAAGCATGCCCCACAGAATTCGTCCAACCAAACGTAGGACCCGCAAAAGCCATACCAGAAGCATCAGCAGCAGCACGAGCCCTTAACTGCGCACTTCGAATATCTGGAAGCTTCGCCACTAAAAATGCCCTCGTAATCATGTGCCCACGACGAGGAAGAGTCGCCTTCGCTGTCTGACCAAAAACAGGAGCATTATCAAAGTCAACACGATACCACTCCGTCGTAAAACGCCCAGTCTTTACAAACGCTTTCTGAAAAGCTTCTATGCGCGGCTGACCCTTAGGAGGAAGTAAACGTTCATCCTGAAGA
>Ga0304729_1002555_pt1 | contig 10792 bp, 10 predicted proteins | sample C_131016_MF_Meta_FD_190475 | JGI IMG/M metagenome (GOLD analysis project Ga0304729, IMG submission 190475) | Freshwater microbial communities from Lake Croche, Canada to study carbon cycling - C_131016_MF_MetaG (v2) (version 2) | ecosystem: Environmental > Aquatic > Freshwater > Lake | place... | reverse complement strand
GAAAGTTTCGATCAAACCATCAAAGGCATAGAAAGCATCAGGTATTGCCACTCGGCGAACCACACTGCAGGAAACATCGCCTTCATTCCATTGATCTCCAGATAGTTCACCAACCATTGAGGCATACCCGCGCAAGATGACAGCTAAACCATTAACGCGCTCACAAGAGCGAGTGTTCATCTTGTGCGGCATTGCAGAGGAGCCAACTTGTCCGGCTTTAAAACCTTCGGTTACTAACTCTGCGCCAGCCATCAAGCGAATTGAGGTAGCAAAGGAAGAAGGAGCGGCAGCTAGTTGAACCAGGGTTGTGACTACATCAAAATCAAAGGAGCGTGGATAGATCTGACCAGTTGAATCTAAGACGTTACTAAAACCAAGATACTTAGCAACTTCTGCTTCTAGTTTTGCGTGAGCATCAGAGCTTCCAAGTAGATCTAGTGAATCTTGAGCCGTTCCAACTGGGCCTTTAATTCCACGAATTGGGTAGCGCGAGATTAAAGATTCCAAACGGTCATAAGCAAAAAGTAATTCTTCAGCCGCTGATGCAAAACGCTTACCAAGAGTAGTTATCTGGGCTGGCACATTGTGTGAGCGACCAGCAATTGGTTGATCGATGTATTGGGTGGCGCGATCGCCAAGTAAACCTAGAGTTGCAACAACGCGATTGTGAACCAGCTTTAAGCCATCTCGAATCTGCATGGCTTCCACATTCTCAGTTAGATCTCGTGAAGTCATTCCAGCATGGATTGCTTGATGGCCAGCGAGTGCGTTGAATTCTTCAATTCGAGCTTTCACATCGTGACGTGTTTGCTTCTCACGATTATCAATTGAAACTAAATCAACTTTGGTAATTACTTTCTCATAATCAGTAATTACAGATTCTTGGATCTTGTGGCCGAGCTTGCTTTGGGCGCGCATAACCGCAATCCACAACCGGCGCTCAGAAATAATCTTTGCTTGCGCAGAGAAGATCTCGCGCATCGCATCTGATGCGTAGCGGCTAGCGAGAAGGCTCATAGGTGAATTATCCGACATTTAGTTCCCCTTCTCCGCCACCGACGCATTTAGCGCGATATCACTTCGATAATGACTGCCTGCTAAGGAAATTTGCGAGATCGTGCGATAGGCCGCATCTCTAGCTTCAGTTAAATCTGATCCAATTCCGGTAATTGTTAATACCCGACCGCCTGCAGAGTGCAAGATTCCATCACGTATTGCAGTGCCGGCATGGAACACAAAAGAGTGATCATTTGGTTTGATTCCCATAATTGGCTCACCACTAGCTGGCGCAGCTGGGTAACCCTGCGATGCTAGAACAACAGTGACGGCAGATTCATCTGACCAATTAAGATCACCAAACTCTTTTAGTTTTCCGGTGGCAGCTGCCAGCAACAATTGCGCAAGAGGTGAATTTAATCTAGGAAGTAATACTTGAGTTTCTGGATCACCAAAGCGAGCGTTGAATTCAATAACTCTGGTGCCATGACTTGTTAATGCAAGACCGGCATAAAGCAGACCTACAAATGGAGTTCCGCGAGCAGCCATCTCTTGCACTGTTGGATTTAATACTTGTGAAAGTGTCTCTTCAATAATTTCATCAGGCGCCCAAGGAAGTGGTGAGTAAGCACCCATGCCACCAGTATTTGGTCCAAGGTCGCCATCAAAGGCACGTTTAAAATCTTGAGCTGGTTGCATTGGTAATACATAGTGACCATCTGATATTCCAAAGAGTGAAACTTCTGGACCATCTAAGAACTCTTCGATTACTACTTGTGAAGATTGAAGTGCGTGTTCTAGTGCATGTGCGCGATCATCGGTGACAACAACGCCTTTACCGGCGGCAAGGCCGTCGTGCTTTACAACATATGGGGCGCCAAAGGCATCTAGTGCTTTTTCAATCTCTTCTTTTGAATTGCAGGTATAGGACTTTGCGGTGGGAACTCCAGCATCTCGCATTACTTGCTTGGCAAAATCTTTAGAGCCTTCTAATTGCGCCGCAGCTTTTGATGGACCAAAACAGGGGATCTTGGCCTTTGCCAATACATCTGCCACGCCATTTACAAGTGGCACTTCTGGCCCAACAACAACTAGATCTACTTTAAGTGATTGCGCTAATGAAAGGATTGCGTTGTTATCTTTGATATCTAGCTGGTGACAGAGTGCGATCTCGCTAATTCCTGGATTACCTGGTGCTACGTGAAGTTCTTCAAGTTTTGGGTCTCTATTGAGTGCGGCTGCCAGAGCGTGTTCGCGCCCTCCGCTGCCAATCAAGAGAACCTTCAAATTAATTCTTCCGATCTTAAAAATATACAATCGATCTGAAGCTGTTGCCCAAAGTTTGGAGCACCAAAACCATTTTCAACTCTGTAAGGTGAGAAACCTTTCGCTCTAGCGTAAGTCAGAATTTCTTCAATAAGTGGGGCCTCTTTATAGGTTTCGACTAAACTTAATTCAATTTCTAAGGCAAAAATTTGCTTCCATTGCTTAGATTTAATTGATTTTAGAACTTCTAGTTCAGACCCTTGAGTATCTATTTTGATATAAATATTTTTCTTTTCTGTAACTAAAACTTTTGACAGCGGAATCGCAGGAATTTCTAAAGTATCCAAATAAATAATATCAGGGGCAGCATTTTTGAGATTGGCACTTAAGTCATACAAGGAAGACGACATTGAGTTATTACTGGTGCGCTTCAGTAGTACTTTATTTTTCTTCGAGTGGACTGCTTTATTTTCGCCCAACCATTTCCTGTCGTTAGAAAAATGTTCTCGCATCTTAATGAAACTTTCAACATCAGGCTCCACGCTAACTATTTCTTCAAAATAAGTTTCACGAACTTTTCTTGCCCATTGCCCTTGGTTTGCGCCAACGTCAATAACAAGTTCACATTGCGCGAGAAGTAATGAACGAACATAGTCCAGTCGCACCTGCGGATCAGAATTTACCTTTCTCGTAAGAATTAATCCAAAATTCTTGAGAATTGATTCAAACATTTGAGTTTTTCATCCTTATATGAGATCCCTAACTGAGATGGTTTCATCTCTTCCTGGCCCAACTCCTATTGCAGAAATTGGCGCCTGCGAAATATCTTCTAGGTATTTCACATAGGCCCGGGCATTAGCAGGCAAATCATCCAAGGTGCGCGCACCTGTTATGTCTTCTTTCCAGCCTGGCAGGTATTCATAAATTGGTTTTGCGTGATGGAAATCTGATTGTGAAGAAGGAAGTTCTTCTACTCTGGTGCCATCAATATCGTAGGCAACACATACTGGAATCTTTTCCCAACCAGTTAATACATCTAACTTAGTTAAGAAGAAATCAGTAAGTCCGTTTACGCGAACTGCATAACGCGCAATTGGCGCGTCATACCAACCACAGCGACGATTACGGCCAGTAGTAACACCAACCTCACCGCCAATGCGACGAAGAGCTTCGCCATCTTCATCAAAGAGTTCAGTTGGAAATGGTCCGGAGCCAACGCGAGTTGTGTAAGCCTTAACAATTCCAATTGCGCGGGTGATCTTGGTAGGTCCAATTCCTGAACCAGTAGATGCTCCGCCTGCAGTTGGGTTTGAAGAAGTTACAAATGGATAAGTTCCATGATCAACATCTAGAAGTGTTCCTTGCGATCCTTCGAGCAAAACATTCTTATTTGCCTTTAGGGCTTGATCTAAAAGAAGAACGGTATCGGTCACATAAGGACGAAGAACTTGGGCATAAGCCAAATACTCTTCAACGACCTCATCTAATTCAATTCCTTTGCGATTAAATACTTTGATAAGAACTTGGTTCTTATCGCGAAGCGCGCCTTCAATCTTTTGACGCAGAATGGAGGGATCAAATAAATCTTGCACCCGAATACCGATGCGGTTGATCTTGTCGGCATAGGCCGGACCAATTCCACGGCCCGTGGTTCCGATTTTTGAATTACCTAAAAAGCGCTCAGATACCTTGTCGATTGTGCGGTGATAAGGAGTGATCAAATGTGCGTTGGTTGAGATCTTTAGCTTTGAAGTATCAATCCCGCGTTCATTTAGGCCAGCGATCTCTTGCATCAAAACTGATGGATCAATAACAACACCATTACCAATTACTGGAACTACATTCGGTGACAAGATGCCAGAAGGTAATAGGTGCAGGGCATATTTCTGATCGCCAATAACAACAGTATGTCCTGCGTTATTTCCACCTTGATAGCGAACTACGTAATCAACCCGATCACCTAGTAAGTCAGTGGCTTTACCTTTGCCCTCATCGCCCCACTGGGCTCCGAGGAGAACTATTGCTGGCATTAAGCGAGTAGTGAAGTGCCGGTTGAACGAAGATCTTGGCAAGCAACGCCAACGCGCGCAGCAATACCGGCTTCGCCAGCCTTGCCCCATGCGCGTGGATCGTATGCCTTCTTATTACCAACTTCGCCATCAATCTTTAGCACACCGTCGTAGTTTTTGAACATGTGCTCAACAACTGGGCGAGTAAAGGCATATTGCGTATCGGTATCGATATTCATCTTCACAACACCGTAATCAAGTGCTTCACGGATTTCTGAAAGAAGTGAACCTGAACCACCGTGGAAAACAAGATCCATTGGCTTTGAGCCGGCAGGTAGTCCCATTTGCTTTGCTACTGCATCTTGCAAAGTCTTAAGGATTGCTGGTTGGAGAACTACGTTTCCTGGCTTATACACACCGTGAACGTTTCCAAATGTTGCAGCCACCATATAGCGACCGCGCTCACCGGTTCCAAGAGTCTTAATAGTTAGCAGGGCATCTTCTGGCGTTGAGTAAAGCTTGGCATCGTGCTTTGCCTCAATGCCATCTTCTTCCCCGCCGACGACGCCGATTTCGATTTCTAGAAGGGTGTGAGCGGCCTGTGACTTAGTTATTAGCTCATCAGCAATCTTCATATTCTCTTCCATTGAAACAGCTGAGCCGTCCCACATGTGAGAGTTAAATAATGGTGACTTTCCAGCCTTGATGCGATCTGCGCCGAGTGCAAGAAGTGGGCGCATAAAGCCATCTAGCTTCTCTGCTGGGCAGTGATCTGTGTGAAGAGCGATGTTTACGTTGTAGTTCTTTGCAACAACGTGTGCGAATTCTGCGAGCGCTACGGCGCCATCAACCATGTTCTTAACGGTGGAACCTGAAAGGTATTCCGCCCCGCCCCAAGAGATTTGGACAATTCCATCTGACTTAGCTTCGGCAAATCCACGGATTGCACCAATCAAAGTTTGTGAAGATGAAACGTTGATTGCTGGGTATGCAAATGCACCGGCCTTAGCCTTGTCCAACATTTGTGCATAAACTTCAGGGGTTGCAATTGCCATTTTAAGTCTCCCAATAATTTCTAGAGTGTGCGCAAAACTTTTTGAGTTAAGGCGTAAATCTCTTAGCCAGGCACTTCATTGGGTCGGCGGTGAGGCTTACGCCCTAGCCTTTCATATTTTGGGGCGGATTGGAAAACGAGCGCGTAAAGGTGGGCGTTTTAGCCGATCCCAAACCAGCTCATGGCTCGATCTAGGCCAATTAGCCCAAAGTTGCTACCTGCCACCATCTTCACGATTCTTCCCACAGCCTTCATGCCCAGAGTTATGACATGAAGATTGGTGATTGCGCTGAAAATCATTCCCATTTATTTCTCCTTTCTCTTACTTGGATGATGGGGCGAAGGTAGTCAATATTTCAGATCAAAAAATTATCAAAAACCTATAGTGTGGAAAACTTTTGGCTGGTAATCTCGAAAGATGAGCGATGAAATAGCAATCGACAACCTCGGCACTGAGAACCGCCGCTTTGCGCCATCACCAGAGTTTGTTGCCCAAGCAAATGCAACCTCCGCACTTTTTGATGCTGCAAATAAAGATCGTTTAAAGTTTTGGGAAGATCAAGCATCAGAGCTTGCTTGGGATAAGAAGTGGGATCAAGTATTAGATTGGCAATTACCATTTGCTAAGTGGTTCATCGGTGGAAAAATTAACGCCGCGTATAACTGCTTAGACCGCCATGTATTAGAAGGTCGCGGAGATCGCGTTGCTTTTTACTTTGAAGGTGAACCAGGTGATACCAAGACCTACACCTACTCTGATATGTTGAAAGAAGTTTCTAAGGCAGCTAATGCCCTTATCGAACTTGGAATTAAATCTGGAGATCGAGTAGCAATTTACTTACCAATGATTCCAGAGGCCGCAATTGCCATGCTTGCATGCGCGCGCATTGGCGCAGCACACTCAGTAGTTTTTGGTGGTTTCTCAGCTGATTCACTAGTCGCCCGAATAAATGATGCGCAAGCAAAATTAGTTATTACTTCCGATGGTGGCTATCGCCGCGGATCACCAATGGCGCTAAAGCCAGCAGTAGATGAAGCAATTAAGTCCACACCTAGTGTTGAAAATGTTCTAGTTGTTAAGCGCACCGGGCAAGAAACCGCCTTTGGGGCAAAAGATATTTGGTGGCATGAAATCTTGGGCCGCCAACTAGAAACTCATGAGTGTGAGTTCTTTGATTCTGAGCACCCGCTATTTATTCTCTACACCTCTGGCACAACGGCAAAACCAAAGGGAATTCTTCACACTACCGGTGGCTACTTAACGCAGACTGCTTTCTCTCACAAGATGGTCTTTGATATTAAGCCAGAGAAAGATGTCTATTGGTGCACCGCAGATATTGGTTGGGTTACCGGTCATTCATATGTGGTTTATGGCCCAATGATTAATGGCACTACTCAGGTGATGTATGAGGGAACTCCTGACACCCCAACAAAAGCCCGGGTATTTGAATTAATTGAAAAATACAAAGTTTCTATTCTCTATACAGCGCCAACTCTTATCCGCACCTGGATGAAGTGGGGCGTTGAGTTTCCTAACTCTTGTGACTTAACTTCTCTTCGTTTACTTGGCTCAGTTGGTGAACCAATTAATCCAGAAGCATGGATGTGGTATCGCGAAGTCATTGGTGGCAATCGCTGTCCAATAGTTGATACTTGGTGGCAAACTGAAACTGGCGCAATTCTTATTTCACCACTTCCTGGTATTACTCACACCAAACCAGGATCAGCGATGGGAACACTTCCTGGCATTGTTGCAAAAGTTATTGATGATGAAGAACGTGAAGTTGGAAATGGTGGCGCTGGATATCTAGCTTTAACAGAGCCTTGGCCAGCGATGCTTCGTGGCATTTGGGGCGAACCAGAGCGCTATGCCGAAACTTATTGGTCACGCTTTGCTGGAAAGTATTTTGCTGGTGATGGCGCAAAGTTAGATGATGATGGCGCCATTTGGTTACTTGGCCGAGTCGATGATGTTATGAATGTTTCAGGCCACCGTATTTCAACTACCGAAGTTGAATCAGCTCTTGTTTCTCACCCATCAGTTGCTGAGGCTGCAGTTGTTGGCGCAAAAGATGATATGACAGGACAGGGAATTGTGGCATTTGTTATTTTGCGCGGCGGTGTTGATCACCTCCAAGGTGATGTTCTAAATAAGGAGCTGCGCGATCATGTGGCAAAGGAAATTGGACCGATTGCAAAGCCAAGACAAATCTTGGTAGTAAATGAACTACCTAAGACTAGAAGCGGCAAGATTATGCGCAGGTTACTTCGCGATGTGGCCGAAAACCGAGAAACTGGCGATGCGACAACCCTTGCTGATCCAAACGTTATGAAGTTGATTCGTGAAGGTCTGAACTCTGGAAAGAGTGAAGACTAAAAAGTCGTAGTTATTTGATCAGTAACGTTTCTAATTAAGCCTGGCGTATAGAGATTGATCTTCTGATAAATCTTACTTGGGGCAATCTTTTCATGAGCCCAAGTCCATGGCATTGCAAGACAAAGCGAGGCAATCAAGAAGGCTGCAAGCGCGGTTCTAATAAATGAAAAGGCAGCACCTAATAATGAATCAAGCCATTTAAATGGCCCAAAGAGAATTGTGTTGTGAAAAAACTTTGCAACGCGCTCAAATACCCACTTGCCAATATTGGAAGCCAAAGAAATAAGAACTAGAAGAGTTGAAAACTTTCCAATTGCATCGTGCCAATTTGCTAAGAAATGCAGTCCTAAGCCAAGGCCTAGAACACCGCCACCAATAAAGCCAACCATTGAAAAAATTGATTTTAAAAAGCCGGCGCGATAACCACTAATTACCGATCCGAGGAGTGCTATTGCTAGAACGATGTCCACCCAGTTGTAATTCATACCTTGATCCCCAAAGCTGAATTAACTAGATCAAATAACTCTTTTTTACTTGCTAATACCCCGACCTTGCTTTTAACTAATTCGCTTTTCTCATTTATAAACCAGGTTACTGGGACTCCCATGCCAAAGGCACTTTTTGTTACCCCGGTTGCATCGTAAAGATTTGGCCAGCTAATCCCTTGGCTTTGCACAAACTTTCTTCCAGCGTCCATATTCTTTTCTTCAACATCGATTCCGATGATCGTTACTTTGCCGGTCTTTTGAAGTTCAATAAAATATGGGATTTCTTGCTTGCATGGTGAACACCAAGATCCCCAAACGTTTATAACTGCTGGTCCTTTTATGCTCTCAAGTAATACCGGGGCGCCGCCATCTAGACATTGCAGTGATGTGCCCGTGGTTTTACTTGAATCACTAATGATCGATGTGCAGGAAACTACTTTGCCAAGTGAGGCAGGAGCTTGACTCTTTGCACCACATCCAGTGACTAATAGTGATGAAATTGCCAATAAGGCAATCATTTTCTTCATCTAAAGTCCTCATCACTTTTAACCATGGCCAAGGCTTTAACTTTATCCATTTCACCCATGCCATATGAAGGACACAAGGAAGCAAGTGGGCAAGCAGCACACGCAGGTTTTCTGGAGTGACAGATTCGCCGGCCATGCCAGATCATCCGCTGGGAAAGATTGGTCCATTCTTTCTTTGGAATTAAGGCTCCGACTTCATGTTCAACTTTTACCGGATCAAGTGAGGTGGTCCAACCAAATCTTCTACTTAGCCGACCAAAGTGAGTATCGACCGTTATTCCTGGGATATCAAAAGCATGACCAAGAACAACATTTGCTGTCTTTCTTCCAACACCAGGCAACTTAACTAATTTGTCTAAGTCGGCTGGAACATCACTTCCGTATTGATCCATAATCATTATGGCTAAATTCTTTATGTTTCGTGCTTTGCCTCGGAAGAAACCGGTGGAATGAATTAGTTCTTCAATTACTTCAACCTTTGCCCCAGCCATTTTTTTGGCTGTTGGAAACTTGCCAAAGAGTTTGGGAGTTACTTGGTTTACTCGCTTGTCGGTGCATTGGGCGCTAAGTACAGTTGCAACTAATAACTGGAACGGGGTTTGGAAATCTAACTCGCACTTAACATTTGGGTAGGCCTTGGTGAGCACCTTATAAATAGCTTTGGCGTTGCTCGGCGTTGTTTTGCTGGCTCTCACGGGCCTGAGATTATCTCGATTGGAGATAAATTCACTATCGGGCTAGATTTGACCTGTGGCCAACACCAAGCAAATTAATGAAGACGCTGTAGTGCGCACTGCGCCCCTTTTTAGCGCGCTAGATGATGCATCAGCTGCAAAACTTCTCGCCTCAATGACGCCAGTTAAGGTTTCACGCGGAAGCACACTTTTTAAAGAAGGCGACTCTGGAGATCGACTTTTCGTCGTCGTTGAAGGAAAGCTAAAGCTAGGAACATCTTCAGTAGATGGCCGAGAGAACCTACTTTCAATCCTTGGACCTGGTGAGATGTTTGGCGAACTATCCCTCTTTGATCCAGGACCACGCACAGCAACTGCAACTGCAGTAACTGATTCACGTCTGCTAGCACTTGCAAATGACCAAGTAATTGGTTGGGTTACTGAATACCCACAAGTTTCACTTCAACTTCTAGGTCGCTTGGCGCAAAGACTTCGCCGCACCAATGAAGGGCTGGCCGATTTAGTATTTTCAGATGTGCCAGGCCGAGTAGCCAAGGCACTTATGGATCTTGGTTCTCGCTTTGGTGTGGAAAAAGATGACGGTCTTCACGTCAACCATGACCTAACTCAAGAAGAATTAGCTCAATTAGTTGGCGCATCTCGCGAAACAGTTAATAAGGCTTTGGCTGACTTTGCTGGTCGTGGCTGGGTTCGCCTAGAACCACGCGCAGTAGTGGTCCTTGATTACGAGCGCCTATCAAAGCGCGGCAAGTAATAACTAAGTATTAGTTATTTAGCTCCACAACAACTTCAACCTCAACAGGTGCATCCAAAGGTAATTCGGCTACGCCAATTGCTGTGCGGGCATGCTTACCCATCTCATCGCCCCAGATATTGATAAACAACTCTGATGCGCCATTGATTACTCCTGGGTGACCAAGAAATCCCTGCGCTCCATTAACAAAGCCGCGGACCTGCACCACTCGCTTTATGTTATCGACTTCAGCAACTAATTGAATTGCTGCTAAAGCATTTAGTGCGCAAATTTGCGCAAGCTCTTTTGCTTGCTCTGGTGTTACACCACCATCTACTTTTCCAGTGAAGGCAATCTTTCCATCAACTAGCGGAAGCTGGCCTGCTGTAAAGACAAGGTTTCCAGTGCGAACAGCTGGAACATAAGCCGCTAAAGGAAGCGCCGCTATTGGAAGTTCTAAACCAAGAGCTTTTAGTTTTGCGCGAACATCAGCCATTTATTTAATCTCTCTCTTCATATAAGCAACTAGTTGCTCGCCAGTACCTGGTGCTGGAACTACTTGAATTAGATCCCAACCTTCAGAACCCCAAGTATCTAAAATTTGCTTGGTTGCGTGAGAAAGTAGGGGAACAGTCACATATTCAAAC
>Ga0304729_1002554_pt1 | contig 10794 bp, 6 predicted proteins | sample C_131016_MF_Meta_FD_190475 | JGI IMG/M metagenome (GOLD analysis project Ga0304729, IMG submission 190475) | Freshwater microbial communities from Lake Croche, Canada to study carbon cycling - C_131016_MF_MetaG (v2) (version 2) | ecosystem: Environmental > Aquatic > Freshwater > Lake | place... | reverse complement strand
TTGTTTAAATTTTGTTGCCTGGTTTGTAGAAAAGGCAAAAAGTGAAGGGTGTGAGACCGCAATCATATGCGGTGACTGGCATAATCATCGTGCTAGTATCAATGTACATAGCCTTCATTATTCAATGAAATGTTTAGAATTATTAAATTCTAACTTTAACCAAATATTTTTTATAACCGGAAATCATGATCTCTACTATAGAGAAAAGAGAGATGTTCACAGCGTAGCGTGGGCTGGATATTTAGATAATGTTCACATTATCAATGATATTTACACAGAAGGCGATGTAACATTGTGTCCGTGGCTTCTTGGGGATGAATTAAAAAAAGTTAAAAAAATAAATTCAAAATATACATTTGGTCATTTTGAATTACCAAATTTTTATATGAATGCTCAAGTGATGATGCCTGATCACGGTACTATAAGTGATGATGATTTTTTGAGCACTGGTACTGTTTTCAGTGGACATTTTCATAAGCGTCAGGCTCGTAAAAACATTTGGTACATCGGTAATGCTTTCCCACATAACTATGCTGATGCACAAGATGATGCTAGGGGTATGATGGTAATGGAATGGGGACAAGATCCAATCTTTCATAGTTGGCCTAAACAACCATTGTATCGTGTTCACAAGTTAAGCGATATATTAGAAAATCCAAAGGGATTGCTATTACCTGACAGTCATGTTAGAGTACATCTTGACATTGATATTTCATATGAGGAAGCTAACTTCATACGTGAAACATTAATACCAGAACATAAACTAAGAGAGATGGCATTGATACCAATGAAAGTAGACCAAGTTGAACAAGAGGGTAGGGGTGATTTGAAGTTTGAATCAGTAGACCAAATCATCATTGATCAAATCAATAGTATTGAGAGCAATGCATTTGATAAACGAATCTTGTTGGAAATTTACAATAATCTATGATTGATTTAGCAAATAGACAAATTTGGATGTTTAGAGAACCAAGATCAGGCAGTACTGGTCTTACCACAGCATTGTCTACTCTTTTAAATAAAAGATTTTTATTTGTAGAAAACAAAAAAGATATTATATATGATTCATCAGTACTAATTAATACTCACCACTTTATGTTTCTTCATGCTGTCAAAGAAGAACATAATCCTATTTTGTTGAGATGTACTAGAAGAAATAGAACCGAGCAAATGTTAAGTTCAAAAACATTAGCATTAACTAGGAAAGATATAAAATTATACAATATTGAGGACCATACTACTCCAGAACAATTAGAAGAATTTAATACATATCTAAAAAAGAATAACAAATCTATAAGTAAATTAGATGTTTTTAAATTTGCAATGGAAAAGAAAACTGAAAATTTTTTATGGGATAAGCTAGCTTCCAAATTTGACAATCATGTTTTTTATTATGAGGACTTGACTAATAACATTGATATACCGATATTAGGTATGTATAACATTAATCTAGAAATAGACAAGTACACTAAAAAAATTCCAGAATATAAAAAAGAATTTTACACTAACTATGATAGTGTTAAAGAATGGATTGACAAGTGTTCAATATGATAGGAGTTCGTGATGGAATATGAAACATGCCCCGAATGGAGATATCGACCAATTACGGTTGATAACTTAGAAGCTATTCAAGAGGAATTGATTCCTATATTACACAGAGAGTATCCAGATTTTAATACTGGCAAGCCTACATTTTGTTTTGTCTTGCGTGAAAAAATTGAACCATACGCCCCATTATATAGTAAATTTATAGAATCATTTGGTATACTTGATAGATGGCATTATTCAGCTTTTATTACAATTACTGCTGATTATAATTTTCCAATTCACGTTGATAGCCTTCATTGGCAATCTAGATGTTACGGACTTAATATACCCTTGATAAATTGTGAGGATACTTATACAGTTTTTTATGATGCTGAAATTGAAACTGAAACTTTTTTTGAAGATACTAATCCCATTAATTCTTCAAGAATCATTAAAAAAGGTGCAATTGCAACGGAAATAGATAGAATGCCTGCTTCACAGCCTGCATGGGTAAACATTAGCATACCCCATACTCCTGTAAGTTTACATAACAAACCAAGAGCAATCATTAGTGCTAGATTTAGACCAGAACTTCACGACATATTATATAAATGATAACAATTAAGAATATTACACTACGAAACTTCCTATCAATCGGACAAGTAACACAAGCAGTCAACTTTGACAGGCAAGAACTAACACTCATTCTAGGTGAGAATCTAGATTTAGGAGGAGATGGTGCTCGTAATGGTACGGGTAAAACATCACTTATTCAAGCATTATCCTACGCATTGTTTGGTGTTCCAATTAACAGCATTCGTAAAGATAATTTAGTTAATCGTACCAATGGCAAAAATATGATGGTAACGCTAGAGTTTAGTGTTAATGGTATAGATTATAAGATTGAACGTGGTCGTAAACCAAATATTCTACGCTTTTATGTGAATAGTGATTTACAAAAAGGTTTAGATGATGCGCAGGGTGAAAACAAAGAAACACAGGCTGCAATTGAAAAGGTGATCCGCATGAGTAGTGATATGTTTAAGCATATCGTAGCACTTAACACCTACAGCGAACCATTTCTTGCATTAAAAAATAATGAACAACGTGATATCATTGAACAACTATTGGGTATTACGTTGCTTTCAGAAAAAGCAGAAGTCATTAAGGGACTGATTAAAGACAGCAAAGATGATATTCAGCAAGAAGAATTCAAAGTAAAAGCAATTGAAGAAGCCAATAAGCGTGTAAAAGAACAAATTGATTCTACTAAGCGTAGACAGAAATTATGGAAGATGAAGCACGATGAAGATTTAGAACGTCTTGCTATTGATTATCAAAGATTAATTACTATTGACATAGCAGCAGAATTACAGGCTCATCAAGATTTAACAGCATACAATGAAAAGCGTAAAGCTATTGATGACCTCAATAAACTAATTGCCCGTTGTGTAGCTGATGAGGCTAAAGAACAAAAATTAGTTAACAAACTAACAACAGAAATTAGTGATTTGCGTGACCACAAATGCTATGCGTGTGGACAAGAGTTCCATGATCAAAAGCATGAAAGTGTATTAGATGAGAAGATAAAAGCATCACATGAAGCAGCATTTCAAGTTTTAACTATCAATAAGCAATTCATGGAACATACTCAAGCATTAAAGGACTTGGGTGCATTAGGTATGATGCCAACTACGCATTACGATACCGAAGCACAAGCAATCAAGCATAGTAGCCAACTTGAGAATCTTATTAAAGATGTTGAGAGAAAAAGCGAAGAGGTTGATCCGTATAGTGAACAGATTACTGAAATGGAGAACCAAGCATTGCAAGAGATTAACTTTGACAAGATTAATCAATTGACACGCACAATGGAACATCAGAAGTTCTTGCTTGATATACTAACTAGCAAGGATAGCTTTGTTCGTAAGAAGATTATTGACCAGAATCTTTCATACTTGAATGGTAGATTAACACATTACTTAGATAAGATTGGATTGCCACATCAAGTAATATTTAAAAATGATTTACAAGTTGAGATTACAGAATTGGGTAGAGAACTTGATTTTGATAATCTTAGCAGAGGAGAACGCAATCGACTAATTCTAGGATTAAGTTTTGCGTTCCGTGATGTTTGGGAAAACTTGTATAGCCCAATCAATACATTGTTTATTGATGAATTGATTGATAGTGGATTAGACACAATGGGTGTTGAAAATGCTATTGCTATTCTTAAAGAGATGAGCCGTCGTAGACAAAAATCTATTTGGCTTGTCAGTCATAGAGAAGAATTAGCAGGACGAGTACCTAATGTGTTGAAAGTTGTGAAAGAAAACGGATTTACCAGCTATAATACAGCGGTAGATATAGAATAATTTTATAGCAGAAATACAGAGATAAGTATATGTCTATGTCAAGTCCACAGAAAAACAAGGGTTCAGGTTTCGAAAGAGAAATCGCTAAATACTTATCCGATAAGTATGGTGAAAGTTTCATTCGTGCTCCTGGATCGGGTGCTTATGTGGGCGGGAAGAATCAAAGTAGAACCGAAGTATTACACGAAGGACAGATTCGTTCGTTCAAGGGTGATATTGTGCCAGGACAATCATTTACAAAAATGAACGTTGAGTGCAAGTTTTATGCTGATTTTCCTTTTCATCTACTACTTACAGGGGAATGTAAAGTAATAGATGCATGGATCGGACAACTTATGGATGTAGCTGACCCAGATGATTTAAACATTCTTTTTATGAAATTTAATCGTAAAGGTCGTTATATTTGTGTACAAAGCAAATTAACATGGGTAGCCGATAACTTCACTTATTACACATCACAAAAACACGGGGACTGGATGATTTTCGAATTTGACAGTTTCTTCTTACATAATACAGATTTATTAAAAACATATTCTAGTACAATAGACACAAAGTCAACAGAACCTAAAGATTCCCTTTTAACAATTAATATATAAAAATTTGAAGGCTCAGTTTGTGAGTCCTCCTTGAGTTTGTACAGATAGTGCTGTGCTGACAGATCTGGAGTAAGCATAGTTAGCAATAGCTATGGATATACCGAGAAGGCAATCGGCAAAGCGAACCTTCAACAAGTTTATGAATACTTTATCTTGATTTCATAAAATGTGCGTTGCGGAAGAGACAACTAAAGTTGTTAGCTTCACTACAGTCCCATAATACTTTACAGAGCAACCGGTAGCAGTTAGTGTCAGAAATAGGCGACTAATTGGGGAATAGATAACACTGGACGACGGTCATGGCAAACATACCTTTTTCATTGGTGGTGCAAATTTGCACTACCATGGCTCTCTAATCGGCAATATATATCCAGTAACATAAAAGTGTTTAAGCATACAGTATTGTAGAAAATAAAGACCGAACGAAGTGAGGTCTTAGATGAACGTTAGTTCATCTCTTAATGAAACAACCTAATGTTAGATAAATGAATAATTACGGATTAGAAGAATGGCAATTGAGTTTTCTTAGTAGTTTCCAAATTCTCATTTATAATTTCAGTTATAGCATCTCTTTCATGTATGGACATATTAAGTACATCCTCATAGGAGACTCCGCCCCTCATATACCAAGAAAACTTCAATGATGTTTTCTTGATATCTTTACACTCTGTTTCCATCCCATCTAACAGCTTCTGTATCCCCTCAGGGTCAAGGGATAGAAGCCTTATTCGAAAAAATCTGTTATGTTTAATGATAGTGTTTGCTCATATTCGTGTGAACAGTTAACACATTTGATTTTCATTGGTTTGGTAGTTGATGCTTCACGTAATTTAATTGCATGTTGGCGAACAGCTTCATATGTAGCACGGTCACAACTTTCTAAGTATTCATTGATATGTTCACGATTAGTTACTTCCTCACCGGTAGGGATAGTAATAGAATACACTGTATTAGCGATTAATTCCATATTCATTTTTGTCAATTTTTGCATGGTTACTGCTGATTTCTCTGTTCTAGTAACTTCATCTTCCATTGCTTGTAATGCGATAATTTCACGTTGCATTTCAAATTGACCCAAATTACCTGTATTTATATCACGATAGGTTAATGGCTTAAAGTTGATTTTTAGTTCACCCATTAGTAATGGATTATTGTAATCATCGGCGGTGATAGTGCTTAGTAGCCCAATTAAGTTAACACCATATTTACCGTCATTTTCGCATTTTTCACAAACTGATTGTATTTCTAATTCATTACCGTTTGTTGCTGCACGTATAGCAACTAATATAGTATCCAAATCTACGCTAGGTAAACTCCATGGATCCTTGATTGCAGGTACACAACTTTTTATAATCTCGGCTACTGCATTGCCGTTAAACAATGCGTCCGGGGTTCTGCTAGTTATTTCATCAATTGCCGTCATGGGGTACACCGGTAATTCTCCGTTCTCTGGCATATCAAGTGTACCCTCTGGGTAAAAATGACCCTTGCTGGGTAAGCTGATATATAATGCTGGGCGACGGAAATATTGTCTTAGGGGGTTGTTCATTAGTAATTCTCCAAAAAAATGTATTGTTTATAAACAATAAATACAAGTACAACTATTTATTAGTCAAAAAATATGGATAAAAATTAAATGGCAACTCCTGAAGAATTCAATGAAACGCTTTCCCAATTAGTAGAAGGTATGCGTCAATTAACTGAGGCTGTTAAAACCGCAGCGGTTACTGAAACTGATGCCGAAAAAACAGCTAGGGAAACAGCAGAAAGAGCGAGAAAAGCCGCGGATAGAGACGAAGATTCCAAAGAATATTTACGGAACAGACGTAAGGCAGCAGACGAGGCAGCTATCGATGAAGAACTTAAGAATTTAGGGATTAGAAAAAAATCTTCAGGTGAAACTGAAGATTTGGAAGAACAACGCAACGAACTTACGAAAAAAGTTAATGAGGCACTAAAAAAGCACGAACCCGCACTTGCAGGTAAAACAGATGCTGAATTAGAGGCTTATAAAGCTATATTAAAATTAAACTCTACGATTGACGAACAGGTTAAACAAAATGACCGGTTGATTAAATCTACCATCATGTATGATGGTAATCAGAATGACCTTATTCGTGTTTCAAATACATTATTAAAACAACACCAAAGAGAAATCGAAATATCAAAAACTCTGGGTGATATTGGGTTTAAACAAGAAGAACAGTTTGAAGATTCAATTGGCAAATTAAAAGTTCAATTAGCGTCTACTGTTAAATTAACAGATGCACAGTATAAAGATATAGCAGCCGCTGAAAATGCAGCAAAAGCAAAACAGCGTGATATTGAGTTATCTACTTTATTAGCTACAAAAACTGAGAGACAGGCGGCAGCATTTGAAGATTCTATTGGTAAATTAGAAAATCAACTGGCATCTACGGTTCAATTAACGGATGCCCAGTATAAAGATATAGCAGCCGCTGAGAATTTAGTAAAAGCAAAACAACGTGAAGTTGAAACAATTACTCGTGCAGCGACGGCAGAACTTAGACGCAGCGAATTCTTAGCAGAATCAATAAACCAAATAGAAAAACAAATTGATTCGGCTGTTACTTATACTGCTACTGAAGCTGATCTTATACGTACTGGAAATATATTACTAAAGCAAAAAGAAAGAGAAGCCGAAGCCTCTAAGAGTTTGGGTGATATAAATCTTAGACAACAAGAATTGTTTGAAGAATCAATTGGTAAGTTAGAAAGCCAACTTAACTCTACTGTTAAATTAACTGATAGTCAATATAAAGATATAGCTGCTAATGAAAATGCAGTAAAAACAAAACAGCGTGAGATTGATACATCAATCTTAGCAGCCACTACTGCTGAACGACAATTAGCTGCATTTGATGAATCAATCCATTCAATAGAAAAACAAACTGCTTCTTTATTTGCATATGATGCTACTCAGGCTGATGCTATTCGCACAGCTAACATGGCATTAAAGGAGAAGCAACGAGAAGTTGAAGCCTCAAAGAATTTGGGTGATGCTACTCTTAGACAAAAAGAAAGTTTTGAAGATTCAATTGCTAAAGCACAGCAAGAACGTGATGCTATTGTAACATTGACTCAAACTCAATATAACCAAATAGCTGCGATTGAAAAAGAAACTGCGGCAAGAAATAAAGAAATAGATGACATTAAAAATGCAGGAAAAAATCTTGCATCTATGGTTGGTAGTATCAAAGATGTCAGTAGCGCACTAGCGGTAATGAAACAAAAACAACTTGCTGCCCTAGCGTCTGATGATGCATCCGGTGCAGCAAAAATAATAGCAAAATTCACACTACTTGAGATTGGGGTAGGATTAGCAACTAACGCATTTGATCTTTTAGTTGCTGGCATGAAGGGATACTATGAGGGTATACTAGCTACCCAAAGAGCATTATATGCCGGTGAAAGAGGCGAAAAACTTGCACAGGCTGCAAACATAGCCATGTATAAAGCTATAGCTGCTCAAGCAAAAGCGAGCGGTGATAGTTTAATTAATTTAGGAAAAGAAGCTGCTGCTGCTGGTATAGCAATATCATTTATGATTCCCGGCAGTTTCTTGTTCAAAGCAGGCATAGCTGCCGTTGGCTTAGCCGTAGGTGGACTTACCGCAGCTATGGGTGCTGCTGAAAAAGTTGCAGGTGAATTAGCAGAAAGACAAGCTGAAGTATTAGAAATGTATGGCGAGCAAATGGATACATTGTTTAATGGATTCGGTGAGTTAGGTAAGTCATCAATGATTGGTGCTAGGGGAATGGAAGGGCTTTATGAGAATCTTCATAAAGTTGGCTTTACTGTAAAAGAATTTGACAAATTAAACAAAGTATTGCAAACCAACGCCAGAGACATGAAGATGTTTGGTGTTACGGCAAGTGACGGGGTCGATAAGTTTGTAGAAGTAGCAAGTGGCTTAGTATACGGTGAGTTAGGTCATACTCTTAGAATGATGGGAATTTCTACAGAAGAAATGATGGATCATCAAGCAAAGTATATGGCTCAACAAGCTAGATTTGGGATGTTGCAAAATAAAACAATTGAACAACTAATTAAAGGTACTAGTGACTATATAATTGAACTTGACAAAACTGCCGCGTTGACCGGTGCTAGTCGTAAAGATCAAGAAGAAGCCATGAAATATGTAATGGCTAACGAAAAGCTACGTGCCGGCATGTTAGTTGAAGAAGAAAAAGCTAAACGAACCGGTGACTACACAGTACTGAAGCAAATGCAACAAGCAGCAAACCTTGCAAGTAAATTGTATGATGCAGGGCAAAAGAGAGCAGCAACAGGTGCTGCTGAATATTACGGTTCTGGTAAAAAGGTCACTGGACTAGAAAGTGCAGAGTTTGCTGCAACATTTAAGGGTACAATTAGAGACCTAAATGAAGGTAGAAAATCTGATACTACTCTATACCTTCAATCAACCAAAGAGGCATATGATGCTGCTGGGCGTGTAGCAGGTTCAAGAAGATACGGAGCCAATACAGAAGGGTTATTAGGTGACTCAACTCAATCAATTGTTGATAGTAGAAAACGAACCGAATCAATTGAACAAGTAGCAAAAGAACGCGGGATAAAACAAGACACACCTGAATTTGAAAAGTTAGTTAAAGAATTAGGACAAAGAGCAGCTACGGATAAAACCACAACAGACCAAGTTAAGAAACGGGAAGATGCAAGAGATGCAGCATCAAAACAAGATGATGCCGTTCGCAACAAAGATTTATCAGCAATTATTGGTGATTTAGGTAAACCTGCAAATATGATGGTAGATGCAGGAAATTCTATGTTAAGTGCTGGCAAAAGTATATTAGACGCTGGTAAATATATTTGGAATTCTACATTTGGCGGTGAAAAGGGAGAAGCTGAAAATTTATCTAGAAAGATAATGGTTAAAGATGAAGCAATAACTGATGCATCTGGAAGAGTAGATTTGGCTAAAAAGAAATTACAAGAAAAGAACTTAACGGATAAAGAAAAGAAAGAGGCAGAAGAAGATTTAAAAGTTTGGACAGACCAAGTTGCTATGTTGAAAAAACAAAAAGCACAAATGATTGAAGAAAGAAAAATACATCAAGATATAGATGCAATTCAAGGTCAAAGAACTACTCAACAGGAAGATATAACCAAAAAAGCTGCATTACGAAAAGAAACTTTATTGGTAAAACATAATAAAGAACGTACAGATGAGCTGGCCAAATATGATGCAGAGGTTGCCGCCGGCAAAAAACCAAAAGATATTACAGGCGGAACACGTAGAAGCATAGAATTAAATTTGAATAATAAATTTCAAGATGAATTAAAAAAACTTGAAAATGAAACAAATGCAGCATATCGTAATATTGCAGATTCTAATGAAATTAAAGGAAAAATACTAAACTTAAACAATGAATTAAAAGAACTTAAACTAAAAGGGCCGTCATCAGGATCAGCCCAAACATCCGGGGGAGGTAAAACCGGGTCTGGAGGAACAATTGGTCTTGCGGGTGGATCAACCATCTCTAGTAGCAATGAACAATTAAAAGATGCTGGGCTACGCCTTAAGTCAGGTGATGTTCAAAAAGAAGGTTCCAAAGTTGATCCAAAACTATTAGAAATAGCAAAACAAGCGCAAGCAAATATACCTGGATTTAATTATTTTTCCGGCTTCAACGACCAATACCATCAGGAAAATTCACCAAGCAGTCAGCACACTAAAGGTTTGGCATTTGACTTTACTGTAAATCCGGGTAGGGGAAAAAGCAAACCATCTAAAGAAGATAGTGATAACATTATTAAAATGTTGAAGGGTATGGGAATTGATTCAGTAATCAACGAATATGATAGCCCTAGTGCAAAAGCAACTGGTGGACATTTTCATGCTGAATTAGCAATGCCAAAAGCATATGACGGTGGATTATTTGATGGGCCCAAAGCAGGCTATCCTGTAGAATTGCACGGTAGAGAAGCAATAGTTCCATTGCCCGATCCTTCTTCTAAAATATCAGTAGAAACTCCAGCAGCCGCAGCCGCTAAAGCTCCTTTAAATTCTATATTAACTCCTGATAATAATTCTTCTAGTGCAATGTCTAACATGTCAGCACAGATATTGGAAGATTTATACAATTTAATGGAAGATAAATTTGATTCAATGATATCTACTATTAAAGATGGTAATGATATCTCTGACAAATTATTAAAGTATTCTAGGGTTTAACACTAAATACTAGATAATATTATGACCTACAAAAAACGTTTTACAAATAAAAGTGGTATTTCCAGTCCGATAGGCG
>Ga0304729_1002549_pt1 | contig 10802 bp, 10 predicted proteins | sample C_131016_MF_Meta_FD_190475 | JGI IMG/M metagenome (GOLD analysis project Ga0304729, IMG submission 190475) | Freshwater microbial communities from Lake Croche, Canada to study carbon cycling - C_131016_MF_MetaG (v2) (version 2) | ecosystem: Environmental > Aquatic > Freshwater > Lake | place... | reverse complement strand
ATAGGGCCCGGTCATTCGGCTTCCCCTTTGCGCTGATGTTCGCGGTGTAAATCGATGATCGCCGCGGCGGTCTCTTCGATCGAACGGCGGGTTACATCAATCATCGGCCAGTTGTTGCGTCCGCAGAGCCGCCGCGAATAGGCAATTTCTTCTGTTACCGTTGTTTTATCGATATAGGGCGAATTTTCCGGTGCATTCAACGTCAAGAGCCGGTTTTGTCTAATTTGTACAATGCGTTCCGGGCTTGCGACGAGACCGACGACAAGCGGTTTGTTCACGCGCTCGAGTGTTTCAGGAAGTGGTATGCCCAATACCAAAGGGACATTGGCTGTCTTATAGCCGCGATTGGCAAGATAGATGCTGGTCGGCGTCTTTGATGTTCGGCTGATGCCAACCAGAATGATATCGGCTGCGTCAAGGTCCTGTCCCTGTTGACCGTCATCATGCATCATCGTGTAATTGAGCGCATCTATCCGCTTGAAATAATCGGAATTAAGAACATGCTGCGCGCCGGGGCGATGCGTATACGTGAGACCCAGATAGGCTTGAAAAATCGATAGCACGGGGTCGAGGACCGATAGACAGGGGCAACCAAACTCGGCGCAGGCCTTTTCCAAGCGTTGCGCAAGGGTTTGATCGACAAGCGTATATAAAACGATTCCGGGGGCGTTTTCGAGTGCAAGCAGAATACGATCAAACTGCGCTTCGTTACGGATGAGGGGATAAACGTGCTCTATCGCAGACACACTCTCATATTGTGCCGCTGCTGCACGGCTAACCGCGATGAGGGTTTCACCGGTTGAATCGGAAACCAGATGGAGATGAAAATAGTTCCTCTGCACACGGGAGCTCCCTAATTCAAAGGCTGTGGAGACGTAAGGGCTTTATGGGGATAACTGGACGCCAAGACGATGGTTCGGAAAAATTTATCCCCTATTGCCGTCAGATGATCAACAGCGCTAATTTCTGGGATAGCATTAATGACAGATAATAGAGCTAACGGGGATATCGTCTTTCAGTTTAGTCCGAGGGCAACACGGACGGCTTCTAAACATCTGATCGCACAGGAGCTATTGTAACCCCTATAGTGGGTTGGGCGAAAACGGAATCAGAAGATTTACGGGTCGAAAACAAGAGTTCAAAACGGGGATAAGGTGTGGATGGATTTTGTTTTGTTCTGATCCCAGTCTAACAGAAACAACAAATTAAGAATCACTTAAGGAATCATTTTATTGACCAAATCCCTCACTCCAATGAAGTCGGTGGATAAACCTCTTTTGGCAACGCTTAACGGCATCCAACAAAAAAGGCCTCCGATTTGGATCATGCGACAAGCGGGTCGCTATCTTCCCGAATATCGCGAAATAAGAAGCCGGTCGAAAAATTTTATCGATTTTTGCTATTCCCCTGATTTAGCAACGGAAGTGACGTTACAACCAATTCGACGGTTCGGTTTTGATGCGGCAATATTATTTTCGGATATTCTGGTTGTTCCTGACGCATTAGGACAACCCGTTTCGTTTGTTGAAAATGAGGGTCCCCGGTTACCACCATTGATCGTTGAAAATAATCTCGCCGAACTGCACGGCAATATCGATCTTGATCGATTAAATCCGGTTTTTGAAACGATTGGCAGGGTTAAAGACGCGCTTCCTGATGACGTGACTTTTTTGGGCTTTTGTGGCGCTCCATGGACGGTAGCCAGTTACATGATTGCGGGGAAAGGCTCGCCAGAACAGGCGCCAATCCGGTTGTTATCGTATAAAAACCCTGTTTTTTTGGAGCGGCTGATTGACCGGCTGGTTGTTTCGTCGATCCAATATCTGTGCCGTCAAATTGAAGCGGGGGTCGACGCATTGCAAATTTTTGAAAGTTTCGCGGGTGCCTTAACGGCCGATGGTATCGATAAATGGTCGATTACGCCCATTAAGAGGATTATTGATGGGGTGAGACATGTTCATCCCGCAGCCAAATTTATTGTATTTGGACGCGGATCGGGACTTCATCATTTAAAATATGCGACGCTTACGGGTGCCGATGCGGTTGCAATCGATTGGGCAACGGATCCTGCCTGGGCAGCCAACGTGCTGCAACCGCTGAAACCCGTTCAAGGTAATCTTGATCCGTTGGTCGTTGTCGCGGGTGGAGAGCAGCTTGACCGGAAGACGGATAGAATAATCGAGATGTTTTCCAATGGTCCACATATTTTTAATCTGGGCCACGGTATCGTACCCGAGACGCCTGTTAAGCATGTGGAACAGTTGGTCAAACGGGTAAAAGGCTAGCAATATGGCCTATCAATGGCTTAAAATTATTCATGTTGTAGCGGTGATTTCGTGGATGGCGGGCCTGTTATATCTGCCACGTCTGTTTGTTTATCACGCCGGGGTTAAAGTGGGTTCTGAGGCATCGGAAATCTTCAAGACGATGGAGCGTCGTCTTTTAAAAGCGATCATGACGCCGGCGATGGTTGTCACCTGGCTGGCGGGTGGCGGAATGGCGATGTTGAGCGGAATGATCTTTGATGGGTGGTTTCACGCGAAATTTATTGCCGTTCTTCTCTTGAGCGCCGCTCACGGGTTGATGGCGGTGAAAGTGAAACGTTTTGTCACGGATACCAACATCAACAGTTCCACGTATTTCAGGATTCTCAACGAGATCCCGACCGGTTTGATGGTTATCATTGTCATTCTGGTAATCCTCAAGCCGTTCTGAAATAAGTTCGTCTTGCCCTTTCGACTAAAACGGGTTAACGAGACGCTGTTGTGTTCTTCAACAGCGGTCTTGACAAAGGACGTTCTGCTCCTTCCGTCGACCGGCCAGCGTTTAGCTGGTTTCTTTGTTCCGGTTTGTTCCCCCTGTTTTTCCTCAGTAGCACAAGCCATGTGTTACGTGACCTTTGAGTCGATCTATGCGCGAGATGAAGCTAAAAGACCTTAAAAAGAAGTCGCCAACCGATCTTTTGGCGTTTGCCGACGAGCTGACGGTAGAAAACGCCGGAACGATGCGCAAACAGGAATTGATGTTTGCCATTCTGAAACAACTGGCAGCCAATGAAACGGAAATTATTGGCGAGGGTGTTGTTGAAGTGTTGCCCGACGGGTTCGGTTTTTTGCGTTCGCCCGATTCAAATTATCTGGCCGGACCAGATGATATCTACGTTTCTCCAGCTCAAATACGACGCTTCGGTCTTCGGACCGGCGACACGGCCGAGGGGCCGATCCGCGGGCCTAAAGATGGCGAGCGCTATTTTGCCCTTGTTAAAGTGAACACAATCAATTTTGAGGATCCGGAGCAGTCGCGGCACAAAGTAAATTTTGACAATTTGACGCCGCTTTATCCAAATGAGCGCCTCAAGCTCGAGATCGAAGATCCAACGCGAAAAGACTTCTCGGCGCGGGTAATCGATATCGTATCGCCGATTGGCAAAGGCCAACGCGGATTAATTGTGGCACCACCCCGTACGGGTAAAACCGTTTTGCTTCAAAATATTGCTCAGTCCATCACCACCAACCATCCGGAATGCTATCTCATTGTTCTGTTGATCGATGAGCGGCCTGAAGAAGTTACCGATATGCAGCGCTCGGTGAGCGGTGAAGTCGTTTCTTCCACGTTTGATGAGCCCGCTTCACGCCATGTTCAGGTCGCCGAAATGGTTATCGAGAAGGCAAAACGCCTGGTTGAGCATGGTCGGGATGTGGTCATTCTCCTTGATTCGATTACGCGTCTTGGTCGCGCGTATAATACGGTGGTGCCGTCGTCGGGTAAGGTTTTGACCGGTGGCGTAGATGCCAACGCGCTTCAACGGCCGAAGCGGTTTTTTGGCGCTGCGCGCAACATCGAGGAAGGTGGATCGCTAACCATTATTGCGACCGCGTTAATCGATACCGGTAGCCGTATGGATGAAGTCATCTTCGAAGAATTTAAAGGTACAGGCAATTCCGAAATCATCCTTGATCGCAAGGTTTCGGATAAGCGGGTCTTTCCCGCGCTCGATATTACCCGGTCGGGAACCCGCAAGGAGGAACTGCTTGTTCCGCCAGACGTTCTCAAGAAAATGTATGTTCTTCGGCGCATTCTCAATCCGATGGGTACCGTTGACGCGATCGAGTTCCTTGCTGATAAGCTTCGCCAAACGAAGACCAATGCTGATTTCTTCGAGTCGATGAATACCTAAGACACTCCGAACTTCGCCCAGCTCCGACAGGGATCGATTCGTGACCGATACAATTTTCGCGCTGGCGACAGGGCGTGGGTCCGCCGGTATTGCGGTGATCCGCGTCAGCGGCGTCGGGTCGGGTGCGGTATTTGAGGCCATCGCCGGCCCTTTACCCCAAGCACGGCGTGCGACTGTTCGTAAATTGCGGACAGCCGATGGCCTCGTGATTGATGAAGCGCTTTGCCTATGGTTTCCAGGGCCGGACAGTTTCACCGGCGAGGATAGTTTTGAGTTTCACTGTCACGGAGCGATCAGCGTTATCGCGATGCTGCTTAAAACGCTTGGTGGCTTTATGGGGTGCCGCTTGGCGCAGCCGGGCGAATTTTCGCGGCGCGCCTTCGAGAATGGCCGGATGGATTTGGCGGCCGTTGAAGGCTTGGCGGACCTCATCGATTCGGAAACGGAACAACAGCGTCAGCAGGCAGTCCGCCAAATGATGGGCGGTCTCAGCCGTGAGATTGACCTTTGGCGCGGGCAATTAATCGAAGTTTTGGCGTTACTCGAAGCCGAGCTGGACTTCGTCGACGAGAGTGATGTCGATAACGGGGTTACGGATCAGGCAAAGGGCTTGTTACAAACGTTAAAGGACCGGATGGCCGCGTCGTTTGCGCTTGGGGAACGGGGCGAACGGTTACGCGAGGGTGTAACCGTTGTCTTAGCGGGGCCGCCCAATTCGGGTAAATCGACACTGCTCAATTCGCTTGCGCGGCGAGACGTAGCAATCGTTTCCCCAATCGCAGGAACGACGCGGGATATTGTCGAAGTCAGGCTCGATTTGAACGGTTATGCTGTAACGCTTTTGGACACGGCCGGAATGCGCGAGACGGAGGACCCGATCGAACAGGAGGGTGTTCGGCGGATGGTTGATCGGGCTTCATCGGCTGATATCCTGTTGTGGCTTAGTGCGTCGGACCTTCCGGAGGTGCCGATTCCCGTCACCGTTGGGGGTTCAGCGCCGATCCGGTTGAAATTGAATACCCATTGCGATCGGGTCGTGACGGATCGGGGCGGATTACATATTTCGGCCGTAACGGGCGAAGGTATGGATCGTTTGATCGAGCTACTCACCGAACGGGTCGCTGCGGCATCGTCCACCGAGGGTGAGCGGGCGGTATTGACCCGGGCGCGGCATCGCGAGGCGGTCGGCGTTGCGCTCGCTGCGCTTGACAGAGGTCTCGCGATTGGGCACTTGGCCAATCCTGAATTACTGGCAGAAGAAGTCCGCGCGGCCCTTGCGGCGATTGGCCAAATTACAGGGCATGTCGGCGTAGAAGCAGTGCTTGATCAGTTGTTTTCCCAGTTCTGCATTGGCAAATAGGGGTTTGGTTTCACGTGAAACAAGGATCGATGGGTAGCAATACACCGACGAGGGACTATGACGTCATTGTCGTCGGAGGCGGTCATGCGGGGACAGAGGCCGCCGCCGCTGCCGCGCGCGCTGGGGCAACGACACTGCTGGTCACCTCCTCGCTGGAAGCGATCGGGACGATGTCGTGTAATCCCGCCATCGGCGGATTGGGTAAGGGCCATCTTGTCCGCGAAATTGACGCCCTAGACGGGATCATGGGTCGCGCTGCTGATAAGGGCGGGATCCAGTTCCGCGTTCTCAATCGTAGCAAGGGCCCGGCGGTGCGGGGCCCGCGCGCCCAGGTCGACCGAAAATTATACCGACTGGCCGTTCAGGGGCTGTTGAAGGAAACCGCAGGTTTGGCCTTTCTGGAAGGGATGGTTGACGAATTCGTTCTTGACGTTGGTGGGAACCGTATCGCAGGCGTGCGGTTGAAAGACGGTCGGACACTTCGTTCGGGGTCGGTTGTTTTAACAACGGGGACTTTTTTGAACGGTTTGGTTCATATCGGTCCGGTGCGGTTCGCGGCAGGACGGATGGGCGAACCACCGGCACGGCTATTATCGGGCGCCTTGAGTGCTGCCGGTTTCGAATTGGGTCGCCTTAAAACCGGTACGCCGCCGCGTCTTGATGGTAGGACGATCGATTGGCACAATCTCGAAATGCAGTATGGCGATACCCCGCCGGAACCGTTTTCAACGCTCACCAACCGGATTGAACAGGAACAGATCGGGTGCGGCGTTACGGCAACGACGGCCGTTGGCCACGAGATCATCCGTCAGAGCATCGACAGTGCGCCGATTTATACTGGTCAAATCGCGGGGCGGGGACCGCGCTATTGTCCATCGATCGAGGATAAGATCATTCGATTCGGTGACAGAACGAGCCATCAGATCTTTTTGGAGCCGGAAGGATTGGATGATCCCACCGTCTATCCGAATGGGATATCGAGTTCGATGCCTGAAGCCGTCCAGCGCGCTTTTGTGGCGTCGATTCCAGGTCTCGAACACGCTCGGATCATCCGTCCAGGCTATGCGATCGAATATGATTTTATCGACCCACGTTCGCTTCGCCCCACACTTGAAACAAAACGCATGTCGGGCTTGTTCTGTGCGGGGCAAATTAATGGCACGACCGGTTACGAAGAAGCCGGCGCGCAAGGTTTGATTGCGGGCCTGAATGCGGCGCGATACAGCGCCGGCATGGAAGGCGTTATCGTGGACCGGACCCAAGCCTATATCGGTGTCCTCATTGATGATCTGGTAACGCAAGGGGTAACAGAGCCCTATCGGATGTTTACCTCACGGTCCGAATATCGCCTCTCGCTTCGGTCCGACAACGCAGACGAACGTTTGACGCCGTTCGGGATTGAATGGGGTATCGTCGGTAGTGCGAGGCGGGAGCAATTTAGCCGCTCAAACGCTTCGCTCGAGGTGGCCCGGCAACGGTTGAAGACGCTCTCGATCACCCCAACGGAAGCGGCAGCCAAGGGCCTGAAGGTGAACGCGGACGGCATTCGGCGGACGGCATTCGATATTTTGTCCTATCCCGGTCAGTCCATGGCGGCGCTTTCGGCGATCTGGCCTGAACTTAATCGATTCGGAGCCAAAATGATTGACCGCCTCGAAAACGACGCGCGATACGCGGTTTATCTTGATCGGCAGAAGCGCGACATTGACGCATATCGGCGGGATGAATCACTCGCATTCCCGGATGACCTTGATTATGCGGAGGTAGCGGGGCTTTCTGCGGAGCTCCGCCTTAAGCTTACGAAAGTACAACCCCGTACATTGGGACAAGCGGGCCGGATCGAGGGAATGACGCCTGCTGCCTTAACGGTATTGGCGGCGCGCGCGAGACGGCGGTCACGCGTCGCGACAAGCGGAGATGCCGGTTAATGGCCCGCTCAAAGCCGTTGGGGCAGGCGGCGTTGATAGCCGATCGCGCGAAGGCATTGACGCTGATGGACGTTTCACATGAAACAGTCGCCCGTTTCGATCGCTATATTGACCTGTTGATCCGATGGCAGACCATAAAAAATCTTGTTGGCCCTTCGACGTTAGCTACGCTTTGGACACGGCACATCGCGGATTGCGCCCAATTGGTCAGGTATGGCCGGAATGCCAAGACCTGGGTCGATATCGGCTCCGGCGCCGGCTTTCCCGGCCTCGTGATCGCCATCCTCTTGGGGGACGAACCTGATTTCCATATCCATTTGGTTGAGAGCAACGGCAGAAAGGTGGCATTTTTACGCGAAGTCGTCCGGCAATTGGATCTGCCGGCGACTGTCCATGATAGTCGCATCGAGGTGGTTAGGGCGCAACTCCCGGCCTCCATCGATTGTGTGACGGCAAGGGCATTGGCTCCCCTGAACGAACTCTTGGCACTGCAAGCCGGACTCACGCAAAATCCGTGTATAGGCTTGTTTCTAAAGGGACAAGATGTAGATGCCGAATTGACCTTAGCCTCTAAATATTGGATTATGGACGTAGAAATTCACCCGAGTGTGACCGATCCGATGGCTCGAATTGTCGAGATGATCCGGTTCTCGCCGCGGGAATGATCGGAGCGCTCCGGCGCCCGGCATCGGAAGAGGTCTAGCGAGATGGATATGACAGAGAACACTCCAATCCGTTTATCCCGTATCGGTCAAAAACCACGGGTTCTGGCGCTTGCAAACCAAAAGGGCGGTGTCGGTAAGACTACCACCGCGATCAACCTTGGAACGGCATTGGCGGCCATCGGTGAACGGGTTTTGATTGTGGATCTTGATCCGCAGGGAAATGCGTCGACCGGGTTTGGCATTGATCAGAAGAGCCGTACGGTCTCGACCTATGACGTGATGACAGGTGCGGCTAAATTGGCGGATGCAATTCACGCCACAGCGGTTCCGCGTTTGTTTGTTTCACCGTCGACCCTGGATTTGCTGGGGCTTGAACTTGAAATCGCCAATGATCGTGACCGCGCCCACAAGTTGAAAAAGGCCGTCGCAAGTTTGCATGTCACCAAAATGCTCGCTGGCGAAGAGGGGTTTACCTATGTGCTGGTGGATTGCCCGCCATCCCTCAATCTGCTGACGATTAATGCAATGGCAGCGGCTGACGCCGTCGTCGTGCCTTTGCAGTGTGAGTTCTTCGCGTTAGAGGGTTTGAGCCAACTGCTGAAAACCGTTGATCAAGTGCGCGAATCGCTCAATCCGCAATTGTCGATCCATGGGATCGTTCTGACCATGTTCGATTCCCGTAATAATCTTTGCGCTCAGGTCGTCGATGATGTCCGGGCTTTTATGGGTACAAAGGTGTATGATACGGTCATTCCACGGAATGTTCGCGTGTCCGAAGCACCATCGCATGGCAAGCCCGTCTTGTTGTATGATCTGAAATCGAGCGGAGCACAGGCCTATCTAAGGCTCGCATCCGAGGTGATTCAGCGCGAGCGGGCTCTTCAAACAGCGGCTTGATCAGCTGGGCGTTTTTCACAGTATGGTTTTGTTGAGGGGATTGCATCATGGCTGAAGAGCCTACCCGTTCACGTTTGGGCCGCGGATTGGCCGCTTTAATTGGTGAAGTTGGCGACGCCGCTATTCCAGCGGAGCGCGCGCGCGGTCAGCGCCGGGTACCAACCGAATTTCTCCGCCCAAATCCACGAAATCCCCGTCGCACGTTTAATGAAACCGAATTGGAGGACTTGGCCAATTCCGTTCGGGAAAAAGGAATCATCCAGCCGATACTCGTGCGCAGCATCCCCGGTATGGACGATGTGTTCGAAATCATTGCGGGCGAGCGCCGTTGGCGTGCCGCTCAGCGCGCCTCCTTGCATGAGGTGCCGGTTATTTTAATCGAAGCAGGCGACAAAGAGGCGCTGGAAATCGCCATCATTGAAAACGTTCAGCGTGCTGATCTCAACGCGTTGGAAGAAGCGCTGGGCTATGAGCAACTGATTGCCGACTATGGATACTCGCAAAATGATTTGGCTCGAATTATCGGCAAGAGCCGGAGCCATATCGCCAATACGTTACGTCTCTCCCGGTTGCCGGATAGCGTGAAAACCCTGCTCGCGAGCGGTGAATTGTCCGCCGGCCACGCACGTGCCCTGTTATCGGTCCAAGATCCTGAGGCGTTGGCGCGCCGCGTCGTCGAGCGCGGAATGACGGTGCGCGACGTCGAAAAGATGGCCCAGGAGGATGAGGCTAAGGGAAAGGCACCGAAATCAGCTGCGCGTCGGGAAAAGGATCCGGATACGAGGGCGCTCGAAAAAGCCATTGAAGACGTGCTGGGTCTGTCGGTCTCGATTACGCACGGCTCGCGTGGCGGAGAATTGAAGATTAAATACCGGACGCTGGAGCAGCTCGATGCCGTTTGCAGGCGGTTGCGGGACTAAGTTCGACCCGCTTGCGAGCGCCGCGCCGCAATCGAAAGCGTCAAGCAAGCCCGCGAGGTGAGACTTGCCCCCAAAGAAGCGTTCTTACGGCAAGCCGCCTGAGCGTCCCCTAGCGTTGTTATGGCACTTTCAAGGCCCGTTAGCGTCCAAAGCGCGAGGTGGCGCTGAAATGTCGGGGCGCGCTTGAAAAAAATGCGCCCTTGGCGTTCCACGTCTTGCATCGACGCTCCTTTGTCGAGTGCCATTCTTGATTTTGCCAGCAAAAGCGCGTGCCGAAGCAGGGCACCCACCAATACGCCCGCATCCTGCCCTTCTTTTAAAGACCGGCGCAAAGCAGTATCGGCTGAAACGGAGTCGCCCAGAAAGACGGCATCCGTTAATTGGTCAGTCGCGAGCGCTGAAGCGTCCGCCATAACGGCCTCGACATCTGCCGCCTCTACCGAACCCTTACCACGCGCATAGAGGCCTACTTTTTCAATCTCGCTACGCGACAGCATCCGATCCGCACCCAACAGGGCGACCATCGATGCTTTGGCTTCCTTTGACGGGCGGACACCGTGTTCGGCCAAAATTTCGTCGATCAACCGCGGTAAGTCGGTTGCCTCATCGGCGTAACAGGGCAAAGCCACGGCATGGGACGATTTTTCGATACCGGTTCGAACGGGGTGTTTAGCTGCAAGGTCGCCCGCCTCGATGATTACCGGATTTTCCGGCGGGTTTTGAAGCAATAATTCAATTGCTCCGTTGATCTGTCGGGATCCAAGGCGAACCCAGACGGCCCGCGATCCTCCAAAAAGACCAAGCGTATTGGCTTCGTCGACGATTCTGTTGGCTTCGCCCCCCAAATCGTCGCAA
>Ga0304729_1002547_pt1 | contig 10803 bp, 16 predicted proteins | sample C_131016_MF_Meta_FD_190475 | JGI IMG/M metagenome (GOLD analysis project Ga0304729, IMG submission 190475) | Freshwater microbial communities from Lake Croche, Canada to study carbon cycling - C_131016_MF_MetaG (v2) (version 2) | ecosystem: Environmental > Aquatic > Freshwater > Lake | place... | reverse complement strand
ACTATTGCACCTTCTACAAGCTGCTACTAAATTATCCATATTCACAGGATCACCGCCATGCTTGATACTAATGACATGATCTACAGTATTAGCATCTTGTCCACAATAGAAACATACATAACCATCACGTGCTAATACCTGTAATCTCACACGCTTATAGTCTCTACTTAATCGAGGGTCACCACGTTTACTACTCAATGCCAACCCACTCTCAACCAATGTGCCCATGCCCTACATGTATCACCATGATACCTATGGTCTATGTACTTAAGCCCATACTGTACCTGCTGTATAGGACTCTTATCATATATGAGTGGGTTCTTTATCTGTGGTATTCCATACGTATGATACTTACCAGAGAGGTTACCAATTGCATATGGGTTAAATGCTGACTCTTTGCCATATAACTTAATAAGGCAAGAAGCTTCTTTGTGATCCATAGAAAGGCGAATATAAGTCTTTGGATTTATAGCTTCTATTGAGCCACTTGATGCGTGACTCATAGGTAAGCATAGAGATATCCCAATAGCGAGTGCTACCGAGCGAGTTAGTCGTAAACGACTCGCTCTGAGCCCCTGAAGGGCTCTAGCCCGTAGAGTACCATGCCTGTCAAATATGTGGATAACTCTCGCATTGATTGCGTGTCGCACCCTACTTATCCACAGGTGTGCATAACTACTTATCTGTTGAATAGAAGCCTTCACCCTTGAATTGAATGTTAGGAACTGAATAAATCTTCTGCATGGAACTGTGGCAGAACTGGCAAGTGACTGTATGTGGTTCATGAATAGATAACTCCTTCTCGTAGCGCAAGTTAGCCTCGCATTCCTCGTTGGTACACTCAAACTCATAGATGGGCATTACACGTCCTGCATGGCACATTAACCAACTTCCACGATCCACACGATGTGCATCTCTCAGGTTCTAATTGTACCGACTCTTGCTTAATATCGCCGTAACCTGCTTTAAGCAATAGTTGAACCAAATCACCAAACCGCATGAAGGCAAGATACTCGGCAGCATCTTCACCCTGACCATTCATACGGCACACCACGAACGACAGCTCTTTGCTAGCCGCTCTCTTGGTAACTTGCTTCAACCATGCAAGAGGCTGGAACTCTGTCCTCGCTTTGATTTCACAATCGAAAGGCACATTGTGAATATCTTTACCAGCCCCTCTACCGACGCTAGCGTTCTCCCACCATAGAGATAAATAGGATTCGATTACTCTTTCGGTGCGATAGCCTCGATGTTTCCTGCTTTGGGACATAGATTAGGTTATGCCCTTCCAGCGGAATTAACTACGCCGCACTTGCACGTCCAAGATTGCTGCAAGTAACGATTCTTAATCTGTTGAATACTTGGGTGCTCATTGCACCCTTGGCAGATAATGGCGTAACCCATATCTTGTAGAATCTGTGCAGAAGCTCTTATGTGCTCCATTGCTTCATCATCTGGGAACTGTTCGTATTCATTATCTTGATTCATGAAATATAACTTACCCATTGCGCTTACCCCATGTGCCATCTGACTTAATCTCATACCAGATTGGCTCACATTTATCATCAGCACCCGCAGCTGAGCCGCTAGTTATCTGATTTGGACAGCGCCAGTGACCCCATGCTTTACCCGCTTTGCTCACACCATGTTTCCATATTCGAGCCCCATGAATACAGCTCTCGTCTGGCATTGTGCCGCCAAGTACGGATTTCACCGTCTCGACTGCTGTTTCCATTGTCTGAGGTGCTGGTGATTCCCAAGTTGTCCATGGATCATCTGCCTTTGCTACTGGTATGTATTGTGTGGCTGTATCTGCCATCTTTGCCTTTACTTCTGCAATCGATGTAACTACTGCTTGCTTTGCAGCGACTTTCGCCATCTCTTCGCGGCTTGGACGCTTTCCTTTTGTCGCATAACCCGCCGATGCGAGCGCACGACCAATCGCAGAGGTTTCACAGTTCTCAAGAGCTGAAGTAGCATTGACTCCACGACCCGCAACCGTTTCTTCCGCGAGCCCAGAAGACCAAGGCGCGCTATCAGCAAAAGTTCGGTATATGTAAGCCTGTACGATATAGCGTCCACCATTGAAATCCAGCAACTTAGTATCCACGCGACCATCAGGATTATCCTTCCAGAATTTAACTAGGCGTTCTTCTACTGTCTCATAATCATCAAGGTTGAACATTTTTATTCTCCATCATCTGTTTTAGATACCAAGTGATTGAACTCATTTTCATCATTAACTGTTCGTTTTGCCAAAAGATTGCATGCTTCATATCGTCATTATGAAGACAAGTATTCTTCAATTCTTCTAAATCTTCCCACGTTCTAGACATAGAGTTCATTCTCCTCTGTGTGAAGCTGCGCAGCTAAACTCGTGTACGCGACGAGGTCGATGTAAGTGTCTGTCTTTGCAGTTTCCATTGATCGTGCAATCTTGACCAACGCCATACACATTGCCACCTGATAGTCAGTAATTGGCAGTTCGAGGTATGCGCTCCAGAGTGAGGCTGTGCGCTGCATATTGTCTTGAGGGTGACCATAGTCACTTCCTCGTTCTTGTATGATGGCTCGAGCTTGGTTGAGATAGTCTCTAGCATTCATCGACCCACCTGCTCGAGTATTCGCTGTGACTTTCGGTAAGCGATACGACCAGCAATCTTGCCGTGTTCGTGTCCTTTTGAGTAGCCAATCAGGAAGCCGAAAAATCCAGCCGTGATTGCCATGAGTAGTAGTGCGTGATCTATATTCATGTGAGCCCTTCTGTACCCGTATTTCGTGTACGGCAGAAGTATTACATCAGACGGAGGCGACAGAAGCCAAACTTTGATAACGAAACGATAACGATTTCGTCCACAGTTTCATCTCCGAAGTCTGGTCTAGCGAACCCCTCCATTATGAAAGCCCAAGCGATATAGCTTGCGCTAGGGATCTCTCTTGGGCTGTGACCCAATTATATCGGCTATCTAATTCGTCCATAGACCTTGCCCTGCACGATAAATGTGCCGTTCTTCTCGATGTTAATAATGTCCACTTGAACCGTTGATCCATGCACATACATGATGGCGAACGCCTGCTGCCAATTAGCCGTTCCCTTGGTGTATGAAGCCTGTTTGAAGTCCATGAGGTTGCCTACCTCAACACCGTGTAGAACACGCCCTAAACGCCCTCCAGAGGCTTCTGTGAAGGCGCTACGCCCAGCTCTGTGAGTATGTCCTGAGATGACGTTCTTGCCGTGCCTACGGGCTGCCTCTAGGGCTGAGAGCCCACCTAGCTGCTTGATGGGCGTATGGTCGCCGTGAACTGCAATCCAGTTAGGCGCTATGTTCATTGGAGTCTTATGGAAGGTTATGCCTAGTTCGTCAAATTTCATGAACTTCTCAAACCTGAGTTCCGGCAAGGATAAGAAGCTAGGAATCTTCTTCATGATTATGTTGTAGATGCGGTCTGTGTGGTTGGATCGTATGCAATCTGTGACGCCTAACTCCCAGAGAAGGTCAACGCACCTGTCTCGGTCATCACCCAGAGTCTGCTCATAGGCTTGCGGCGTACCTTCTGACCACTTGGATATAGTCTGGAAGTCAATCTCGTCACCAATGGTAACTGTCTGGTCTGGTTTAAACTTCTGTAGGAACTTGGCAATGTTATTCACGACATGCACGTCCTCGAAAGGCACTTGCAGGTCTGAGAGAATCACAATTCGCTTAATCGTCGTCCTCGTCATCGTAGGGGATATTGTCTATTCGATTAGGAAGTGAGGGCAGAATCCAATCGGGATATGCATCGCGATCTACGATAATTGCAAGAGCAATATCTACAGCAAAACCGCTACGGCGTAACGCTTTATACATCTCATTCAATGTAATAGCCCATGAATCTAACGCGTTGTAAGTATCGAGGTCAATGACCCTTTTCTTAGCCATGGGATAAGTGTTACTTACCTAACAGCTCGATGATTGTATCGACACGCGTTTCTAGTCGGTTAACTTGGTCTTTGATTGAACCGCCCCCATTGGGTTTCAGTTCGCTAAGGTAGTGCTTAATCATGAATTGTGTATATGTAGCCATACCACCAAGAATGCTGACAACAGCCACAGACCATGCAGCCAAGTCACCCGCGGTCACCTTTTAGGAGTAGCGTAACCAAATACGCCAGCGACGATTGAGCCAAGGATTGAGCGGTAATCTAGCGAGAAGTTTGAGGTTGTACCCCATACTGCTAGGAATGCTCCGATGCTTAGGACAATTGGGTTCTTCATTCTGTCTCCTCTGGGATGTCGATTTCTTCAACGATGTTGTTATTTGGCTTGGTTTCGTCATAGCCGCCTAAGCCGTAAGTAATCATTCTCATTATGCAACCCTTATCCAAGTGTATGTTTCGATTGTAGCAGGAGTTAAAGATGCAGCTGTAGAAAATGCGCCTGTTACCGAAGATTGAATAAAACCAACAATCTGGTTACTGCTGGTGCTTGCAGAAGTGTAAATATAAAGATTGGCAGTAGTTGTGGCCCCTGTATTTCCAATGTAACTGCCAGTAGTTGGAGCAGTTCCCTGTTGGCAAAAACCAAGCCAATAAAAGCCAGGAGTCAAAGATTGAGATATTGTAATTGAATATGCGGTAGTTGCTGCTGTAGCAGATACAGTCCCTGCATCTAATATAACTGTTGAAGGCTGACCATTGGAATTGTTAAAAATACCTAATCTGACCGTTGCTGTTCCAACAAAAAGCGCAGATGTTTGCATAGTAAGTCGGTCTATAGTAGTTGTTGCTGGTATGTAGATTGGGGTGTAATAGACTGTCTGATGCGTAGAAGAAACAGAGGATAAGCTAGCAACTGGAGTCTTGTAGAAATATCCAGATATTAGACCAACTGTAGGATTTTTAACTGTTGCTAAATCATAGGCAGTCTTAACCGAGTTGGGCGTAGCCGCAGTAGTTGTACTCGTACTCGATGTTGAGTCTGTCAACTGAAGAACGCCCGCTGCTGATGTAGAACCAACCGAGACTGAAAGGTTGGCAGAGGTAGAAGTACCAGCATTAGTCAGCGGAGCATTGACCGCTATGACTCCTGATGATCCAGTAGCCCCAGTTGAACCTGTACTGCCAGTTGCTCCTGTATCTCCTCGAGGAATAGTAAAGTTAAAAGTTGCAGCTGATGATGTACCTGAGTTAGTTACCGACGCTGATGTTCCCGCCGCGCCTGTAGTTGTGCTACCGACCGCGATGGTAGCGGCAGTTCCGTTTGTGCCGTTAGTACCGTTTGTGCCGTTAGTGCCAGCATTGCCTGTATCACCTTTAGCTCCTTGTGGAATAGTAAAGTTAAATACAGCGGCAGAAGAAGTACCAGAATTGTTTACAGAAGCAGAAGTACCAGCTGCACCAGTCGATGTTGTTCCAACTGCAATAGTGGCAGCAGACCCAGTAGCACCAGTATCGCCCTTGTCACCTTTAGCTCCTGTTGCTCCTGTTGCTCCTGTTGCGCCTTGTGGTCCTTGAGGGCCGGGAAGGCTATTAGCAGCAGTTTGAACGAGTTGAGTAACCTGTTCTACAACCACGTTGTTTTCGTCAGGTTGAATAATTACTATCTCAGACACGTGTTACCTCTGCACTTACATTAAGAGTGCCTTGAATAAGGCGAGTAACGATATTGCCAGAAGATTTAATCTCAAGGTCATAGACATAGTTCTTAGCAATTAAAGCAGCAGTTTGTGTAGCAGTTGCATGAACGACGATAGTTCCAGTAGAACCAGTAATGGTAATACCTGATCCTGTAGATAGCGTGAGGTCAGCCGTTGCGCTGTTAGGGTTCACACGCAACTGCATAGCAGCTGTATAACCAGTTAGGTTGATGGCTGTTCCTGATGAATCTTTATAGATAAGGGTCAAGTACCAATCTGAACCTTGATCGATAGTTGAGTTATATGTACTTGCCATTATTTGCCACCTAACATTGGGATATTAAAGAAACTATTGTCTGTATCGCCCGCTTGAGTAAAGCTGATATGGCAATGATGATTGTGCTTATTAGCCCCATCGTAAGGACGCCAAGCCCAAGCCTTCTTAGACGATGCGATTCTTCCATCGAAGATGACATAAGAGATTCTCTTATCGCCAGCTCGAGCACAGAGTCGTATCTGATCTGCAAGGTTAGGCATGAGGTCTGGTTTGGCTTTACCAGATAAATCCCTGTCAACGTCAATCGCTCGTACGATACCCATTGCATCAGGATTGTGATCAGACACACTTGCTTGATGACGTGTGTCGCCAATCCAACCGTCTGAGGTTCTATCTCTGTCTGGATAAGTATCATCGACTTGAAGCCTTAGTTGTTGCCCTGCTTTACAAAGATGCGGCGAGTTCGTCACAAGCAGAACACTCCCAACGTTTTTTATTATTGAGAATTAAAGTGTCATGTTCGCACGGAGCAGGTGCTATGAAAGCATCATCTATTGGGTCGTAAGTAAACCCAATTCCTGCAAAGTTATAACGTATAGATCCATGATAAGAAGTCTTAACCCAAGTGCCACCAAGGTTGTCAATTAGCCATGAATAACCTTCGTCACCTGCTGGGTCGTTGTTGTCTCCTACAAGTACGCGAATTACTTTGTTTGTCTCGTCTAATTCTGCCCAATGACTCACTTTAGCCACCTCACAATAACAATTCCTGAACCGCCGTTTTTGCCAATTCCAGCACCAACGTTATTACCACCGGTTGCACCCCCACCCCCGCCAGTATTTGCAGTTCCAGTCGTTGCTAATGCAAGATTAGACCCGCCAAATCCTCCGCCGCCAGTTCCTCCAGTTGCAGCCGTATTTGAATAAGAGCCTCCAGCTCCGCCTCCTGCGTAATAACCAGATTCACCTGTTGAAGTTGCAGTTGCCCATGAAGAATAAGTATTAAGACCAATGCCACCATTTCCAGCATTGCCAGCAGAGTTTCCGTTGCCCCCTACAGCTCCAGCCCCGCCCCCACCAGCTCCAGCGTAATTGCCAGAGTCAGCTCCGCCAGTTCCTCCAGCATAACCCTGTCCAGAAGTTTCAGATCCACCAGCCGCGGCGCGTCCGTAACCGCCACCTCCAGAACCTCCATTTCCTCCGACCCAAGTTGAAGGACTAGAGAAGTTTGTTCCGCCAAATCCTCCGCCCTTAACTAGAGTTAAAGCACCAAATTGTGAATCTGCACCAACGGTTGATTGACCAGTTGATCCGTTACCAGTTCCACCAGCTCCAATTGTTACCGTGTAAGAAGTATTAAGTGTTTGAGAAGTAAAGCCTAATAGACCACCAGCTCCAGCTCCCCCTCCACCATTTGAGGCATTAGTTCCAGCCCCGCCCCCCCCCCCGCCAGCAATTACAAGAATGTCAGCTGTGATTGCCCCACCAGTAACCCCAAGAGTTCCGTTAGCAGTAAAAACTCTGTAGTTGTAGGTAGCATCTGTGTAAAGAGTGCCTCCAGTTACAACGCCTGCACCCCCGCCAACGCTAAAAGTTCCAGAAGTGATGCAACCAATCATTAGGCAATCCCACCTACGACGTACCAAGTATCTGTAGCAGTCTTGATGCAGACGGCTGTCTTGTATTGAGCCAAGGTTGGAGAAGCTGCAACTGCACCTGCTGAGAGGACTGTGGTTGTGCCAGAGGTAGTTGCTGAGATTGTGCAGAGCCCTGCGCCCTTGTTAAGAATAGTAATGGCTGTGCCTATTGGGAACGCTACTGAGACGTTGGTAGGAATCTTAAAGGCAATGGCTGTAGCTTTATTCATAGGCTGAAGGACTTGGTAAGCGTCTGCTAAGACGGTTGTGTAGTCGGTTGTGGCGTCAGCGTTGATCGTAAAGGTTACGAGCGAGTTAACTGTCGCGGCGGTAAGAATATCGCCCGTGGCTGCTGGTAGTCCTGATGTCATTATATCTCCTAGTAACCTAACGTATTAGTGCCGATTATACCGTAATACGAGCTTCCAACGATGAAGCCATCGGCTATTGGCTCAAGCGTTGTTATTGTTGCTGTCATCTTGTTAGGGTTAATATCCCATTTAATTCCCTGATATTGCAGGTTCTTCACAATAGTCGAGCCGTCTGGCTGGATATTGGTTATGAGCAGGTTATCAAAGAAATCCAGCCCAATTATGGTGTCGGTTGGTACTGCTGGATCTAGCAAGTCCACAACCATCTCGTCAATACGGATAGTAGTTGCAGCTCTAGTAGCAACGTACTCAAGGGCTATATTGGTGACGATAGCGTCAGTCTCGGCGACTAAATCAGTTTGTGTGATTGAGTGAGGAAAATACTTGTCAATAGAAGGCTGGTTAATTGCTGTGATTGTAGAGCCGCCAACACGGGCAAAGTTGGCTTGGTTAATGATGAGCTTGTCATCGAAAGCAAAGACGAGGTTACGATAAGGGACACCGCCTGTCTGGTTGAACGCCACGGGAGTCTTAGACAGGGAGTTCATGACGTCTGTGCGGTTCTTGAATACGGCTGTTCCAGAGCCGTTCATATAAAACGCTCCTGTCTCAGATACTTCAGCGTTCTTGATGGCAGCAAGGGAAGTTCTTGAGGTAGCAGGATCAGCAACACAGGTATTAAGTCCTGTAGAGATAGTACGCATAGAGGCAGGAAATGAGACTTGATTTAAGATTGCTGATACTCGAGCAGAGGTTGTCTGCCCTGCTGGACTAGAATCCACGGTGGTTATGTTAGCCATCTGGAATAGGCGGAAAGCATCTGTGCATGAAATATCGACATATCCAGTATCTTGGTTTACCGGGTAGGTGTACTTGTAATCTGTAACGTATCCAGAGAATAGGTACTTCTGGGTTGTGGCTGTAGTAGCAGATACGCGCAGCTTACGCAAAGGCGCAAGGTATCCGTAATAAGGAGACGCTGTGTTTTGCGGGTTAAAATAAGAAAGCGGATCTAATACTCGGACTATACATGTGCCTGCCTCGTATGTGTCGCGCTGGATATTACGACCACGCGTAATAGAAATCTGATAAACGTTAGGAGTCAGGTCAATAACTGGCTCTGGCAATGTAGAAGTGCCAAGTGTATTAGTGCCTAAGATTCCATATTGAGGGTCGCCAATAACGAACCCTGCATAACCAAAGGTTGCGCCGTTTGAGTAATCGAACGATACGGCTATCTGTGCTGGTAATGCCATTAGCCGAACATTCCAGCAATACGACCAATCTGGCTAGGTGAACCAGAAAGGCTTGCTAATTGAGTTCCGTTCTGAATCTTGTCAATTAGTTCCTGTTCTTTAATAATGCTTCCAGCAACATTGACGTTAATTACCGTAGTTCCACCACCGCTGGTATCGGTTATATCTCCTGCGGTTTGCATGCCGTAAAGACCATTAAGAACTTCGTTGGAATATTGATTATCGGTAGATTGAACTAAACCTGCTCCATATCCAGCGACCACGCCAATGGCTGTTAAAGCAGGGTCGATTGTGGCTGGACTGTATCCACCGTTGCCAGCTCCGCCACCAGAACCGCCTGCGGTTAAATTGTTAAGTTTATTTTGAAAATCTAAAATCCATTGATCTAAGAAAGCAAAAGGATTGTTAATTTTTGTATCACCAATAGTTAAGAAATATTTGTAAAGACCGCCAGTTGCATCTTGAGCCATAAGAATTTGTTTTGTAAGTTGTGTAGCAACAACGTCATTTTCGTTAAGAAGTGCTAACTGTGCTTCTACGCGAGTGCGTTCTTCTGCCGTTAGTTTTCCTTTGAGTGCAGCAATAAGTTGAATCTGCTCCATGTCAAAGACTGTACCTGCCTTCTTTAATGCAGCTTGCTTCTTCTGTTGATCTGTCAAAGCTTTTTGGCTTTTGAGTGTTGATTTAGCCAAAGCAGCGGCTTTAGCATCTGCCACAGCCTTGGCTTTTGCTGCTGCTTTTTCATCTTGCTTTCGTTGGTAATCGACTGTGCTTCCAGAGTAATCTCCGTAACCTGTTGGTTTAGGTTTACCAAGATTAGATATTAAAGAAGCAGGACTTGTAAACTTTATTGACAATTCAAGTAACTTCGTTAATTGAGCAAGTCCGGGAATGTTGGTAATCTTGGCTACCAATATGCCAATACCTCTAGCAAAATTAGCTGTTGCGTCTGCTGCGTTCTGCATAGCAGTAGCAACGCCTTGAATGTCGGTATCTTGTCCGCCTACAGTAATTAAGGCATCTACTAGACCCTTACCAATAGTTTCCTTAGCATTGTCAGCGGCAGTATTAAGAATTGCCATTTTGCCTGCATAAGTTTCAAGGTAAGTGGCAGAAGCACCATTAAATTGCTTATTAAGCAAACCCATGATTTCTTCAAAAGACTTAGATTTAAGTTGCGCCTGAGATAGACCGAGATTGTATTTCTTAAGTCCTCGAGTAATGCCGACGTAACCATTGGCTAAATCCTGTGTAACTGTTGCAAGATCAATACCAGAGCCTCGAGATATATCTACTGCCTTGGTAAGCAAATCCATAGACTTAGTGACGTCGCCTGTAGTTGTAAGAAGTCCTTGAAAAGCTGGGCGTAATGTCTCATCGACTATTCCAGATTGCATGGATAGTTTCTGGATAAACTGTGTAATTGCTGGATTAGCAAAAGCCAAACCTAAGTTATCTACTGTTTTTGTAAGACGAGCTGCTGAGGCTTGGTCTTCAGCAAAAGCCTTAACCGATGCCTTGCCAAAGGCAAGAATCTTCTGTGCGGCAAAGACTGAGGCAATCTGTTTTCCAAGTTTGCCAACCGCTTTATCCAAACCGCTTACAGATTTATCTGCTTCCTTAAAAGCTTTTTTGCCCTTAAA
>Ga0304729_1002546_pt1 | contig 10805 bp, 8 predicted proteins | sample C_131016_MF_Meta_FD_190475 | JGI IMG/M metagenome (GOLD analysis project Ga0304729, IMG submission 190475) | Freshwater microbial communities from Lake Croche, Canada to study carbon cycling - C_131016_MF_MetaG (v2) (version 2) | ecosystem: Environmental > Aquatic > Freshwater > Lake | place... | reverse complement strand
ATCCTTTCGGTAGTCGTTGCCATCATTGGAATCTGCGCACTTGGATTAGCTCTCGATTTTCTGCTCTGGAAGCGGCTGCGCGAAAACAAGGCTGGCACGCTCGCTTTCTTCTTAGTAGCGACTGGCGTTGCACTAATTTTGCGACAGGCAATCTTGATGGTCTTCTCTAGCGGAAGCCGCAAATTTGCGATTGATGAAGTTGCAACCTTTCCACTCTTCGGTGCGAACATTGCAACATCTCAATTAATAGTTCTTCTTCTTGCAAGTTCCTCGATCATCACTCTTGGGCTCTTTATGGCTAAGACCACTATCGGAAAAGATATGCGAGCATATTCCGATAACCCTTCACTTGCATCGGTCTCAGGTATTAATGTAAATAGAGTTGTTCGTTATGTCTGGGTTATTAATGGAATTCTTAGCGCCCTCGCCGGAATCTTCCAAGGAATGGTTCAAGGTCGATTTGATAGCACCATGGGTTGGACGCTTCTGCTCCCGATCTTTGCTGCAGTAGTTCTTGGCACTATCGGCGATGCATATGGTGCGCTACTCGGTGGAATGGTTCTTGGCTTAGTTATGGAAATGTCTACTTGGTCGGTCTTCTTCGGCGGCATACCTAGTTCGTATAAGCCGGTAGTAGCCTTCGCAACTCTTGGACTCGTACTCCTTATTAAGCCTGAAGGTCTCCTCGGAGTGAAAGCGAGAAGCATCTAATGCAAGCCTTTCTCCAACCTGGATTCTGGATCTTCGTTCTTCTTATGGCCGGAATTTATTGCATCTTCGCACTAGGTCTACAAGTTCAATACGGTCTCGGTGGAATTCTTAACTTTGGCCACGTTGCCATGATGGCGCTCTCTTCATACACGATGGCAATTCTCGTAATTACCTATGGCTGGAACTTATATCTCGCCTGTTTTGCTGGAGTAGTGGTCGCTGGTCTCGGTGGCGCCTTCTTGGGTTTAACAACGCTGCGGCTACGAGGGGATTACTTCTCTATTGTCAGTATTGCGTTCTCGGAGATTGTTCGATACATCATTCAGAATTCAGATGGGCTTACTGGTGGCGCACAAGGTTCGCTCAATATTCCGAGCAAGACCGGCTTTGCTTCTTATGCAGATGCTTTCAATAAGGTGCTGACTAGTCTTCAAAGCACCATCAAACCTATATTCGGAAGCTTTGCCTCTCGCGATATGGCGCTCCTTCTCATTGTTTGGCTGACCGCAATAATCCTGCTCTTTATTATGTCTGCTGTTCAACGCACCAGCTGGGCCCGAGTACTTCGCGCAACCCGCGAAGATGATGATGTACCGGCATCACTTGGTAAAAATGTATTTCTCTTCCGCCTCTCCTCAGTGATTGTCGGTTCTGTTATTGGCGGAATTGCCGGAATTTATTGGGCGCTGGAATTCTCCATCCTCGATCCAGCCGATTTCCAAACCATCGTTACCTTCTTTGCCTGGATGGTAATTATTCTTGGCGGCGCTACTCGAGTTAAAGGCGTGCCACTCGGCGCCATCTTCTTTGGTTTCCTCTACGCCGGAACTCGCTTCTTCCAGTTCCCACCATTTACCTGGTTCGATTCCGTGCAGCGCGCTTATCTGCGCATCATGATCATCGGCTTCGTATTGATATTCCTCATGCTCAAGCGTCCGCAGGGAATATTCGGTAAGCGGGAAGAGATGGTGCTTGAGTAACATGGAGAATATTCTTGAAGTAAAGAGCGTCTCTAAGGCATTCGCCGGTGTGCGCGCATGCGATAACGCGACGATGTCGATTAAGCGCGGCAGCGTGACATCAATTATTGGTCCCAATGGTGCGGGCAAGACCTCGCTCTTTAACTTAATTAGCGGTGCAATTGCTCCTGATACTGGTTCAATCAACTTTGATGGCACTGAGATTGCGAAGAAGAAACCTCATCAAATTAGCAGGTTAGGCCTTGTACGCACCTTCCAAGGTGCGAAAGTCATTCGCCGTCTAAGCGTGATGGAGAATATTCTGCTCGCCGCACAAGATAATCCTGGTGATCACCTCTGGCGAGTGCTCACTCCCCGAGTGCGCAAGCGCTTCGAGAATGAGGCAGAAGAACGCGCACTTGATTTACTCAAGCAGGTCGGTCTGGAATCCTTTGTAGATTCTTATGCTGGCATACTCTCTGGCGGCCAGCGCAAGCTCTTGGATTTAGCACGAGCGATGATGGCAAATCCCACCATGCTGCTACTAGACGAACCCTTCGCAGGAGTTAATCCAGCTCTTGTAGAAAAGCTGGTTGAAGTACTCCAGACTATGAAAACAAAACATAGCCTCACCTTCTTGCTTGTAGAGCATGATCTCGAAACTGTTATGAATATTTCCGATGAGGTATTTGTAATGGCACAAGGCACAGTTATCGCCTCTGGACTTCCAGATTCTATTTACGAAAATGAAGTTGTAATCGATGCCTATCTCGGTTCTCGTAGAAAGAGTTCATAATGACAACTCCCCTCTTCGAGCTTAAAGGCGTTTCTGCTGGTTACGGTGATGTGCAGATTCTTAACGATGTCTCCATCCAAGTTCCTTCAAATGCCATTGTCACTATCGTCGGCCCAAATGGCGCAGGTAAATCCACCATATTGAAAGCAATTTACGGAATCGCTAAGGTCTCACAAGGCGATATCACGCTGCACAAGTTAAGTGGCGAATCCATTGATGTCCGCAAAACTAAGCCTCACAATTTGGCTGATATTGGTATTGCCTACGTCCCTCAGATTGAAAATATCTTTACTACTCTGACAGTTGATGAGAATCTCGATGTTGGTTATAAGGGCAACGGTGGTGTTCCTTCGGAAGAACGCAAAGAGAAGTTGTATAAGCAATACCCAGATCTAGCTATTCGCAAGAAGGATCGCGCCGGAACGCTCTCGGGTGGGCAGCGACAGATGTTGGCACTCGCTCGCGCACTTATGTCCGGTCCAGATATTTTGTTATTAGATGAACCATCGGCAGGACTAGCACCTGCTCTCGTCGATCAACTCTTTGATGAACTCGTCCGCATTAACGAAACTGGCGCTACGATTTTGATGGTTGAGCAGAATGCTCGCCGGGCGCTAGAGATCTCGAATTACGGCTACGTCTTAGATATGGGCAAGAACCGCCATGAGGGTGCCGGTAAGGCCCTCGCCATCGACCCTGAGATTGTGGGCATCTATTTCGGCAAGCGCTAAACGCTCAAATTAGTCGCATTATTGACGGGCGTTTGGAAGGTAACGAAATCGTAACCAAATAACCCTCGACAGCGAGCGTGGGGCCTCTACTACCATAACTCTAAACCCGTCCCCTCATGGGACGACATCATGCTTAGGAGAGATATGAATAAGAAGCGTGGATTAATTATCGCCTCATCATCAATGCTCGTAGTTGGCGCACTCGTCGGATCATCCGTCGGAGCGCAAGCTGCAGGTGGCGTTGATATGAAGGTCGGCATTGTCCTTCCACTCACTGGTCAGCTTGCTACCTACGGCCCACCAATGGCTAAGGCTGCAGCACTCGGAGTTACATCTGTTAACGATGCAATGAAGGCTGCTGGAGTAGCTGGATCTTGTACCGTTGCTGGAACCGAAGATGATCAAGCAACTCCTGCAACATCTGTAGAAGCTGCAAAGAAGCTTGTTGACTCAAATGGTGCTAACGCACTTGTTGGTCCAATGACTTCCGGAACAACACTTGCCGCAGCTGCTGCAATTGGTATTCCTAACAGCGTTCTCATTATGAGCCCTGCTGCATCTTCACCTGCACTTACAACACTAGGCGACGGAGATACTCTCTTCCGCAACTATCCATCTGATGCACTACAAGCAAAGGCTGTAGTTCTCGCAATGGGTAAGGCATTTGGAAAGAACGCTCTTGTCAACGTTGCTGCACGTAACGATGCATTCGGTAGCGCGCTCTCTGCCGTATTCCAAACAGCTTGGAAGAAGGCTGGCGGAAAGATCGGTACATCCGTTCTTTACAACCCAAATGCTGCCACATTCGATTCTGATGCAACAAAGATTGTTTCTGGAAAGCCAGCAGCTTGGTTCATTGTTGACTTCGAAGAGACCTTCGCAAAGGTTGCACCTGCTCTAGTTCGTACTAAGAAGTGGGATCAGAAGCGCACATTCATGACTGAGTCATTTAACAATGCTGGCTCAATCAAGATTGTTGGAGCTCAATACATGAACGGTGTTCGTGGAACTGCAGCTGCAGCTTCAGGTACAGCAACTGCTGCATGGAAGACTGCTTTCGAAGCAACTGTTCCAGCTGCTTCACAGACATTCGTAGATCCAGCTGCATATGATGCAGCAGTTCTCGAGTGCTTGGCTTCCATCTACGCAAAGAGCACTAAGGCAGCTGACCTTGCAAAGGGTCTTCGCGCTGTTGGTGGTCCAGCTGGTGCCAAGATCTCATGGCAGCATCTTGATCAAGCAGTGAAGGCTGCTGCTGCAGGTACTAAGTTCTCTTACCAGGGCGCTTGGTCAGAAACAGACTTCGACGAGAACGGTGACGTCGGAGCAGGTACATTCGATGTCTACAAGGTCATCGATGGACAACCTGTTTCAGATCCAAAGGCACAGGTTCACTACAAGGGATAAGTTCCTTACTAGTTAACGAAAAAGCCCCATCGAAAGGTGGGGCTTTTTTTCATCCCATTACAGAATTAGTACTGTCAGAATTAAATGGCCGCTTTCGAGAAAAAGCACCAAGTGAAATCTTGTTGCCGGTTCTAGGTCCAGTAAAAATAACAGGTTCGCTATCGTGATCGACACCGTTCTCAACTTCAGAAATCAAGCGAGCCATTAATTGTCCAACAACTGGTGCATTCTTAAATTGATTACCGCTTGTCCCGATAGCAACATAAAATCCATCAACATCAGTTCGATCATAAATTGGCGTCCAGTCAGCTGAAACATCGTAAACCCCAACAATGCCTGAAGGCGTATTAGGAATCTGCAGCGCAGGCAATCGACGCGCAGCTCTGGTTACTTGGGCTTCAAATTTTTCTTGGGTGCGATTCATATTCACTTCGTTCATATCCTCCACCCATTCAAGTGGGTCGCACTCGGGCTCGGTGCCACCGATGAGAGTGGAACCATTCGGAGTTGAACGCATATAAATTCCGAGGTCGACATCGCCCACAATGGGTCCAGGCAGTAAATTCTTTGGCGAATCAACTTGGTGTACCTCTTGTCGCATCGGCCGCAAACCAATGGTGAAATCACTACCTACGCCAGCTAGTTCGTTGATCTGGGTTGACCAAGGTCCTGCGGCATTAACAACTACATCTGCTTCAATAGATTCCGTGTCGTTGATCTCTATCCCGGTAACCCGATTTCCATTTCGAAGCACTTGAGTGACTGAACTCTTGAATCGAAATTCGGCGCCATGTGCCTTTGCTGCCGCAGCTAAGTTCTCGGCCGCTAATTGTGGATCGTCAACGTATCCACCTTGCGGCGTAAAGATTGCACCTACCTGCTCGCTTGCATCTTCCCAAAATTCATCGGTAGTAATCACTTTAGGCGGCCAGTACTTTCCGGTGTCCAAGCCGGCTGCATGCTGTGCAAGTGCTTCCGTACTCCAGACTTCAAAGGGAACACCAACATCACTAAAGAGCGCCGCCGTCCGCGGTATTGAAATGACTGGGGCATCAATCATGATGACGCCAACATCAAATAACTTAGAATAAGCAGGAAGTTCAATACCTAGGTGCTCGCGCCAATTTTTCCAACAGTGAAAAGATTCCCAGGCGAGTGCGACTGAATCATATGTCGAGTAGTTAAATCGAATCACCGCACTCGATGAGCTCGTTGACCCTTGGCCTGGCCCTAATCCTTTGTCGACTACTACGACTTCATGTCCTGAGCGAGAAAGTTCAAGGGCAATCGAGGAGCCGATAACTCCGGAGCCAATGATTATTATCTTCATTGGTTAGGAGAGAGCGCTCACTGCATCTAAAGCTCTTATATGTGAATCTGAAAGTTCAACAACCTGAACAATCTCCTTAAGTTGCTCAACTGTTCGAGCACTCGCAATCGGAAGTGAGCCTTTAGCACGAAGCCAAGCAAGAGATATTGCAGATGGATTAGTTCCAAGTTCCTGCGCAATTTTCTCAACCTCTTTAAGGGTCGCCCACCCGCGATCATTCTGGTACTCGGCCGCACCACCAGCGCGCATTGAATCGACTGCTTTTCCAGGCTGGTATTTACCTGACAAAAATCCCCGAGCTAGTCCGTAGTAAGAAATAGAGTGAATCCCGAGTCCGTTAATACCTTGTGCAACATCGCCTTCGAATTCAGCGCGATCAAGCAAGTTGTATTTATTTTGAACTGCAACATATTTTGTATATTCATGCGATTGACTCACATGAGCCGCTTCTCGAAGTCGCGCTAGGTTGTAATTCGATGCTGCTGCATGCTGAATTTTTCCGGCAAACTTGAGTTCGGTATATGTCCCGAGAGTTTCATATAACGGAATTGCTGCATCATCAACGTGGGAGTAATAGAGATCAATATGATCGGTCTGCAAGCGCTTTAGTGAGCCCTCAAGTGCGGACTTAATGTTGCTAGCCGATAACCCCTTCTGCGCTTCCCACATTCCCACTTTTGTTGCGATGACAAGTTGATTGCGATTGCCGCGAGCTTTCATCCAATTGCCAATAATGGTTTCACTCTCGCCGCCTTGATTACCATCTTTCCAGGCAGAATAAACATCGGCAGTATCAATGAAATTTCCGCCAGCTTCTACATATGCATCTAGAACCGCGAACGATTGTTCTTGATCAGCTGACCAGCCAAAGACGTTGCCGCCCAGGCAGAGCGGAAAGACTGAGAGGTTAGTGCCGCTGATAGTGATATGAGAAGTCATTGCTGAATTCTACAGCGCAATCAATAAAGCAGAATATCTGCCGATGTCTGAAATACTTAAGGATACCTTTATGTCCTCAGTGCGATCACTTCAATCCAAGAATCCAAATAAAAGGATTAAATCTCCGAAGAAACCCCTAGCCTTACTGAGAATTCACTGGAATGCTCGGCATATGAGTGATTTCTCAATTCAGGCTAAAGACCTCGTCATACTTGCTATTGGTTTGATTACTGGCGTTGTTATTCAGGACCCATTAATCAAATTGAAAGACAAGCAAATTGCTAAGTTAAATCTGCGCTTTAAGCAAAAAAAGTTGAGCAAAATTGTAGCTGCAATAGATACAAGAGGAGATCTCTACGTAAATGGTGAAGTGATTCATATTTTACTCTCTGCCCCTAACGGTTTTGCTGAAAAAAATATTCGGTGCAGTTTGAATTCCCAAGATTACGATACGACTCTTACTACTCAACTTGATCAGATTCCAGATCGTTTACGTCCAGCAAGCACGAGCGCTATCCTCAATCAAATTTCGAAATTTACTACTAAGCCCGGTGAATGGGATGGCGAGAAAGTTGCGCTTAAGTTTGCTCAACAAAGTCGAACTTCAGATGGTCGCGAGACTCCGATTGTTGATTTAGAATTTGGGACTAGTAAATATTCTGCATTCAGCACCGTCTCATCTCTATGGAAAACATATTTTGAATCTGTAGTCTCCGAAAGTCATGAATCAATAGATTGGGACCAGGTCATTCCTGGTCTTTCTCACTCTTTTGGAGTAAATCTCACGTTAAGAACAGCTGATAATAAATTATTGCTTACCACTAGAAGCGCAAAAACAAATAGCGGCCGTCAATTAAGGCATATAGCTGTGAATGAAGGACTAAGCATCGAAGATAGAAATTCAAGTAAGCACCCAGATTTATTCGCGTGTGCTCGACGAGGAGTTAAAGAGGAACTAGGTATAGATCTTGCAATGGAGGGATCAAACCGAGGAGCAAAGTTAAGCATTCATACCTTTGCGCTGGATGTGAACCGGTATCAGTGGGCGGCACTTGGTCACGTAGACCTCTCACACACTGACGTCACAGAGGCTGTCATCCGTCAAGCACGAGCTATCGGCACAGCACAGGATAAATTTGAAACTACTGAACTCACCTTTATACCTTGTACTTCAGATGCAGTTTTAGAGGAACTAACGGGGAATACAGATTGGATTGCACACGGATGGGCTAATTTATTTCATTCAGCCATTCTCATTTGGCCTAAGGAGGCGGAGAGAATCCTGAAGAGTACTCAAAAAAATATTGGGTGATAGTGGTGGCGGGAGAAGGGCTAAAACGCTCGAATTGGCCTGACGTACATGCCGCCGCTTCCTTTGCCAGACACTTGCTGGTTTCGACCCGAGTCGAGGAGCTGTTGCCACGCGAAGTTATAGACATTCTCAGACGAGGACCAGTAATAAGCTACCGAGATCCCTGCGGTACCCGCGCCAAAGGTAGCGCTGTTACGTATTCCACCGGCACAGATAGTTGTTACAGATTTTGCAACTCCGTAATCCCATTGGCAAAGGAGATTCAACTCTGCCGTAGTTGGTAGATACCAATCACTCTTAGAGCCACCTGCGTACGCTCGTGCTGCTCCTGCTGCATAGTCATTGGCGGGGTAAACGCCATTCTGGGCAACAATAGCAATCGAGTTCTTGTAGCCAAGTCCAACTCCCAATGCGTTGTTATATGGAATGCCTGAATTGCTATCGTTTGTAATGTCAACTACATCATTAGATTGCTGCGCCAAGACTGCCCAAACTTTCGTTGGATCATCTCCGCCATTCCATCCATATGGCGCAACCTCTAAATAATGACAGCGTCCGCCGGTTGGGCTACCAGTACTTATATATGTTGCACCACAACTGAAGCCAGTACTGGTATCGACATAGTAAATAAGCCCGCCTCCTGGGCCAGTATTGCCAACATCATAGGTAGGAGTGAAGCCATTAGGAGTATGTTCACCGCTCTGGATAATTAACTTGAATACGTTGGCTGAAGATGCAACAGGTGAAGTGAAAGTAATGGTGAAAGCGTTAGGTGCGCTAGTTATCGTCATTCCAGTACCACCTATACCCACTTCGAATGTGCCCGCATTGTCATAAATAACAGCACCTGTCGATGTTGAGTTAAAGATTGCAAGCGGGGTGCTATCTGAGGTTGCATAGGCATTGATTGTGAGATCTTCGCCCCAACAACCATCAGGAATTCCAGAGACGCTTAATGAACTAAATTTATGCGATCCAGCACCTGAGACATTTGTGAAGGTTGAGCGTGGAGTAAATATGACATTTGCAGGGCTTGCTGCGCACGTAATGACTTGTGTACTTCCTTGGCCGAATTCGACTGAAGCACCAGAATTAATCTTCAAATTCGAGGCGAGCGTGGTTTGTAGAAAAAATCCACCACCGACCACAAGCATTACAAGAGCAAGTAGAGATGAGAAGTTCTTTCGGCGATTGGGCAGCTCAACAAAATCAGGATCGTCACTATAGAAATCCCTATTATCGTAGCTTGAATTTTTTGAGGAACTCACTCTTGCCACCCTTTTTTATCACTCACTAAAAACCAGTAATGTGGTTATGGGAGCTGATAGCGGCAACCTGGTGGCTGGGGTCAATCAATAGAATTAGGGTATTCCAATAGCTTGAGGATGTGAAGAGTTATAGATCTTTGTACTGGTGGCGGGTGAAGGATTTGAACCTTCGAAGGCAGAGCCGGGGGATTTACAGTCCCCTCCCATTGGCCGCTCGGGCAACCCGCCAGGTTGTTATTACGGCTGACGAAGATTACCGCAGTTCTAGATTTACTTAAAATTCGCTAGATATCACAGGCGGGCACCTCATTCCGCAAAGGGTTACGAGGACTCGACTAGTAAACTAGCGAAGTGAATAAGGGACCCTCAACCAGATTTATCAAGATTACAACAGGGATCTCGCTCGCAATCGTCACCCTCTCTGCAATTACCTGGATTGGCCTCGGCCAGCTCTTTGGATCGATACATACCTTTGATGCATTTGCAGGGCTTGGCAATCGACCAACGAAGGCTTCGAGCGCACTCAACTTTCTTATTGTGGGTTCAGATTCTCGCGAAGGACTCTCGCTCGCCGATGCAAAGCGATTAGCTGTAGGAACAACTAAATCAGCAGCTGGTGCTCGTTCTGACACAATGTTTATCGTCCACGTCAGCAAGGACCGTACTAAAGCGGTACTCATCTCCATCCCCCGCGACAGTCTCGTTACTGTTCCTGCCCACACAGCGAGCGATGGTAAGACTCAAGTCGGCGCAACTCACGCCAAGATAAATGCAGCATTTGCCTGGGGCGGTGCGCCGCTATTGATTCAGACGCTGGAGCAAAAGAGTAATTTACATATTGATCACTATATTGAGATTAACTTTGTTGGCTTTACAAATATTGTAGATGCACTCGGTGGAATTCAAGTGTGTTCAAAAGTTCCAATCAACGATCCTAAGAGCCACTTGGTAATGGCAGCTGGCGTTCATCAACTCGATGGAATTGAAGCGCTTAAATATGTTCGGACCCGTGACTTTGATGGACTTGGCGATATTGGACGTATGCAGCGTCAGCAGCAATTTATGGCTTCGGTATTGCGAAAGGCGACGAGCGCTGGCGTATTACTTAACCCTGTTAAACTCCTCAGTTTCTTTAAGGCAGCAATCTCAACTGTAAAGACTGACTCCGGACTCTCACAAAATGACCTACTTACACTCGGACAACAGATGGGCAAACTCTCTGCCAACAAGGTGCGCACATTGACAGTTCCACTCTCTACCTCGAATGGAAGTTATCCGGGTCTAGGTTCTGTTGTTATATGGGATTCAGTCAAAGCTCCCGAACTCTTTAATCGCCTGATCAATGATGTCCC
>Ga0304729_1002531_pt1 | contig 10845 bp, 10 predicted proteins | sample C_131016_MF_Meta_FD_190475 | JGI IMG/M metagenome (GOLD analysis project Ga0304729, IMG submission 190475) | Freshwater microbial communities from Lake Croche, Canada to study carbon cycling - C_131016_MF_MetaG (v2) (version 2) | ecosystem: Environmental > Aquatic > Freshwater > Lake | place... | reverse complement strand
CTTCAACGCGCCGACGAGTCCAACGCACCGAGCACTTGATGATGCCATGGCCACAGTCACAGTTCTGCACGCCCTCATTGAACGTGTAGCCGGTTTTGGCGTGAGCGACTCGGCACATCTACTTTCATATGAATGGTCTTCCAAATAGCGACGTGTCTATTGCGAGGCTAAGTCTGCGCTTACTTCGACCCATCGCGTCAGAACCGCCCAAGCCGCGCCGCCATCGATGGCATCAAAGGCAACGGGTAGCGCCTGCGAAATACGCTCCAACACAGTTGTGTCATGCGAACCAAATCGGTGCTCAGAGATTGCATCGTAGGCAACCAACGCCGCCGCCGCATTCAAAGCAACCACTTGTCGCACAATCGCCAATCTGCCGTCCCGACTACCTTGCAACAAGTCACGCACAACCTGAGCATTTTCTTGCGCATCTCCGCCACGAAGATCCTCTGGTGTCGAAGCAGTCAGACCTAACTCGACCGGATCAAGAACTTCGTGCCTTATCTCGGTTGAGGTCACATCCCACACCTGTGAAGTCGATGAGGTAGATAACTCATCAAGACCTTCATCGCTTCGTACTATTAGTGACTTCAAACCCCGGTTTAACTGCACCTCGGCCAACACAGGCGCGAATCGGGCATCAGCGCATCCCAGAAGCGCAGCGGCTGGTTGGCCGGGATTGGCTAGCGGCCCAAGAACGTTGAACACTGTAGGAATTGCCAGTTCCTTCCGAACTTGTGCTGCGTAGCGCATAGCAGGATGGTGATTCGGTGCGAAACAAAATGCAATCCCCGCATCTGCCAGACACGTAGCTACACGATCCGCTGGCATTGAGACACGAACGCCAAGTTCTTCAAGAACATCAGCGGTGCCACACTTCGAGGACACTGCTCGATTGCCATGCTTCAGAACAGGAACACCCGTGCCAGCAACAACAATTGCTGACATGGTAGACACATTGACGGTGTGGGCGCCGTCACCACCTGTTCCCACCACATCAACAGCAGATCGCTCAAGTGGGACACGAACAGCATGCTCCAACATGGCTGAGACGAGGCCACCGACTTCTTGAGCAGTTTCACCTTTCACCTTGAGACCCATCACGAATGAGGCGATCTGGGCATCGGTGGCGGTACCTGACATCAAAGCGTTCATTGCCCACTCGGTGTGGTCAGCACTCAAATCTGCTCGCGCGGCAAGCAGGGTCAGGATTTCTTTCCACGAGTACTCGGCCATTGACGTGAGTTTTCTAGGAAGCAGAAGTCGAACGGCTCAGCAAATCCACAACACTATTCACCATGGCGCGAGGATCTATCGGATGCGCAACTACTGCATCAGCACGCGACCATGTCGCGAGCCAACGATCATCGGCCCGACCAACGAGCACAACAATAGGCGGGCAATTGAAGATTTCATCCTTGAGTTGACGGCAAATACCCATGCCACCAGCAGGCGCTGCTTCGCCATCCAAAATGATGAGGTCGAACGGTTTTTTATCAACAGCTGCGATAACGGCTGGCTCAGTGGCACATTCGAAAATGTCGACATCGCTCACATCGGCCGATGGCCGACGTCCTAGGGAGGTCCTTACAGTCTGACGCACGGTCAGATCGTCGCTGTACACCAAAACTTTGAGAACTCGAGATGAATCAGTCACCCTCAAAGGTTATCCGAGGTCAGTTCTACTCGAGACATCGACTTGCCAATTGATGCACGGACAAGATGTGACAAGAAACACCACGACCCAGAAGTCGAACGCGTTAGGTTTTTCAGTAAACTCTTCACGTGACTACTTCGAGTGCAGTGCGAGTTCCTAGCCAAGCCGAGCGACCCAACATGGTTTCCGTCGGCACCATTGTGTGGCTGTCCAGCGAGTTGATGTTCTTTGCGGCCCTGTTTGCCATGTACTTCACTCTGCGTTCAGTTAACCCAGGAGTCTGGGCTGACTCGGTAGAGAAGCTCAACATTCCATTCGCCTTTGTCAACACGCTGATTTTGGTGCTCTCAAGTTGGACCTGTCAGCTAGGTGTGTTCGCTGCAGAGCGTGGTGACCTCAAAGGTTTACGCAAATGGTTCACCATCACATTCTTGATGGGCGCTACCTTCGTGTCAGGTCAGCTCTTTGAGTATCACAACCTGGTGCGCGAGGGTCTCACCTTGTCATCTTCGGCGTATGGTTCTGCCTTCTATCTGACAACCGGATTCCACGGGCTCCATGTCACGGGCGGACTTATTGCCTTTTTGTTCGTACTCGGTCGAACTTTTGCCAGCAAGCATTTCACACACCAGCAAGCCACATCAGCCATCGTGGTTTCTTACTACTGGCACTTCGTCGACGTGGTGTGGGTCGGCCTGTTCGCCACGATTTACCTCATCAAGTAGTACATACTCCCGAGTTATTCAAGCCAACACGATAAAGGAAACATAGTGGCCATCAGTCGTAGACATCCTGCTGCATTGCTTGCAGTTCTGATCGCAGCGCTCGGCACCACAGGAGTGGCATACGCCACAGTTGCTAGCAGCAGCGCACCTAAAGCCGTCGCACCATCTCAGACACAAGTCAATGAAGGTAAAGAAGAGTTTCTTGAAGGATGTGCTTCATGCCACGGGTTGGCAGCACAAGGGTCATCCGATGGTCCAGCCCTAATCGGCGTTGGCGCCGCAGCAGTGGATTTTCAAGTTGGAACGGGTCGTATGCCAATGGCTGGACCTGGAATTCAAGCACCATCTAAGAAAGTTAGCTACAGTGCCGATGAAATCGCTGCACTCGCAGCCTATGTAGCGAGCCTCGGTGCAGGACCTGCGATTCCGACGCAAGAGCAGGTGTCAACTTCTGGCGCCGACCTAGCGCTTGGTGGTGAACTCTTCCGCACCAACTGTGCACAGTGTCATAGCGTGTCCGGTCGCGGTGGTGCACTGTCATGGGGCGCATACGCTCCAAGCATGCTGAAGACGTCGCCCAAGCACATTTATGAAGCCATGCTCACTGGTCCGCAATCAATGCCAGTGTTCGGTGACAAAACAATGACACCAGCCAACAAGAGAGACATCATTCGATACATCGAAGAACTGCAGAAGCGGGAAAACCCCGGTGGAGCTGATCTAGGTCGTCTAGGCCCGGTTACTGAAGGTGTCTTCCAGTGGGTCGCTGGCCTCGGTGCACTCATAGCTGTTTCTGTTTGGATTGGAGCGCGAGCACGATGAACGAAATTGAAACAACTTCAAACGAGCCTTACGGCAGTTCAGACGGCAAGGACCTTGTCTCGGGTCGCCCGGTTTTCCCACTAGAGCATCACGAGCCAAGACGAGCAGACATTGACCCTAAGGCGGCCAAGCGCGCCGAGCGTCAAGTGAGCTTTATGTTCGCTGCCTCATCCGCATTGTTGATGGCATTTGTGGTTGCTTACGTCAAGGTGCCTTCCGATTCCTTAGTACGAATCCCTGGCCTGGGCACAGTCGGCACCAGCCAAGTGCTACTGGGCTTCTGTTTTGGGTTAGGGCTTCTCTTGATTGGCCTTGGCGCAATTCATTGGGCTAAGAAACTCATGACCGATGTTGAAGTAACCCAAGAGCGTCACGCGCTCACTTCAAGCCAAGAAGAACGTGATGAAGTCGCTGAAATCGTCAAGCGCGGTGCAGCTGAATCAGGTTTCGGTCAGCACAAGATGATCCGCCGCACTCTACTCGGCGCATTGGCTCTGTTCCCTGTACCGCTGGTCGTAATGCTTCGCGACCTTGGTCCAATGCCAGGCAAGCGACTCCGCTCAACTCTGTGGGCACATAATGTGCACATTGTTACTGATGCCACGTACCAAAAAATCAAAGCATCGGACATTCCACTAGGTGGTCTTGTTAATGCTGTTCCAGAAAACCTCTTGAAGGTAGAAGAAGCGGCCGGAAACATTAACGACCGTGGCAAGGCTTCCATCATTTTGGTGCGCATGGATCCAAGCGAAATTGTCTCCCAACAAGGTGACGGCTGGGACTACCAAGGCATCGTTGCTTACTCCAAGATTTGCACCCACGTCGGTTGCCCGATCTCGCTGTACCAACAGCGCACACACCACCTGCTATGCCCATGTCACCAGTCAACTTTCGACTTGGCGGATTCAGGCAATGTGGTCTTTGGTCCCGCCGCACGGCGGATGCCGCAACTTCCTATTACAGTGGATAGCGAAGGTTACCTTGTTGCACAAAGTGACTTTAACGAACCAGTCGGACCTAGTTTCTGGGAGCGCGGATGAGTATCGCAACCAACCCTAAAGAAAAGCCTGCAACCAAAGTTGGTGTTGCAGCGACCTACGTCGATGATCGTCTAGCGTCGGCAAGTTTCACAAAGCGCCTGTTGAACAAGGTCTTCCCTGACCACTGGTCCTTCATGCTCGGTGAAATTGCCCTGTACAGCTTCATCATCTTGCTGCTGTCTGGCGTCTACCTCACATTGTGGTTTAAGCCTTCGATGACCGAAGTCATTTACAACGGCTCATACATGCCGCTCAAGGGCATCAAGATGTCTGAAGCTTTCAATTCAACCTTGAACATTTCTTTCGATGTTCGTGGTGGGTTGCTGATTCGACAGATTCACCACTGGGCAGCACTCTTCTTTGTCGCCGCGGTATCAGTGCACTTACTGCGCGTCTTTTTCACGGGGGCTTTCCGCAAGCCTCGTGAAATCAACTGGGTCATCGGCACTGGCCTGCTCACCCTCGCCATTCTTGAAGGATTCGCCGGCTATTCGCTACCTGATGATCTACTTTCAGGCACTGGCCTGCGTATCGCAGAAGGCATTATGCAGGCAATCCCACTCGTGGGTACCTACCTTGCGATGTTCCTCTTCGGTGGCGAGTTCCCGGGGACCGACTTCATCTCACGCCTTTACTCCGTGCACATTCTGCTTATCCCAGGCATTCTTCTTGGTTTGGTAACCGTTCACCTCATCATGGTGTTCTACCAAAAGCACACACAATTTGCTGGTCCTGGTCGTACGGAAAGTAACGTAGTTGGCTACCGCTTGTACCCCGTGTACATGGCTAAGGCTGGCGGCTTCTTCTTCGTCGTCTTCGGCATCACAGCCCTCATTGCTGGATTTGTATCAATTAACCCAATCTGGCTTTATGGTCCCTACACTCCAGCACAAGTCAGTGCCGGCTCACAGCCTGACTGGTACATCGGTTGGCTTGACGGTGCCGTGCGCCTGACCCCGAACTTAGAAACAACAGCTCTTGGTCACACAATTAGTTGGAACCTTCTGATTCCGGCCTTGATTGTTCCGGGCATCATGTTCACTCTTCTAGGTCTATATCCCTGGATTGAAGCGTGGGTAACTGGCGACAAGCGCGAACATCACATTCTTGATCGTCCGCGCAATGCCGCTACACGCACCAGTCTTGGTGTGATGGCTCTGAGTTTCTATGGCATTCTCTGGATTTCGGGCGGCAATGACATTATTGCGACCCAATTCAATCTGGCCATCAACACAATTACTTGGACTTTCCGTGCATTGATTTTCATTGTGCCACCAGTGGCGTTCGTCATCACTAAGCGCATCTGCCTAGGTTTGCAGCGCCGCGATCAGGACAAGCTGCTTCATGGCTACGAAACTGGTCAGATTCTTCGACTACCACATGGCGAGTTCATTGAGATTCATGCTCCGATCTCCGATGAAGAGAAGGCTGTCTTGCTGTCTAAGGAGGACATAGCCCCACTTGCGATTGCTCCGTCAGCGGACGCTTCCGGTGTACGCAATCCGAAGGGCCTGGCTGGCAAGATTCGTGGACGGTTGTCTAGTTGGTATTACGCAGACAATGTGGCTGTCCCCACTGCTCCAGAGTTGGCCGAAGCAGCCGAACATGCAGAGCATCAGTTGCACGCTGCAGCAGAGCATGGTGCCATCGCAGACCACTAGGTCACAAGAAGTTGAAATGACCCGCACATCTGATGTTGTGCGGGTCATTTTTATGTGTGCTTTCAATCGTTGGCCAGTTCGTAGCTTGGTAGCTCCTGCAGTCCGTGAGTTGTCGCAGCACTCAGAATCAATTTCATGCGGGTAATTGAACTTCTTGTGGCCTGGAGAGTGTGGCTCTGCGACCAAATGTGCCTAGCCCCTTATTGCGTCTCGTCGCTCTTGCGCAAATGCTTCAGCAAATGGGTCATCGAAACTGGCCAACGAGCCGACTACGCTCTGAATGAGGTGATCCGCTAACTGCGGATTACGTGCCAGCACTGGACCATGCATGTACGTGCCAATCACTTTGCCGTGGATAATGCCCTCTGGAATTTTGCCGGAAGAATCGGCCTGGTGTAGCCCGTTGCCGAAGCCCGACTCCACCCAACCTAGTGGTTGCATGGTTGAACCAATCTGAGTGCGGCCCTGATGATTCTCAAAGCCCGTCAAGAGCGGACCCAAGGAATCATCTGCCGGTGTCACAAATAGCTCACCTACGCAGCGGGGATCATCTGTGTAAATTGTTGCTGCCTCAACTAAACCTAAGCCAGCAACAATATTTCCTTCCCGGTCAGGCAAGGAAGTTCCAATCAGTTGAAAACCAGCACATACTGCAAGGACAGCAGCACCATTGCCCACTGCCCTATTGAGACCTGAATCTTTGCGTAACATGTCGAGAGCAATGGCTTGCGGGCCATCCTCGCCCCCACCAAGAAGGTAAATATCGCCTGAAGTTGGCACATGTTCATTAGGCGCTATCTCAATGATGTCAACGTCAAGACGCCGAGCCCTCGCTCGATGCATCAGAACTTCAGCGTTGCCCTGATCTCCATAGGTTCCCAGCAAGTCGTGGTACAGGCGCACGATCGATAGTTTGCTCATCTGTCTAGACCAGTCGTTGCGTTGTGGAGCCCGAGTGCCTCTGCAGCCAAATCTTGAAACGCCGTGTAACTCGCGATTGCCTCGACCGGCTCGCTATCTAGGCCTTTACCGGTGAGCACTTCGACAGCCAATGCAAAACTGTCAGCCACCGCCACGTCTATGCCTTGAACACTGAGCCGATAGGCAACATCACGACGACGCTCTCCAGTGCACACAACCTGCTTGCCCACGAGTGACGTGTAATCGACATCCCAAAGCCAAGACGTGTCACGGCCATCGATACCTCTTGCATTAACACTCAGCACGACTTTAGATGCAGAAATTTGTGCCAAGGATTCGCGCCAACTCTCAGGGTTCTTGGCTAATCGGGTTTTTACCTGGTTTCCACTGACTTGATAGTTGGCAACGCGATCAGGGGCTTCTGCAGTTAAGTCGGTCTGAACATTCACTGGGACGACTGCACCCATAAGGCGTGCCGCTTCTATTGCTAGAACTGCATTGCGACCAGGTCCGGAGAGTCGCTGATCCGCACGAATCTGGGCTGATAACGTGCCAAGACCGCAACTGCAGCGATAGTCACTCTGTGACCAGTCGAGGAGTTCACTGCAGTTAGGGCAAGTAGCCGCGTCAGGATGTTTGCGACCGCCAAATGTAACTCTGAGCACATGTCCCGCATCGGCGACCGCATACTCCAAGAACGGGTCGTCGCGATTGATGACAAATGTCATCTCATCGCCTGTGAAACTGCTTCGCCACAAGTTGGCTACTTTACGGACTTCCCCAGTGCGGTGCAGTTGATCACGGGAGAGATTCAGCAATACAACCACTTTGGGGTCCAAAGCTTCGCACATAGCCGGCAGATACAGCTCATCGCATTCGAGCACCACGTACCTGTTTCGGGGGCGAGCGGCCAGGACAGTAGCGATTCCAGCACTCATGTTGGCGCCAAATTCGCTAGTACTCACATTCTCGTCTGTGCCTTCAGCCAGAATGCGTGCCAGAAAAGCGGTGGTTGTCGTTTTACCGTTGGTTCCACTGACCAGAATAATGTCTCGGCCAACCGCCAATTTTGATAGAGCATCAGGATCAAGCCCAAGAATTACTCTGCCTTGTATCGTCTCACCACGACCCTTTCCGGCCGCTTGGGACAACTGGCTGGCAAGCGCACCAGCCCTTGCTGCCAGTGACAACCTGAGTGGGCCGAGCACGACTATCTCGCTACTGCGCGAAGTTGCCGCGGAAGTATTCGAAGAGCAGGCTAAACACAGAACCCAACAGCGCCATGACGCCCAGCACTGCTAACCAACTGGCGAAGACAAAGCCGAGGACGAATACAAAGGTCGAAGCACCGATAGCGAGCGGTGCCCAAGAGTGCGGCGAGAAAAATCCGTAGCTCGTATCTGAATCACTGATTTCAGCATTCTCGTTATCTTCTGGTAAATCGCCTACACGGCGGGACGTGAAGAGAGCATAGAAACCGATGAGGAAGGCAAGTCCACCAGTCAAGGCAAGTGCCGTAGTGCCAATTGGTTCATGCGACATAAACCAATAGACAACGGTGACAAGTGCGTAGAAAACTGTGCCAAATGCAAAGAGTAAACCGCCAGTTTTCATAGTTACTTATCCTTGTCCTGTGCTGTAAGGGTTTCGAAAATTTCGTGTCGAGCGAGTCCGTCCAAGTGAGCCACTTCAGGATGGTGCAGATCAAATGCAGGGCGTTCGCTGCGAATGCGAGGGATCTCGATGAAGTTGTGTCGTGGTGGCGGACAGGACGTTGCCCACTCTAGGGACCCACCCCAACCCCAAGGATCATCTGTGTTGACCATGGGAGCCGTGGTTGTGGTCTTGTAAATATTCCAGAGGAATACGAAGGTGGATGCACCCAAAACGAATGAGCCAATTGTCGAAACCTGATTGAGACCAGTGAAACCATCGCTCGCCAGGTAGTCAGAGTAGCGACGCGGCATACCTTCAACACCAAGCCAGTGCTGGACTAGGAAGGTCGTGTGGAAACCGAAGAACACTAACCAGAAGTGCAGTTTGCCTAAGCGCTCATCCAACATCTTGCCGGTGAACTTTGGCCACCAGAAGTAGAAACCTGCAAACATTGCAAACACAACAGTGCCAAACACAACGTAGTGGAAGTGAGCTACGACAAAGTATGAATCACTGACGTGGAAGTCAAGTGGCGGTGCCGCCAAGATGATGCCGGTCAGACCACCAAAGAGGAAGGTTGCGAGGAAGCCAATGGTCCACAACATAGGTGTCTCGAATGAAACTGAGCCACGCCACATTGTGCCGATCCAGTTGAAGAACTTCACACCCGTCGGCACCGCAATCAGCATGGTCATAAACGAGAAGAACGGTAGATTGACCGATCCAGTCACGTACATGTGATGAGCCCAAACCGCGACTGACAGCCCAGCGATAGCAATGGTTGCGAAGACCAGACCCTTGTATCCGAAGATTGGCTTGCGGCTGAACACTGGAATGATTTCGCTGACAATACCGAAGAAAGGTAACGCCAGAATGTAAACCTCTGGGTGTCCGAAGAACCAGAAGAGGTGTTGCCACAGCAGAGCTCCACCATTCGAAGCGTCGTAAACGACCGCGCCGAACTTTCGATCAATTTCCAGCATGAGCATCGCGGCAGCAAGCACTGGGAACGCCATCAGGACTAGAACACTCGTGAGGAGGACATTCCAGGTGAACAGCGGCATGCGGAACATGGTCATTCCAGGCGCACGCATGGTGAAAATTGTTGTGATGAAGTTGACCGCGCCAAGGATGCTTGCCATGCCGCTCATGGTGAGACCCATGATCCAAAGGTCAGACCCGATGTTCGGTGAGTTAACAACGTTAGAAAGTGGAGAGTAAGCGAACCAACCGAATGCAGCCGCACCACCTGGCGTGATGAAGCCAAGGACAACAACGATGCCGCCAAACAGGTACAGCCAGTAACTGATCATGTTAAGGCGAGGGAAAGCCACATCGGGAGAGCCAATCTGCAGAGGCATGATCGCATTTGCAAAACCAGCAAATAGAGACGTGGCGAACAGGAAGAGCATCAGAGTGCCGTGCATCGTAAACAACTGGTTGTACTGCTCGTTACTCACGAACTGCAAACCCGGTGCTGCCAATTCAGCACGAATCACCATGGCCATGGCACCCGCGATGACAAAGAACGTAAACGACGTCACCATGTAGAGGTTTCCAATGACTTTGTGGTCCGTGGTCGTCGCCCAGCCGACGATCTTGCGTCCACGGGATGGACGCGCAACAGCGGCGGGAGCGGGAATTTCGCTTACTACTGGTCTATCGATGATTGCCATGTCTACTCTCCTGCTACTACTGTTCGACCGGTATTCAACTTGCCAGATTGGCCTCGTGCCTTGAGCTGAGCGATGTGTGCATCGTAATCCGCTCTAGTGACGACTTTGACATTGAAAAGCATGCGTGAATGATCAACACCGCAGAGCTCTGCGCACTTACCAGAGAAGGTGCCCAAGCGGTCTGGCGTAACTTCAAACGCATTCTTGCGACCAGGAATAATGTCCATTTTCATCAAGAATGCAGGTACCCAGAAGGAGTGAATGACGTCTGGTGAGGTCAACTCAAACTTGACTTTCTCATTGACGGGTAGCCACAAAGTTGCACGGTTCGCCGGAGTGCCGATGTCATACGCGGATTCATCTAGGTAGTTGAATCCCCAGGCCCAGCGCCAACCTTCTACGTTTACCGTATGAGTCTGGTCGTTACTGATCTTCGTCAAAACGGACTGATCGCGAGCACTGAAATAAAACAGCGCGAGCACCATAAGCAGAGGTGCAACTGTGTACAAAATTTCAATCGGGACGTTGTACTTAACCTGCGCTGGCATGTCATCAGCTGACTTGCGGCGGTAAACAACAATCGCCCAAATCAGCAGACCCCACACCAGAAGTCCCACGATGAGCGCAGCCAGCCAGGAGCCTTGCCACAAAGACACAATCCGCGGACCTTCTTTGGTCGCTGGCACT
>Ga0304729_1002529_pt1 | contig 10847 bp, 11 predicted proteins | sample C_131016_MF_Meta_FD_190475 | JGI IMG/M metagenome (GOLD analysis project Ga0304729, IMG submission 190475) | Freshwater microbial communities from Lake Croche, Canada to study carbon cycling - C_131016_MF_MetaG (v2) (version 2) | ecosystem: Environmental > Aquatic > Freshwater > Lake | place... | reverse complement strand
AGCCGCGATCGCCAAATTTTGCGACTTCCTTTCACCTTGCCTAAAGCAAAAGAACACACTACCTGGCGGTTGGCTATTGGCGAGACTAATAAAGTAAAGGCTTGGTTGAACTAAGCCTAGCTCTTGGCTTGCTTTTAGAGATCAATGGGCTTTAGTCACCCGATAAAAAAATAGTTAAAGTTGCTCTTTCATTTTCGTAAGTCCACCACACGCTTGGCTTTGCCTAGGCTTCTCTCCACACCGCCTTCAGGCTTGAGTTCCACGGCAATGCTGGTACCCACAAAAGTCTTGACATCGTGTTGCAGCTGTTTAGCGGCTGCTAATGCTTGAGGGCTTGAAGGATTAATGCCTGGTCGAGTCTCAACCAACACTGACAAGTTATCCATGGGCCCTTCACGCGTCAACACACATTGGTAATGCGGCGCGAGTTCTGCGCGCTTCAAAATGTATTCTTCGATTTGCGATGGAAACACATTGACGCCGCGCACGATCATCATGTCGTCGCTACGGCCAGTTATTTTTTCCATACGCCGCATGGTGCGCGCAGAGCCTGGTAATAAACGCGTGAGGTCGCGGGTGCGGTAGCGAATGATGGGTAAGGCTTCTTTGGTGAGGCTGGTGAATACAAGTTCGCCCATCTCGCCATCGGCCACAGGTTCACCTGTTTCTGGATGGATGATTTCAGGATAGAAATGGTCCTCCCAAATGGTGGGGCCATCTTTGGTCTCGACGCATTCGCTCGCCACACCGGGGCCTATCACTTCAGACAAACCATAGATATCTACCGCATCCATGCCACAGCGCACTTCAATCGCACGGCGCATATCGTTGGTCCATGGCTCCGCGCCAAAAATACCCAAGCGCAAACTCGACTCTGCGGGGTTCAAACCTTGTCGCTCGAACTCATCGGCTATCGCCAACATATAACTAGGCGTGACCATGATCAAGTTAGGTTTGAAATCTTGTATCAACTGCACTTGACGCTCAGTTTGTCCACCACCAAAAGGCACGACAGTCAAACCTAAACGCTCAGCGCCGTAATGCGCACCCAAGCCCCCGGTGAATAGTCCATAGCCATAACTTACATGCACCATGTCACCAGGCTTGGCGCCTGCAGCGCGAATGCTACGCGCCACCATGTCGGCCCACATATCCACGTCATTCTGTGTATAGGCCACAACAGTTGGTTTGCCCGTGGTGCCGCTAGAGGCGTGGATACGCACACATTGCGTGCGTGGCACAGCCAGCATGCCAAAAGGATAGTTATCGCGTAAATCGGCTTTTGTAGTGAAGGGGAACTTCGCCAAATCTTGCAGACTTTTGCAGTCGTCTGGATGCACGCCTGCCGCATCAAACTTAGCGCGGTATGCGGGTGAATTGGCATAAGCATGTTGCAAAGTGGCTTGCAAACGTTTGAGTTGCAAAGCACGCAACTCATCGATACTGGCTTTTTCGATCGGATCTAAGGGAAATGATGTTTGGCTCATGCTGGTATCACCGTGCCTTGAATTTGCGCGCTCTTGCCACGGAACATGGCGATGGTGTCGCCGTGTTGGTTGGTCACGCGCATATCGTAAATACCGTGTCTGCCAGATAAGGTTTGCTCAATGCCTACGCAGGTCAACACATCACCCACATGCGCAGGTTTTAAAAATTCAATGCTGCAACCCGCAGCCACTGCAGCTTTGTTGTAACTGTTGCAGGCAAATGCAAATGTGGAATCTGCCAAGGTAAAAATAAAACCGCCATGGCAAATTTGGTGGCCATTCAAATGCAAGGGCTTGACTTCCATACGCATGGTCGCGCGGCCTGGTGCGCACTCTTCTAGCGTGATGCCCATGGTGTCTTTGGTAGCAGTGTCGACCGCGTACATGGTTTTGCCGACTTGTTCGGCTAGGGCTTGGGCCATTGTTTGGGATTGCGTATCCATTGCGCTTACTCGCCTTTAAATTCTGGCGCGCGCTTTTGCAAGAAAGCATTGACGCCTTCGATGTAATCGTGTGTGCGTCCCATGGCGGATTGGGTGTCGCGCTCTGTATCGAGGTGTTGGGTGAAGCTACGTGTGCCTGCATCGCGCAACAACTGACGCGTTGCCACCAGAGCTTTGGTGGGCATCACAGCCAAACGCTCGGCCAATGCAAGGGCTGCAGCTACGCTGTCTTCTGCCACGTCCCAAATCAAGCCCCACTCTTTGGCTTTATCAGCAGAAAGTTTGTCTCCTGTTATGGCCAAGGCCATGGCGCGCGCCATGCCTAAACGCTCCACCAGCAACCAACTGCCCCCTGCATCTGGTATCAAACCGATTTTGCTAAAAGCTTGAATAAAACTAGCAGCAGGCGCCGCAATCGCGATATCGCAACACATGGCCAGTGATGCACCTGCGCCAGCGGCAACTCCATTGATAGCCGCAATGGTGGGCATACGCAAATTTTGTAAACGACGTGCAGTGGGGTTGAAGGCTTGGTCAATAACTGGGCCTGGGTCGGCACGTTTCACTAAGTCAGGACCAGGCGCGAAATCAAATTCCGACAAATCAGCGCCAGCACAAAAACCTCGTCCAGCACCTGTGATTACTAATGCGCGAATTTTTGCATCAGCTTCTGCGATGTCTAAGGCGGCCCACAAGTCGTGGTGCATTTGTCGCGTGAAACTGTTGAGTGCCTGCGGTCGATTGAGCGTAACCAAGGCCACTGCACCCCTGGCTTCATATAAAACGCTGCTTGCTTGGCTGGCTTCTGGGTCTGTAGATTTTGAGTTTGACATGGCGAATTGGTAATTGCATTCAGGAAGGGTTTCTTCCTGAGAATTTACCATTCGCCGACCGAACGGTTGGCTAATGTTTACCCGCAGATATTGCTGATTGCAAACATTTCACCGTCATTGCGCCCCATGCAGACACCACGCCAAGCCACAACATATAAACGCCGGCAGGCGCTTCAAAAGTCCGATTCAATAAATCCAAACTCAGGGCACAGCACAGAACGTGCAACAACCAAACGTTCCTAGTAGATTGCCAAGCACTTTGCCAGCGGTGCGCGATGTAGGCGCCATTGAGCCCAGCTAGCCAACCTACGCATGCGCCAGCTAACACATCAAAAGGCCAGTGCGCGCCCACTGCCATGCGGGAGACACCTACCAAGACAGCAAAAACAAAAACAAGGACTGAGGTCGTCCATGGCCACCGACTTAAATTTGAATTGCTATCTTGATCAGTTCCTACAACTGGTTGTGCAGAATTTTTTCTTTGCTCACTCCAAACACATGCCCATACCACTCCAGCCATTGCAAACGCGGTGATGGTGTGTCCCGAAGGAAAGCTATGTCCACGTAATACGGAACCAACCACATGAAAATCTGTCAACGCCAAAACATCTGCAGGTCGTGGCGCATCAAAAAACCATTTCAGAGTCAGCGAAGTAATTCCTCCAACAGGAATAGCGGCTAATACGCCCACCCAAATCGTTGGACGCATAAGTAATACAGGCGCCATTACACACAGAGTGACCGCGGTGTCACCTAACAAAGTTAAGCCCGCCCACCATTGCGGGTTCAAGACCGTCACGGCATTGACCGCCATGAACAATGGCGTTTGCTGCACCTGGGTGACTTGCAAAACAATGGCCAGCAAAAGCCCAATGACAGCGACTACTGCACTCATTCGCTAGGCCCCTGCCAATCTTGGCAATGCGATAGGTTGAAGTGGGCAATTTGGCGACCAGCAACGCGCACAGGCAAGTTCTCCAGCACATCACAACGGGCAAATTGCGTATCGCCGACTGGCGGTGTAAAACTCATCAAAGACCAATCGATCCAAATCGCATCTTCATGCGCGGCAAAGCGGCCGAACCAGATATCGAACTGATCGCCGTGGGCATTGACCACCTTCACAGGCATGGGACGGGCATACCAAGCGATGCGACTCGCTAGCGTCCAATTGGTCACTACGAGTGTTGGAACATTTTTCTCTTTGGCCCAACGCACGCCATGCTCTGCGGCTTGTGACCATCCATGTAAATCAGCAAATGGGTTTTTCGGTGCTTCGTCGACACCAACACCTGGAGTAGTCATGGCTTGCTTTTCGTTTTCCGATTGAAAACCGCCTGTCAACATAAGGGTAAACATGGCCATGCACACAAGGGCTTGAATAGCTAATATCCATCGCACTGTGCGTGGGTGCTTAGCGATCAACACCACCACGCCTGCAGCGACCATCGGTAATAAAGCTATAAAGAAAGGCGCTACCCAGTGCGGCAAGGTACTGCCTCGACCCGATAGGTAAAACAGTAACAAAACACCTGGAAGTCCAAAAGACGCAGCAAAGAAACCGGGTGCAATATGTGGAGCATGCTGCGCAGGCTGTTGCAATCCAGAGGCTTGTGGGTGAGCTTGAGAAATCTTTCTAGACTGAGCAACCATTCTCAAAGCCCAAGGTACGACTAAACCAAATGAGATGATGACAACTACAACGTAGAGCAATAACTTGCGCGCCTGCCATGCGTTATTACCCGCCGCGTGGTTCGCTTGATATACAAAAGATGCCCAATCGTGGATGGCGTTCCAGTAAAGTACTGGCATCACACACAGCAAAGCCACTACAAAAGCTAGCCAAGGTCCAAGTTGTAATAACCAACGCCAGCCTTTGTAACGACATAGGGCCAACACAACGCCTAACGCTAAAAGTACTGCGGTGTATTTGGCCAACCCGGATAGACCTAATGCAAGACCCAATAAAAGCCATGTCACTAGGCGATGCGAACTGGCATCTGCATGCATGCTGGCAAGTCTCTGGTCAGCGTTATTGTTTTTAGATAGCGCCTCATCCGATTGGCACAGTTGCCATGTCAACCACATCACCCAACAGGTAAGAGGCATCAACAAAGCATCAGGGGTTAAGGCGAATCCCAACAAATGCGGAATGGGACTTAACAACAGCAACAACAAATCAACACGCAAACCAAACACGGAACTCGTGGCGATTTGCGGATACAGCGCATCACTCAAACGCATGACCCCCCAAGCAGTCAGCACCCAAGCCAGCATAGGCACCACACGCATCCACATGTTGGACCCACCCAACTGCAAAAACAACCACTGCAACCACCCTACCAAGGGCGGATGGTCGTAATAACTCCAATCCAGGTGAGAGGCATAAAGTGCGTAATGCGCTTCATCTGGCGAGAGGTCGATGAGCGCACCCATGATGAGGTGCACCACAACACCTAAGCCAACGCCCATCCAAACTCTGGGGAGCCAGCGCGTCACATCAGCCTTTGCGTTTTTGGGGCCAAACAAAGAGTGATGTGGTGACGTAGTTCCACATCAACCCCACCAAAATGCCGGCCAAGCCAGAGAACAACCAGTAACCCCAGTCGCTATATATATAAGACGCAACGCCGACGTTCGAGGCAGCACCAATACCGCAGGCCAGCATGAATTTGACCAGCCCACCCCACCACGCCCAGCCGTGCAATTGTTTGTCACGGTAAGTCAATGCGTTGTTCAGAAAAAAGTTAAACACCATCGACACAAGCACCGCAGAGGTTTGCGCCACCACAAACGGCATGGACAGCACTGCCATGCCCGTCCACAAAATACTCAAATGCACTAACACCCCCACTGCACCGACGCTTGCAAAAGACACCAATTGCACAGGGATGTAGCGACCAACGGTTTTGTCTGCCAAGAGCATCAAATAGTCCCAAGCCACTCTGTTGTCTAGTTTGCTTTCACCCGCCACCCGCAGACCAAAGCGAAATGGAATTTCTTTGATGCGCAAAGTCTTAGGCGAAGAAACCACCACATCTACCAAAATCTTGAAACCCATGTTCGAGAGCTTGTACACCGCATCTTCGATCACATGGCGATGCAACATAAAAAACCCACTCATCGGATCTTTGATGGTCAAACCCAATAAGCGCTGACTCAAAGTAGTCGCAAATAGGCTGGTGTTGCGTCGACTGTCATCCCAGTCGCCTACGCTTCCGCCTTCCATATATCGGGTGCCAATCGCGAGGTCATAAGACTCGTCGCGCAATGCAGCCAACATGGTGGGCAATAAGGTCTCGTCGTGTTGCAAGTCTGCGTCCATCACTGCGATGTAGGGGGCGCTGGTGGAAAGCATACCCTCGACACAAGCGCTAGAGAGACCACGTCTACCAACACGACGAATACAACGCACATGGGAATCGGTGGCGGCCAATTCACGCAAACGCTGCACGGTTCCGTCAGGAGAGTCATCGTCAACAAACACCGCTTCCCAAGAAACACCTTGTAAAGTGTTGTGCAAACGTTCGACCAACACGCCCACATTGAGCGATTCGTTGAAAGTGGGTATGACGACCGCCAAAGTCGCCCCTTGCTCAGGGTTCTTCGGCTGTTCGTGGGTAGAACTCATGGTGGATGCGCTTTGGGGAATAGGGGCAAGAATGGCGGGCATGGTATCACCCAGCCAGTAAGATTGACGCAATATACGCGCGTGGCGCTCTCAGTCACGTTTTTTTTAAGCATGCATGAATCGTTCACTGGACCCGCTGTTGTCAAACCAAACTGCATTTAACGCCCCTTCGCTCTATCGCGCTTGGCCAGTCATCGCTGCCTATTGCTTGTTATGGACTCTGGTCCAATGGGTGTCTGAACCCAATCTCGACAGCTATTACGACATGCTGGAAAACTACGGTTGGTCGCAGGCCATGGCATGGGGGACTTTCAAACATCCGCCATTTTTTGCTTGGGTGGTGGGCGCTTGGTTCAAGGTATTTCCGATTTCAGATTTGTCTTACAAAGCACTGGCCTATGCCAATGTGGCAGTGGCTTTGGCGGGCGTGGTGGCTTTGGCGCGCCAGCTGGGCTTGGCACGCTTTAGCCATGCTGCGGTGTTTTTGTTGTTGCTGAGTTTTCCTTACACAACCTTGGCAGCGAAGTTCAATGCGAATGCGCAACTCTTATCGCTTTGGCCTTGGACAGCAGTCATCTTTTTGCGTGCGTTGTCTGCGCAAGGTCTGCGCGCTTTATTTATGGCTTTGGCTTTAGGTGGGCTTTCTGCTGCTTGCATGCTGAGTAAGTATTACAGCGGGGTGTTCTTGCTGTCTTTGCTAGTTGTTGCAGTGTTTCAACGTGAGGGTCGTCAATGGCTTTTGACACCTCGGCCTTATCTGGCGCTGGTAGTGTTTGCCGCAGGTATTTATCCACACTACCAATGGCTGGCTGCACATGACTTCGCGACCTTTGTGTATGCCAGCGAGCAATCTGATGCATCGATTTTGTGGTTGCGCATTTTGAAGTTCTTCTTCATGCCATTGCTCTATGTTTTTCCAGCTTGGTTGGCTTCCGCTGCTCTATTTGCATGGGCTACCCCTTCAGCGCAGGGCGCTCGGCTTGTTCAGTTTGGTAAAAACCTTTTGCTGGCTTTACGTCCCCATGGGTGGGGCGACGCGTTGTTTTGGTTCTCTTGGGTTCCTGTAGTCACCACCGTCCTGTTTGGGGTGTGCGATGTGGTGACCCCTGAAGCACCTTGGGCTATCCCTCTAGGCTTTGCGTTTAGCTTGATGTGGTTGCGCAATTTGTCAGTCCAATCTTCGCCTGATTCCTCAGTCGATCAAGTTTTGAAGCGGCTACATATATGGTCTATCAAGGGACTAGGCGTATTGGCTGTTTTAGGTATAGCACTCACGGTGTACTGGGCCAATGAGGGCCACGAAGAGTATTACCGCCCGATTGAAATAGCAGGGCACAACATTGCGTCCGATTGGCAAAAACGCCACCCTGATGTGCCCTTGCAATGGTCAGCCGGTGACTGGGGGTTAAACGCCATGGTGGGGTTTTATGCTGATCCAAAGATACAAGCTTTGCCAAACTTGCCTGATAGTTGGGAGGCTTCTGTGTCTCCGGTTGCGAACTGGCAATCTAAGGGCGGATTGATTATTTGCGACCTTGGTAAGGGGCATCCGACTGAAGCGCAATTACTGACCAACACTTGTGTCCAAAAAACCATTATCTGGCTGCAAGAACGCAAACAAGACTCCAAACCTATCGTCTACGACCTCTCGCGCCAAGGCTGGCGTTTTCCCAAGCAACTCGCCTTTGGGTATGCTGTGTTTCATTACGTGCCTTGATGGCTTTTTTCCACTCCACTTCTAGAGAATTTATATGACCTACGAAATGATCCAAACCCGAATTGAAGCAGACAAAGTAGGTGTTATTACTTTGAACCGCCCCAAACAATTGAACGCACTCAATGACCAGCTCATGACCGAGTTGGGCGCTGCGCTCAAAGAGTTTGACGACAACCCAGCCATCGGTTGCATGATCGTCACTGGCAGCGAAAAAGCATTTGCTGCAGGCGCAGACATTGGCGCCATGGCCACCTACAGCTACGCAGATGTGTACGTGCACGACTACATCACACGCAACTGGGAAATTATTCGTTCCATTCGCAAACCCGTCATTGCTGCTGTCAGCGGTTTCGCTTTGGGTGGCGGTTGTGAGTTAGCCATGATGTGTGACTTCATCATTGCCGCTGACAACGCTAAATTTGGACAACCTGAAATCAAACTAGGCATCATTCCCGGCGCGGGTGGTACCCAGCGATTGCCTCGCGCCGTGGGCAAAGCCAAAGCAATGGATTTAGCGTTGACAGGTCGCATGATGGACGCTTTAGAAGCAGAAAAATCAGGATTGGTCAGTCGCGTGGTGCCACTAGACAAGCTAATGGAAGAAACTTTGGGTGCTGCTTTGATGATTTGCGGCTATTCACAGATCGCCACGCGCGCTGCAAAAGAGTCGGTCAACCGCGCGTTTGAAAGCGGGTTGTCTGACGGCGTGATGTTTGAACGTCGCTTATTCCATTCTTTGTTTGCTACCCAAGATCAGAAAGAAGGAATGGATGCTTTTGTGAATAAGAGGGTAGCTGTTTTTACGAATAAGTAATCTGGTTCATTCTCAAACTCTAATGCACCACAACACCCCATGCTTATTAAATCTATGCGTTTAGTTATATTTTTTCTGGCGCTTTTATCTTCGCAGCTTTTATGGGCACAAGACTCCGGAGTTGCAGACAAATTCGAAGTCACTTATGGGATCAACCGCTCGAATCAATCTTTGTTGAATGGCGTATTGATCACCTATAAAAACGATCCCACCATCAACATCACCTATGAAACTGCCAAAGGTTTTGCCAGTATTCAAAACGGCGTGGGTTTATGGTTGGTGCGAAATGAGCAAGTCAAGGCAGGCTATTCGCTCAACTACATGATGGGGCGCTACGCGACTGCCGACGCACGCTACAACGGCATGGGTAATGTTGCCGGTTCTGTCGCCGGATACGCATGGGGTGAATGGCAACCCCTGAAGGACGCCGTGACGGTGTATGGCAATTACAGCAGCGCTTTACGAACTACAAACGGCGCCTTGGCGCAATGGGGCGTGACCTTGGGTGTGCCGGTTGTCAGCAGAGTGAATGCATTTATCGATGTGTCGCGCTATTGGGCTAATCAACGTTATATACAAACCTACTATGGCGTTACCAGCGCGCAAGCAGAGTCATCCAACAACAGCGCCTATACGCCCACCGCTTCTGGCACGCTCTACAGCAATACTTTGTGGGGCGCTATGGTTGAAGCCACTAAAGACATTGATGTAGTCATTGGTGTTGGTAAATCTAGTGCTACGGGCTTATTGATGAACAGCCCCTTGCTTGACAGAAGAACGCAAACCAATGCGACGGTGGTTTTAAATCAGCGGTTCGGGATAAATTAAAGTCTTGCCATAGTGATCCATAAAGACTGTCATTACTAATATAATATTGTTATAAATGACAATACTTAAAAAAATCATATTAGTTTTAGCTAGCGCACTGGCTTACTACCTAATTTTTTATCTCAACAAACTCTTTTTTGGTATCTACGAATTCTCATACGGTGTGAACTGGATTTTCATACCAAGTGGCATTCAGTTGCTTCTCGTTTTAGTCGCGGGGATTGAAGGGGCATTAGGTGTTGTCTTGGCTTCATTTTTTATTGGACTAGAAAACTACTATTTAATTTCTATCTTTTTTACATTCATAACTGCGTTGATTTCAGGCGGATCACCATTGCTTGCTCGAAAAATCTGTTTTGATTTTTTAGGTATGGATAAGGATTTACAGAACATTAATTTCAAAATGATCGTTCATATGTCCTTAATTTTTGGACTCATCAGCGCAAGCCTTCATCAACTATGGTTTTTTTACAATAGCAAGAGTGATGAATTTTTAAACAATTTATTCGTGATGTTTGCTGGTAACATTTTTGGCACAGTAATTGTGTTGTTTTTTACAATATTCTTCAATATGATAGTATTAAAGAATATGCCAAAAAGGATTGATGATGAGTAAAGTTTACTTACGCTACCTACGGATTGCTCGTGCAATAGATATTCTTAAAAAGAATAGCGACTCAATTGACTCAACCGCCCTTCAATTGTTAAATGAATTAGCAGTTCAGCACTTTGACGGCAAAACCTTGACAGTCTCGCAAGCCATCGCGCTCAACAAAATTGCAAGCCCTGCAACGCTACACCGCAAATTAGACGAGTTACGTGAAGCCGGTTTGATTGAACAAGTTTTTGAAGGCACGGATCGTCGTACCAAGTACCTCGTTCCAACAAAAGCTGCTGATTTTTATTTTGCAAAGATGTCTAAAGCGATGGCGACTGCTGTTAATTCTTAGTTGGCAGAAATTGCCGCACCACTTAAAAACTCACGCCCCAGTCTCGCTATAATTTGCGGCTCGGCGCTTTAGCTCAGTCGGTTAGAGCGATGGAATCATAACGTTTCAAGGCGCTGAAATTTTTTCTTTAGCGTTGCCATAACA
>Ga0304729_1002528_pt1 | contig 10850 bp, 8 predicted proteins | sample C_131016_MF_Meta_FD_190475 | JGI IMG/M metagenome (GOLD analysis project Ga0304729, IMG submission 190475) | Freshwater microbial communities from Lake Croche, Canada to study carbon cycling - C_131016_MF_MetaG (v2) (version 2) | ecosystem: Environmental > Aquatic > Freshwater > Lake | place... | reverse complement strand
GTCAAGACTGGTGATGTTGCAGCAGCTGTTGCAGCCGCAGGCTTAGGCGAGATCGACAAGCGCAAGGTAGCTTTCTTCTCACCAATCCGCACAACAGGTAACTTCGAGGCAACTGTAAAGCTGCACTCAGATCTAACCGCAACCTTGAAACTACAGGTTGTTGCAAAGAAATAAGTAGTTGTACTATTAGTGGCAGGCTCAAAGAGCCTGCCATTAGTGCTTTAAGAAGATTTGACACGCCGAATCTGTGGATAACTTGTGGATAACTCATGAAATATTTCATGAAATTCCTTTCGTTTCAAAACCTTAATGCACAGGTTTAACCTTTCGTTAATCTTGGGCCTTCGTGCCTAAAGGCCAGTCATTTAGTGGGTTTTGTAAAGTTATCCACAGCTTGTCCAGTTTTTATCCACAAATTATCCACAGTTGTTACGGCGTGTCACATTAGTTATCCACAGAATAAATCACAGCCTAAATTGGCATCCAGATGTCTATGGTGGATGCTAAACATAAGTTCTATAGTTTTCGGTTGAACAGAGAGTAAGAAATGTCCATTGCACCAGTAGCCAAGGCCTTCAAAGCAGAAGATCGCTTGCTTCCTCATGACCTAAATGCTGAACAGAGCACATTAGGTGGAATGTTGCTTTCAGCCGATGTTGTGCACTCTATCCTGGCAGAAGGCAAAGTAAAAGCTAGAGACTTTTACGCTCCTAAGCACGAACTGATCTACAGCGCCATAGAAGCCCTCGCTAACCATGGTGAGCCTACCGACGTAATCACAGTGAACGCGGAACTATCCAAGATGGGGAAGCTTGCCACCATTGGTGGAGCTGAGTATCTTCACGAACTAACCTCTATAGTGCCTACGGCTGCAAGTGCAAGATTTTATGCAGACATTGTTAGAGATAAGGCTGTATTGCGCCGGCTTATCGAAGTTGGAACAAGAATAGCCCAACGTGGATATGACGCCGAAGGTGAAGTTGAAGAACTTGTCAACGTTGCACAAAACGAGATCTATACGGTCGCAGATGACACAACGGGCACAGATTGGGTTCGTCTAAGTCGTGCATTACAAGATGCAGCAGATGAAATCGAATTAATCCAAAAGAAAGACGGACTCTCTGGAGTGCCAACCGGATTCACGCAATTAGATAAAGATACGAATGGCTTGCACCCAGGTCAGCTAGTCATTATTGCAGCGCGTCCTGGTCTAGGTAAGTCGACTTTGGCACTGGACATCGCGAGAGAGGCTGCAATCAACAACAAACTTGCAACTGCAGTCTTCTCACTGGAAATGAGCACGACAGAAATCGCGATGAGATTACTTTCAGCTGAAACTGGAATTCAATTGCAGAGCATGCGACGAGGTGGAATCACAGATAACGAGTGGGCAATCATGGCCGAGCGAAGAAGTAACATCGGTGCCGCTCCACTGGTAATTGATGACAGCCCAAATCTGAACATCGTTGAGATCAGAGCTAAGTGCCGAAGGATGTTAAAAGAATTTGACTTGAAGCTTGTAATTATTGACTATCTGCAGTTGATGACCTCAGGAAAGAAAGTTGAAAATCGTCAGCAGGAAGTTTCAGAATTCTCTCGATCGCTGAAACTACTGGCTAAGGAATTGAAGGTTCCTGTAATTGCGCTTTCGCAATTGAACCGTAAGTCTGAAGATGGAACAAATAAGAAACCAGAGCTATCACAACTTCGTGAGTCTGGATCTCTCGAGCAAGACGCAGATGTTGTTTTGCTAATCCATCGTGATTTGTCTGGAACAGAAACTGCTAGACCAGGTGAGGCAGAATTGATTTTGGCAAAGCAGCGTAACGGACCAATTGGTTCATCAACTGTTTTGTTCCAAGGGCATTACTCGCGCTTCGTAAATCCAAAGGAATAATTAATGAAACTTGCGAACATTCTTCGCGTAGTAATTTTTGTAACAGCAGCAGCTTTCTTGATTTTCAATCAGGATCATTCAGTTTCGACTGGAATTGTTGTCGTTCAATATGTCTCTGTTGCAATAGCTTTTGGAAGTGCTGTCCTTTTTAAAATTGACAGTAGCGAAAATAAGTTATTCCCATTTGTAATCCCCGGAGCTATTTCATTGATCGTCGCGTTGATGTCAATTCTCGTGAACCCTTCAACACCTTCGTTTGCTCTGTCGCTTCTAACCGGATTGATTGCATTTTTCACTGGCGGTAATGCTGTAGCAGATCTTGTTTTAGCTAGCAGAAGTGAAAAGACAGACAAGCTAGAACTTAGAATCAGTGCAGCAATCGGATTACTGACTGCGCTAGTTTTTTGGCTAGGGAACCTTGATGGACTAAACGCAGTCGGTTTTTTCAGCGCATACTTAAGCATCTTCGCTGTTCAGAGAGCAATCTGGTTGGCATCACCAAAATCGAAAGAAGAAGAACGTGTCTAAGCAAAAATCAGCAACATCACTTGCTTCAATTTTTAGAATCGCTTTGATTAGCGGAGCTTTGGTCGGCTTTGTTATTTGGGGAGCGGTTAGAGAGTGGAATAGAGTGTTCGTTTTTGCAGGGAGCACAGTAGTGATTGTTTTTGTGGGTTTTATTATTCTCAACTGGTTGGCTAAACCAGATCCAGATGTAAAGCCTGGATCAACAAGACTTTAGTCAAACAGAGCTTAAGACTTAAGGCCCGCTCTTTTTACAGAACGGGCCTTTAGCTTTGTCTTAGTTTTTAGCGTCTAGCTCTTACCACTAGAACTGAACCAGCAACCATCATCAAGATCGCTGCAGCCACCATTGCTAGTGCTCCAGTGCCACTTCCGGTGTCTGCAAGAGCAGTGTCCTCTGGTTCTACTGGTTCTACTGGTTCTACTGGGTCTACTGGATCTTCTGGCTCAACCTTTACGTCAGGAATACTGATCTTCTGGATGCTCGCCTGACAGACAGCACCAGTGTTAGTTCCCTGAAGAGTTGCGCTTGCTTCACCAGCTGCAACATCCTTACCAGCTGAGTTTGTTGACACAGCGATAACCTGGATCAGACCATCTGCAACGCTTGTGTCTCCCTGTGCTGGGGTGTAGTCAGGACACTTAGCTGAAGCGTGTAGATCGAAGCACAACTGTGGAGCAGCAGCTTCGAAGTTAACAGTTGCGGTTAGCTGAGCAAGAAGGTCCTTGTCAACTGATCCAGCACTCACCTGTAGTGAGGGCTTAGTTCCAGATACTGCAACGCTTAGTGACTTCATGTCGATGACACCCTGAGCATTAGGAGAGACGTCAGTCCAACCTTCGATTGGGTGACCACTTGTGTCAAAGATCGAAACTTTCAACTGTGAAGTGGTAATTCCTGCAGGTGCATTGAACTTCATGGTTCCCCATGTCAACAAGCGACCGCTCTCATCACAAGCCATTCTCGGCGCGATTGCTGTGTATGGTATTTCAACCAATGGGAATTCCATGGTGCAACCAAGCACACCGGTCTTGCCATTGAATGTTGTGATTTGACCCGCGTCACCATTTGTCCAGAGACAGTTAGGAACTGATGGGTCAGCAATGATTGAGTAAATGCGAGTACCAACATCGGTGCCAGCAAAACCATCACAGGCATCGCCAGTGGTGAAGTTGAAACAAGAAACGTCATTTGAGAAGCCGCTTCTGAAACCGTCGTTCATGTAGAGGCGGTTACCTTGCTCTGCCCACTGTCCAAGGTTGACCGTCATTGCAGATGGAAGAGGGTGCGCAGTCATCCAAGCCGACATGTTAGCTGAAATTACATCAACAACTGCGCCAGAACCGTTAATACATTGCTTGGTTGAGAACTCACACATACCAAGCAAGGCACCAGCTGCATTTCTAACAGGGAACATTGGGTACTGTCCGACCTGTGAGGTGATGTCAACTGCGTCTCCACACAACGCGTTAGTGGTTGGGTTGTAACAGCCCAACTTGTTGTATGTTGACCAGTAAACCTTGCCATCGCCAGGGGCGGCAGCTCTTCCGTAGAGGTACACGTTTGGGTTTCCCTGACCATTTGATGGAAGAGCGAATCCATTGTGCTCACAAGCAGCACCTGCCTTGATGTTTAGACACATCAAGTTGAATGAAGTTCCGTTTACTACGTATGCCTGGTCGCCAACACGGGTTGAAATACCAAGTGACTGAGCGTTGTTAACTTGACCCAATGGAACGAATTCGGTTGAGCAGAGAGCTGCTACAGCTTTGCTGTAATCAACACAGGTGAAACCACCCTGGTTGTCGCTCTGACGCATTGAAGAAACCCACAAGCGTGACTTGCTTCCATCCCAGTATGAGCTAGAGGCGTTACCGGTTGAATACCCTGAGAAGGCGTTAATTCCGCCGAAACATGATTCTCCAGTGGCCTTTACGTGACAGTCAACACGAACCTGTCCGTCGTGGTGGAAGACGTTGAATACGTAGTCGCCACCGAAGGTTAGGTCGTAACCATCTCCACCTGAAGATCCTTGGAAGTTTTCTTGTCTAACAACAATGCGGCTCTTAGCAACAGTCACGAAGACGTTGTCACCGTTTGATTGAACGTCACCAACAGCGCGAATTCCTGTGACAGTTGAAAGGTCACCTGGTGCGGTTGAGCTCCAATTGTCTGCGGTGTCCTGATACTCCAAGCTCCAACCGTCAGGAGCGACAATTGATGAAGTATCGGTTAGCTGCAATGACTCCTTAGACCAAACTGAAGCAAGTGTTTGCTTCAACTGACCTGAGATATCGATAGGGCTGGAGTTAGTCACATTGATTGTGTCACCAGCCTGGATAGAAGTAGCAGTTGTGCCACCCTTTGTGACCGTGATGGTCGTGTCTGCAGCCATGGCTGCAGCAGGGAAACCAACAATTGCAACTGCAATAACAGCTGCCAGAGTTTTACCAAATTTGCGCATTGTGAAGTACTTTCTTGTTTGCCCAGATTGTTCCGGGTTGCGAGTATCCGTAACATTCTATTGAGTTATGGTCGGATTTAGACCAAAAGAATGGACGCAGACCCAATAGTTCGGAAAGTGTTAAAAGAACGAAACTGAATTTATTTAGCGACTAACTATCGCCACAAGAGCTGAAGCTAGACCTATGTATGTTTTAGGTTTTAGAAGCACAAGACGTTCCTTTGCTTCTTCGCTTATATCTAAGGAGTTAACAAAGGAGGCCAGTTCATCTCCACCGATTCGCTTACCTCGGGTTAGTCCCTTCAGAAGTTGGTAAGGATCGCTGATAGTGCTGCGTCCAGCAGCTACCTCAGCTCTAATTACTGTCTGAATGGCCTCCGCTAGAACCTCCCAATTCTCAGCTAGGTCAGCCTCTAGGACAGGGTATGACAGCTCTAGCTCGCCAAGGCCTCTAGTTGCATTGTCGAGAGCCAACATCGAATGGCCCAAGCCCAAGCCGATGTTTCTCTGGGCACTGGAGTCAGTTAGATCTCTTTGCAACCTTGAAGTGACCAGAGTTGCACCAAGAGAATCAAGTATGGCGTTTGAGAGCTCAAGGTTCGATTCTGCGTTTTCAAAGCGAATGGGGTTGATCTTGTGAGGCATTGTTGATGACCCAGTAGCCCCAACCACCGGAATTTGCTTGAAGTAGTTCATGGAGATGTATGTCCAGATGTCAGTGCAAAGGTTGTGCAGAATTCTGTTGAATAAGGTTATGCCTGAATAAAGTTCAGCCTGCCAGTCATGAGATTCAATCTGCGTTGTCAGAGGGTTAAATTTCAAACCTAGGCTCTCAACGAATGACTTAGATTCTGCATGCCAGTCAACATTTGGGGCAGCGGCGAGATGGGCAGACCAGGTTCCGGTTGCCCCTGAGAATTTGCCTAAATACTCACTATTTCTAATGCGGGTAAGTTGGCGCTCTAAACGATAAACAAAGACCGCAAGCTCCTTACCCATTGTTGTTGGGGTTGCCGGCTGTCCGTGAGTGCGAGCGAGCATTGCCGCATCTTTGTATTCCACTGCCAGCGATCTAATTTTCTCCACTAGCGCTTCTGCTTTAGGTAGCCAAACATTGGTGACGGCATCACGGATGGTGATGGCGTAAGAAAGATTGTTAATGTCCTCGCTGGTGCAGGCGAAGTGAGCTAGCTCAAGCAGATCGTTTCTACCAAGCTTGGTCAGCCTTGCTCTGATGAAATATTCAATTGCTTTCACGTCGTGACGGGTCTGCGCTTCTGTTGCAGCCAGTTCGGCAACATCTTCGAGACTGAAGTTCTCAACAACATCTCTGAGTTGTTTGCTAAAGACGCTGTCTACCTCTGCACCAGAGGAAAGCAGATCACGTTTTGCTAGGAAAAGAATCCATTCAATCTCGACGTGGAGTCTTGCGCGATTCAGACCAGCTTCACTGAGGTACTGACCAAGCTCAAACACAACAGGTTGGTAGCGACCATCAAGAGGGCTAAGGGGCTGATTTCCAAGATTACTCACATGTCTATATTGCCCTGAATTACTCACAGAAGTGGCCACTACCGACTACATACTTACAAGTTTGAGCAATTCTTCTCTCATGAACATCTTCAATAACCATCTAGCAATCACAATTGCTCTCTTACAACATGCCCAGCCAAGCCCAGCTCTGTGGCGGGGTCCAGCAGCAGATACCTGTCGCATCGAAATGCAGAAACTCGCACACCAACTTAAGTCACTAATGTGGCAAATGCAGTTGTTGGGGTTGATTCCATGACAATTCAATATGTTTCACCCGTACCGACTCCACTGAGCCCAGTTGTAACCCCAGTAACGCTCGTGGCATCCCATGAAGAGCTAGTCAGGAGCGCCCGGGATCTTTGGGCGGTAGCCGTGAGCCTCCTGACTGAACTAACCCCAGATAAATTTGTAACTGCTCCTTGGGCCGCCGCACTCTTTACCGGCGAACTACCCTTCATAATGGCCAAGCTCTGGCACTTGCAGCAAGCAATTATCACCACGGCGCATTCGTATCTAGAAAACGAGGCAATGTTAATAACAGTGCTTGAGACGATTGACGTTCCAAAACTATTCGAAGAATTAAGCTCCTGGGCAATAGAACTGGGGCCACTGAAGAACCTCCCCTTTGGTATCGGAGCGCATGTCCCACCAGTAAGTGTCTTAGCTCCAGAGAACATTCAAATAATTGAGCAGAGATATGCAGAATCGACTTGGTCTGGGCAATCTCTGATCCGTCACGAGCAATATTCAATGGCTGATGGCTCAGCAAATCACTGGTTTTATCTACCTAAAAGTAGTGGCTGGGATGTTTTTGGTCAGCCACAGCCAGAAATTCTGACCAAATTACAAGAATCTCTAGAAATCACCCCAGCGATGCAGGTCCAATTGGTTGGGCTGTCTGGAGGGCAATTAGTAACCCCCGAAAACAATAAATTACAAGAAATTCAGGGTTTAGAAGGGATAGTTACCGTTTATAAGGTAGAGCCGGCTTAGAGAATCTTCATAGCTTTGAACAGCCCTCGGCCGATAAATGAGCAAACACTCATCACCAAAGCGGCCAAAATAGCCCAGCCCAGCGAAGTTATAGCTAGACCCTGCGCGCTGAAACCTTCGATGGTGAATGTTTCTGGGCTTAGTTGTTGGCTTATCCAGGCAACTAGAAGCAACAGAGCACCATTAATCACGAAGGAGATTAGCCCAAACGTGATGATGTATAGGGGAATAGCGATGATTTTGATCACGGGAGCGATTACAGCGTTAATAAGGCCAAATATCGCTCCAATCACTAGCAGAGTTACAAGTAAGTTCACTAAGTTTGTTCCACCGTAAGGGCGTAACTGCACTCCAGGGATGATGGCTGAGACCAGCCAGAGACCCAAAGCATTAAGAACTGTGCTAACTAGAAATCGCTTCATGGTTCGATTGTGCCACGGGTCAAGTAAATTGGTACTTGTGACTGCCCATAATTCTGAAATTCCAATGGTGCAGCTGTTATCGATTGATGGCGATTTCAGCGTGCCCAAAGAGCACGCCGGCTACGGCGAACTTATTAGAGATCTTCGCGAGGCAGACTTTCTAAAGTTCTATCGAGACATGGCACGCATTCGTCGCTTCGACCATGAGGCAACCGCTTTGCAACGTCAAGGGCAACTAGGTCTCTGGGTGCCAGCCATTGGTCAAGAAGGCGCGCAGATTGGTTCGGGTTATGGCGTTGGCCCTAACGATCAGATCTTCCCTTCATATCGTGAACATGGAGTTGCTATCACTCACGGGGTTGACTTGATGTCAATTGTGAAAATGTATCGCGGTGTGAATCATGGCGGTTGGAATCCCCACGAAACCAGATTCCATTTATATGCAATTGTTTTAGGAACTCAAGCTCTGCATGCAACCGGTTACGCGATGGGTTTAAATTTCGAAGGAAGAGTTGGCACCGGTAATCCTGAGAATGATTTGGCAGTGATTGCATATTTCGGTGATGGCGCAACCGCTGAAGGAGATATCAGCGAAGCATTCTTGTTTGCTGCTACAAATAAAACTCCTCAAGTATTTTTCTGTCAGAACAATCAGTGGGCAATCTCATCACCGGTCGGCACACAAACAACTGTTCCGCTCTATCGACGTGGCGAAGGTTTTGGTGTTCCAGGTGTTCGAGTTGATGGTAACGATGTTCTCGCCTGTTATGCAGTGACTAAAAAACATATGGACGATGCAAGAAGCGGTTTGGGTCCAACACTTATCGAGGCGCTTACATACCGTATTGGTGCACACACTACAAGTGATGATCCTTCTAAATATCGTGACCCTGAAGAAGTTGCATATTGGGAAGCTCGAGATCCAATTATTCGCTTTGAGAAATTCCTAAGAAAGCAAGGCATCTCACAAGATTTCTTTGACGAGGTTGCTATTGCAGGAGATGCCATTGCAGCTGAGGTTCGCGAAGCAACATTTGCTTTAACCGAGCCCCCATTGGAGAACATGTTCGATCATGTCTATTCAGAACCACATCCACTTATTGAAGAGCAGAAAGCTTGGCTTCAGAAGTATGAATCAGAACTTGGTGGCCACACACCAGCTGCCGGTGATGATGGAGTAAATTACGGAAGCACTCGATAATGAGCAACTCTGTTGAACTTTCAATTGCAAAAGCAATCAATGCTGGTCTCGCAAAATCAATGCGTGATAATGAAAAAGTTTTAGTTTTTGGTGAAGACGTTGCTCGTCTCGGTGGAGTGTTCCGAGTCACTGAGGGATTGCTAGATGAGTTTGGTGAGCAGAGAATCTTTAACTCTCCGATTGCAGAATCCGGAATCGTTGGCACAGCTATTGGTTTAGCCATGCGCGGTTTCGTCCCAGTTTGCGAAATTCAATTCGAAGGATTCATTTATCCAGCATTTGATCAAATTGTTTCTCAGCTAGCTAAGTTGACAAACAGAAGTGCAGGTTTCTTGCAGATGCCGGTAGTCGTACGAGTGCCTTACGGTGGTGGCATCGGTGCAGTTGAACATCACAGCGAAAGCCCTGAGGCATACTTTGCCCACACAGCGGGTCTTCGAGTGGTTAGTCCAAGTAACCCAAACGATGCATACTGGATGATTCAGCAAGCTATCGAATCTAGAGACCCTGTGATTTTCTTCGAGCCTAAGCGCCGCTACTGGCAAAAAGGACAGGTAAACCTGGATGAGGCTCCTCAGCCTTTGCACTCAGCGACAACCCTAAGAAGTGGAAATGACGTGACCGTGGTCACCTACGGTCCAATGGTGGTCACAGCATTGCAAGCTGCAGAAGTTGCGGCTACCGAAGGAATCAACCTCGAAGTAATTGATATTCGTTCGCTCTCACCAATTGATTTCAATCACATTGTGGAATCGGTTAAGCGAACCGGAAGAATGATTGTGGCTCACGAGGCTGGAACTTTTGTGAGTATGTCATCTGAAATTGCGGCAAAGATTGCGGAACTTTGTTTCTACCATCTAGAAGCTCCAGTGCTTCGAGTCGGTGGTTTTGATGTTCCATATCCGGCAGCCAAACTTGAAGAACTTTATCTACCTGACGCAGACCGCTTAATGGAAGCAGTCGATCGAGTGTTGGCTTACTAAGGCGGAAATGAATATGTCACAACTTGCATACTTTGATTTGCCTGACGTGGGTGAAGGTTTAACTGAAGCTGAGATCGTAACTTGGAAAGTTAAGGTCGGCGATGTTGTTTCGGTAAATCAGATCATTGTTGAAATTGAAACAGCAAAGTCTCTCGTTGAACTACCTTGTCCATTTGCAGGAACTGTGGCACAACTTCTCGCCAATGAAGGTGACACTGTCAATGTTGGCTCACCAATTATTGCGGTGACTGTTTCAGGTTCGACTGCTGCAATCAATGCAGGTCACGCACCATCACTGCACGATGCAGTTACGGAAGCAATTGCAGTCGTCGCTGACGTTGCCGCCAGCGAAGAAAAACCACAACCAACTCTTGTTGGATATGGAGTGTCATCTGCTGCACCGAGCCGACGCAAAAGAGGGGCCGGCGTCCCAACAGCAAGTATTCCTGTTGTGACAGCTCCTGCGACAGATTTGATTGCGGTAGTTGCAACAGCAGAATCTGTTTTAGCAAAGCCACCTATTCGCAAACTTGCTAAAGACATGAACGTTGACATTACAAAAGTTAAGGCCACTGGTTTAGCTGGTGAAGTCACAAGAGATGACGTAATGGCAGCGGTACAGGTTGCGAGTGTTTTCAAGAATCAAACAACACCAGAACCGAAGAGCGAACGTGAAGAACGCATTCCTGTTAAAGGTGTTAGAAAAGCGATTGCATCCGCAATGGTGCAATCAGCTTTCACAGCTCCACACGTAAGCATTTTTGTTGACGTTGATGCAACCAGAACAATGGAATATGTAAAGCGACTAAAAGCTAGCGCTGATTTTGCTGG
>Ga0304729_1002525_pt1 | contig 10861 bp, 11 predicted proteins | sample C_131016_MF_Meta_FD_190475 | JGI IMG/M metagenome (GOLD analysis project Ga0304729, IMG submission 190475) | Freshwater microbial communities from Lake Croche, Canada to study carbon cycling - C_131016_MF_MetaG (v2) (version 2) | ecosystem: Environmental > Aquatic > Freshwater > Lake | place... | reverse complement strand
AGAGTTGCAACGGGCTTAGTTGCAGATTCATCGCGATATCGAATATTCAACCGGCGAGCTTGGAATTCAGTGCAATTCGAGGTACTGGTGACTTCGCGGTACGCGTTCTGGGTTGGAATCCACGCTTCACAATCGAACTTACGAATTGCAGATGCACCTAAATCGCCAGAGGCAACATCGATAACGCGGAAGGGAATCTCCATTGCTTTCAGGAAATCTTTCTCCCATTCCAGCAAACGTAAATGTTCTGCAGCTGCATCCTCTGGCTTGATAAAGGTAAACATTTCGACTTTATCGAATTGATGAACCCGGATGATTCCGCGAGTATCTTTGCCGTAAGTACCAGCTTCGCGTCGGAAGCATGATGAGTAACCGGCGTAACGAATAGGCAGCTCTTCTAAGATTTCATCCATATGAAAAGCGGCGAGTGGAACTTCGGAGGTTCCGACTAGATACACATCATCTTCTTCGAGGTGATAAACATTCTCAGCAGCCTGTCCTAAAAATCCAGTACCTTCCATGGCAGCTGGTCGAACAAGAACTGGTGGAATCACAGGAATAAAACCTGCTTTAACGGCGGAGGCGATTGCATATTGAACAAGCGCGAACTCCAAAAGTGCGCCGGGGCCAGTCAAATAATAGGAACGTGAACCAGCTACCTTTGCTCCGCGCTCAGTATCGATTGCTTTGAGAATCTTGCCGAGATCAACATGGTCCTTAGGTTCAAAACCATCTTTAGTGAAATCGCGAGGTGTGCCTACATGTTCGAGAACGACGAAGTCCTCTTCGCCACCGATTGGCGCGGCTGGATCAATCAAATTTTGAATCTGCAAGAGGAGCTGATGGGCTTTATCTTCAAGCTCTGCTCGCTTGGCATCTGCTGCCTTGACTCGTGTCGCTAAATCTTTTGCGTTTTCAAGCAGCGCCGCTTTCTCGTCGCCCTTTGCTGCACCAACAGATTTAGAGAGCACGTTCTGTTCTGCTCGAATTGTCTCGAACTCAGCTGTTGCGATTCGACGTGATTCATCAGCGGCGAGAAGTAGGTCGACAACTGCAGGATCTCCACCGCGGACTTTCTGAGATTGGCGAACCAATTCTGGGTTCTCGCGCAATACTTTGAGATCAATCATGTTCTTATTCTACCGAGACCGTTCGATTACTTTTTCGCATCAACGCGAGAGTAGGAGCCAAGGAAGCGAATATCTTCACAAATTCCGCGCACTGCTTCGAGCGCTTCACGAACTGAAGCGTCTTCAATGTGGCCCTCAACATCAATGATGAAGTGGTAATCACCGAGCCCTCGACCAGTAGGGCGAGAGTGAATAAAGGAGAGGTTCACGCTGCGCTTCGCAAATTCAGTGAGGATTTCTAACAATGCACCGGCATGATCTCGACCAATAAATGCAACTAGTGAGGTGCGGTCATTGCCGGTTGAATGAGAATCTGCGCCCGGCTTTTGAACAACAACAAAACGGGTAATCGCTCCTTGGTTATCACCAATATCGTGGGCAACAATCTTGAGGCCAAATTTTTCAGCGTTGATTTCTGATGCAATCGCTGCATCCCAATTGCCTGCTGCCAATCCCTGCGCTGCCGCCGCGGTCGATGGTGTTTCGATAATTTCTGCACCAGGAATTTCGCGCGCAATATATGTGCGGCATTGTGCCTCGGCATGTGGGTGCGTTGCAATTCTGCGGATTGGTTTTCCGACGTTTTCCGGCAGAACCATCAGCGCAAATGAAACGGGGAGAGTTGTTTCGGCAACGATTACCAGTGCGTCACCTGTTGCAAGTTCGTCCAGAGTTCGTGCAACGACACCTTCTACTGAATTTTCGATGGGAACGAGCGCTTTATCGGCTGCGCCACTGCGTACGGCATCGAGAGTTGCGGTGACATTTGCACACGCAATGAGTTCGTCGGCTGGGGTTGTGATCTGCTTTAGCGCAGCTTCAGTAAAAGTTCCTGAAGGTCCGAGGTATGCATATCTACTCACTAGGTAAGTCTAACGGAGCACTTTGCGTGCTAGCGCCGGATTATCTGTCGCTATCGCATCTACTCCTAAGCGTAAACAGAGTTCAATATCCGACTCTTCGTTGACCGTCCAGACAAAGATTCGCTTTCCTTCATCGTGTAGCTCTTTCACAATTTCTGGATGTGAGCGGATGAGAGTAATACTCGGGCCAACAATCGGAGTCATCGATGTCGAGGCAAGAAACTTCCACTTAAACAGGAAGGTGGTATCTACCGATGTCTCTTTACATCGTTGCATCGCTCGCCACGAGAACGACATTAACGTCACTGTAATTCCGCTCTTATTAATCTGCTCTTCATACGAGTAGAGCAGCGCTAAAACTGCTTTCTCAATTAATCCGCCCGTACTAACTGGATGCTTGGTCTCAATTGCCAAATCTTTCTTCGCGCTTATCGCTAATTGAAGAAGATCTTCTAGTCGAACTGGGTCAGCAAAACTAAGGTCAGCAAATCTCGTGCTCGAGATGGTTACGCGCTTTCCAGTAATCCGCGCAGTATCGGCATCGTGCCAACAGATAATCTCTTGATCTGCGGTGAGCCTGACATCGCACTCAAAGCCATCAGCGCCCTGTGCAATTGCAGCCTGATAAGCGCTCATGCTCATCTCGGTGAGCCCGATGTGTGCGCCTCTATGTGCATAGATTTTCATGTGGGATTAGGCTACCGCTATATAACTTTCATCTACGTTTTCATTATTGGTAGGGATTGGAGAGTCGGTGTCGCTTAGTTTTCGCTCCATCTCGCTCTCCGATGTTGGGCTAGTTCGCAACGGCAATGAAGACTCTGGTCTCGTCTCGCCGTTATTAGTCGCTGTTGCTGATGGAATGGGCGGCCACGCCGCGGGTGAGATTGCATCAAAGATTGCAGTAAGAACTCTGCAAGAGCTTGCTCCTATTCTTAATGATGCGTCGGTCGATGAGGATTCGCGCCAAGATATTCTGTTAAGCGTCTCGCACGAGATCGATAGCGCAATTCTTAATGAAAGTAATCTGCACCCCGAATACGCAGGTATGGGAACGACGCTCACTGCGCTTCACATTAATGAGAAATCGGTAGAGCTATTGCATATCGGCGACTCTCGTTGCTATCACTATGCCGATGGCAAACTCCAACAACTGAGCTACGACCACACTGTTATGCAAGAACTCATTGATCAAGGGCGGCTAACACCAGAAGAGGTAAGCACACATCCGCAACGTTCAGTACTTACACAAGTGCTTATGGGCGACTCCGGCATTGATCCCGTTCTGATGGTTTATCCGGCAAAGAAGGGGGATTTCTTTCTCCTCTGCAGCGACGGGCTAAGCAGTGTGCTCACTGATCGTGAAATTCAAGAGATCATTGAAGCTAATTCCGGTGAAAACATTCTCACCTCGTTATTAACTGCGACCAAGAGCGCGGGTGCGCCAGATAACGTCACCATCATTTGGTCAGAGGTAATAAGTGGAGATAACTCAACTAATACCTATCTCTTAGGTGCTGCCAATGAATAAAGTCTTTGGCGGTCGTTACGAAATTGCACAGATGATTGGCACTGGCGGAATGGCTGATGTCTATCTTGGGCGTGACACTCGATTAGCGCGCGATGTTGCCGTAAAAGTATTGCGTAGCGATTTGGCGCGCGATCCATCTTTTGTGGCGCGATTCCGTAAAGAAGCCTTTGCTGCGGCTGGATTAAATCATCCTGGCATTGTCTCGGTATATGACTCGGGTGAAGAGGGTGGCAACTCTTATATCGTGATGGAACTTGTTACTGGCAAGACTCTGCGCGAACTTCTCAATAGTGATAACCCGCCAACGGTAGATCAATCGCTAGAAATTGTTGCTGGCATTCTCGATGCACTGGCTTACTCGCATGCAAATGGAATTATCCACCGCGATATAAAGCCAGGAAACATTATGGTGACGCAATCCGGTGATGTGAAGGTGATGGACTTTGGTATCGCCCGCGCGATGGATGACATCGGTGCGACTATGACCAATACCTGGAACGTGGTCGGCACTGCACAATATCTCTCCCCCGAACAAGCAACCGGCGAGGTTGCAGATGCTCGTAGCGATATTTACTCAGTTGGCTGTCTGCTCTACGAGCTCTTAACCAGTCGGCCACCATTTACGGGTGATACTCCGGTCGCCATCGCCTACCAACATGTTTCGGCGCAACTCCTTCCGCCTTCTGAACTTCTTCCTGATCTTGATCCAGGACTCGACACAATTCTCGCTGTTGCTCTCGCTAAGGATCCGGCAGATCGATATCAGAGTGCAGATTTAATGTTGGCCGATATCTTGCGAGCAATGAAGGGTGAAGGAATCACCACAAAAATTCGCCGCGTTATTCCTCGCCGCCGCCTGCTTATTCTGGCGACCACTTCACTTGCACTTGCTGCGCTCGTGATAGCGGCAATCTTCTTAGGCAGAGGAAGTGGCGTTAATACCGGACCTCAATACGCACTTCCCAATGTTGTTGGTTTAACACAGCAAGAGGCTACGAATTTATTAGGTGGCTTCACTATCAATATCCAACACGCGCCGGATTCACGAATTCCTAAGGATCGAATCGCCAGCCAACTTCCGTTGGCATCTACTGCTGTGCAAAAGGGAAGCAGTGTCACGCTCACTATTTCCGATGGACCGGGCGACACCATCATTCCCGCTGATCTCATTGGTATGACACTTGTTCAGGCCCGAGATCAGCTGACTTCAGTAGGTCTCATTATCACTCAGGCAATTCCGGTGGATTCTAATCAGGCACCTGGAATTGTCTTAAGTGTCTCACCGATGCCGGGCACAACTATCTCAGCTGGTAGCGGAGTGATTTTACAAATCTCTTCTGGCAACATTGAAGTTCCAGAACTTATGGGACTCAGTGAAATTCAGGCGAGAACAACTCTTATTCAAGCTGGATTTTTAGTGAATGTAATTTATGCGAGCGATCCTGCACAACAACCCGGCACAGTTTTAGCACAAGCACCTGCAGTCGGCTCCACCCAGAGCATTGGTTCATCAGTAACCGTCACTGTTAATAAATTAGGTTAAGCCAATTCTGTAATAACGCATGGCCATGTTCGGTAAGAACAGATTCCGGATGAAATTGCACTCCGAATATCGGTAACTCTTTATGTGCAATCGCCATTACCTCTCCTGATGCAGTCTCTGCGCTCACCTCTAATTCCTGTGGAACAGAGCTTTGATCAACAAGAAGAGAGTGGTAACGCGTAGCCAGATATGGGGATGGCAGCTCGGTAAAAATTCCTAGACTGTTATGGGTGATTAAAGATGTCATTCCATGCAGTAATTCCGGGGCGTTAATAATGCGAGCGCCAAAGGCGATTGCAATTGCTTGATGACCTAGGCAGACTCCGAGAAGTGGAATCGATTGTGCTGCGCAATATTTCACGAGTTCAACACTGATACCTGCATCTTCCGGCCGGCCCGGCCCCGGAGAAATCAGCACGCCGTCATAAGCCGAGGCTTCGGTCGCTGCAATCTCATCATTACGGAGAACTTTTACCTCGGCTCCCAACTGCTCGAGGTAGGAGACAAGGTTGAAGACAAAAGAGTCATAGTTATCGAGAACCAAAATCTTGGGAGCGCTCTTCACCAGCGCATTCTCTCCCTTTTATTAGAGCCCAGTGGTGGTGTAACCTTCTCGCATGCCTAAATCACCTGTGCGCAAGAAGGAAAAAGCTCATATTCCTGAATCGCAAGCCCACGCGGCCCCGGTTCCTACCGAGAGCCCAAAGTGGCTCGCTCCCGTCATGGTTGGCGCGTTCATTGCTGGACTTATCTGGATCGTGATCTTCTACGTCTCGGCGACCGCCTATCCAATTCCACATATCGGTGCTTGGAACATGGTCGTAGGTTTTGGCTTTATTGCCCTTGGCTTTAGCCTCGCAACTCAGTGGCGGTAAATAACACCAAATAACACTGATGTAATTCTCCACATGGTGGATAAAGCCTGTGGATAAATTGCCCTCATATTAGAAGGGCGCTCACTGCTCGTTCTCAGCAAACTCCCAGTAAATGGGAGAATTCTCTCCTCTAGTTAAGCAACCGCTCTGGTTCTAGCTAGATAAATCTAGATAAATATTGTGAGAAGAAAGGCCGAGATATGAACGCAGTCAAAGAGAAGTCACCAACTCCCGCAACAGATGCAGTTATGACCCAACGCATTCTTGTTGTCGATGATGAGCCTAATATCTCTGAACTTATTGCCACTAGCTTGAGGTTTGTGGGCTTTGAAGTTCGCACCGCCGCCAATGGATCAGAGGCTCTGATTACTGCAGAAGAATTTCGCCCCCACGCAATCATTCTCGATGTCATGATGCCCGGACAAGATGGCTTCGAAGTCTGTCGTCAGTTGCGTCAAGATGGTCATGATGTCGGCGTGCTCTTCCTGACTGCCAAAGATACAACCGAGGACAAAATTGAAGGTTTAAGCAATCGCGTAGGTGGCGATGACTATCTCACTAAGCCATTTAGTTTAGAAGAACTCGTTGCTCGAGTTCGCGCATTGCTCCGTCGCATCGGCGTCACACAAGTTGCCGAAGATGAAGAGAAGATTCGTTTTGCAGATCTTGAACTCGATGAGGCTACTCACGAAGTTCATCGTGCTGGAAAATTAATCGAATTCTCCCCTACTGAATTTACACTCTTGCGATACTTAATGATTAACGCTAATCGCGTGGTCAGCAAGTCACAGATTCTTGATCATGTCTGGCAATACGATTTCGGTGGCGATGCTGGAATCGTCGAAACCTATATCTCCTACCTCCGGAAGAAATTACACGTGGAAGGCCCAGAACTTATTCATACTGTTCGCGGGGTTGGATACCGATTACGCCTACCTGCAGTTAAATAAAGCTGTACCAGAGTAAGTAGAATCTCTGCATGAATACGGCGCGCACATCACTCTCGCGGCTATCTATGGGCAACTGGCCGCTGCGCAATCGTCTGATCTTGATTCCGGTCTTACTCTCTGCGGTAGCAATTATTTCATCAGATTTCGCATCGACCACTTTGATGCGTTCGTTTCTTGTTAAACAAGTTGATACACAACTCGACTCCATTGCCGGCGGTTCGATCTTGCGGTTAGACCGCGCTGGTATTGATCCAAATTTCGTAGAGCACGACGATAACGGCACCACCTTACGAGCAGTGCAGCCACTCGGCGGAGTCCCAACTGCCACTTCAGTCACTGTTCTCGATACCTCTGGAAAAGTTATCGCTCGCTTCGGCGGCGAACTTGAAGGTTCGAGCGCCACCAGCCCCTTTGATGGTTTTACTCCAATCGATGTTATTAAAAAGAACGACCGACCATTTACTCTCACTGAAAAGGCTGGTCAACCAGATATTCGTGCTATCGCCCGACTTCTTCCATCAGGTGAAGGAACGGTGATTGTCTCGGTCGCACTTGAAAGCGTGGATCGAACTCTTGGGCAAATGCGTTGGCTCTACCTTCTTATAAGTTTGATTGTTCTCTCACTCATTGCAATATTTTCTTGGTTGATGATTCGTTTAAGCTTGCGACCACTTCGAAATATTGAGAAGACTGCGGCAGCTATCGCCGATGGCGACTTTTCTGCGCGGTTGGACGAGAAGAATCCAAATACTGAAGTTGGCCACTTAACTCAATCACTCAACACGATGCTTGCTCGGATTGAGAGCGCATTTGATGCGCGCACCCAATCTGAATCAAAACTCCGTCGGTTTGTTGCTGATGCCAGTCATGAGCTTCGCACTCCGTTAACTGCTATTAGAGGTTTTGCAGAACTTCATCGCCAAGGAGCGGTAGAAGGTCCGGATAAAGTTCGCGAACTCATTAATCGAATAGAGAATGAATCTATTCGGATGGGAACGCTCGTTGAAGATCTATTACTTCTCGCTCGACTCGATCAACATCGCACTGTTGAGCGCGAACCGGTTGATATCTCGCTCCTTGTTCAAGAGGCAGTCGCCTCAGCGCAAGCAGCTGGTCCTAACCATCCCATCACAATCTTCTCGCCCGACGAAGAGATCTTTGTACTCGGCGATTCGATGAGAATCCATCAATCACTCGCAAATCTTCTTGCTAACGCTCGCACGCATACTCCTGCTGGCACCGCTATTACCGTTTCAATTTCACAGAGCCAGGATGAGACCCTGGTGTCGGTAAGTGATAACGGACCTGGTCTTAGCCCGGAAGAACAAGCGAAGATCTTCGAACGCTTCTATCGCGTGGACACTTCACGTACTCGCGTAAGTGGTGAAGGAAGTGGACTTGGACTTTCAATTGTTGATGCTGTGATGAAATCAAATGGTGGCAGTGTGAGCGTTCAATCAGAACTTGGTAAGGGTTGCACCTTTACTCTGCACTTCCCTATTACTGAAGAGTAAAATTATTGCGGGTTGCTCTCCATTGCCCGGAGAGTTGCAATGCGTTCTAGAATCGGTGGATGAGTAGCGAACAATTTTGAGACCGAAGATCCATCGAGCGGTGATTCAATCCAGATATGAGCAACTGCAGTCGAACGTTGATGCACAACAGTTGTGTCACGAGCTAATACTTCGAGCGCCGAACGGAGACCCGAAGGATTGCGGGTAAAGGCAACAGCGGTGGCATCTGCAAGTGCTTCTCGCTTGCGAGAGATGGCAGATTTTAAAAGTACTGCGGCAAGTGGCGCCAAGATAAGAACAACAATCGAGGCAATGAGGGCAAGTGGGTTTGAGTTGTTATCGCGATTATCGCGCCGGCCGCCAAACCACATCATGCGCATAATGAAGTCGCTCAGCAACGCGATGGCACCGGCTGTGGTCGCGGCGATAGCAGAGACCAAAGTATCTCGATTAGCTACGTGGGCCATCTCGTGCGCAATGACTCCTTGTAGTTCATTGCGATCCATTACTTCAAGAATTCCAGTTGTGAATGCAATCAGAGCGTGCTTCTCGTCTCGACCGGTGGCGAATGCATTGGGCGCACTATCTTCGACAATCGCGACCTTTGGCATGGGTAACCCACTTGCAATACACACCTCTTGAACGAGATCAAAGAGTTTTGGATTATCGTCAAAGCTAATCTGCTTGGCACCCGTCATCGTTAAAACTAATTTATCTGACGAGTAGTACGAGCCCCAGACTGAGATCAGCGAAATCGTTACGGCAATAGGAATGATGCCGATCCCGCCTTGACCAAAGTAGGTGAGGGCTGCATAAACGACAACGGTTACAAGCACCGCCATCCCGGCGAGTAAACCAAATGTTTTACGCTGGTTTGAGGCTTGTAGCGCGCGAAAGTTAGGTGCTGACATCAGTATTAGTTAAGTAAAGATCAGAACTTAACGTTCGGTGCTTGGCGGTTCTGTGGGTCATCCACAATGTAGAACTCACGAGCCGCAACGCGAGCCAACGAAGCAAAGAGCGATGATGGAAATGTCTTTACTGCTTGATTCAATGAGCGAACATTGTCGTTATAGAACTGACGAGCAAAGGAGACTTTGTTTTCTGTTGTTGATAGCTCTTCTTGAAGTGAGAGAAAGTTGGCAGACGCTTTGAGATCTGGATAGGCCTCTGAGACTGCGAGTAGGCCGCGGAGCGCTTGGGTTACTGCGCCATCTGCGGCCGCGACATCGGTAAAAGTAGTAGCGGTTGTTGCCTTCGCACGAGCAGCAACCACGTTTTCGAGTGCGCTCTTCTCGTGAGCGGCATAACCTTTTACGGTTTCGACTAAATTAGGGATGAGATCAGAGCGACGCTTGAGTTGAACTTCAATCTGTGAAAATGCCTCGTCGACTGAAATATTCAAACGTATGAGTCGGTTATAACTAGAGATTGTATAAAGAACGATTATTGCGAGCGCTGCTAAAACGATGATCAGGGTAGTAGACATGGAAAAAGTCTACTTAACTTTCTGAATTATTGGATTTTGGATTTGTGGAAATTGAGCCAAGACTTACTGGCGGTAGGGCCACGCTGACCTTGGTAACGCGATCCGTATTGCGCAGAGCCGTAAGGATGCTCAGCTGGAGATGAGAGTTTGATGAGACAGAGCTGACCAATCTTCATTCCAGGAAAGAGTTTCACTGGCAGGTTGGCAACATTGGAAAGTTCAAGCGTTATATGTCCAGAGAATCCTGGATCGATAAATCCAGCAGTGGAGTGGGTGAGCAGTCCAAGGCGGCCGAGTGAAGATTTGCCTTCGAGGCGGCCGGCAATGTCATCTGGAAGAGTGATTACTTCGTAGGTACTGGCGAGAACAAATTCACCCGGATGGAGAATGAAATCCTCATCGGGTGCGACGGCAATTTCGCGAGTTAACTCTGATTGCTCAATAGATGGGTCGATCACCGAGTATTTATGATTTTCAAAGACGCGGAAGAATCGGTCAAGGCGGACATCCACACTTGAGGGCTGAATCATCGCCTGATCGAAGGGTTCAACTTTGACTCGGCCGGAGTTGATTTCGATATGGATATCGCGGTCACTGAGTAGCACGGCGAAACCCTACCGCGCAGGGGGCTGGAAAACCCGCGCGACCTACCTTGATTAAGTTACTGGCCAGTAGCATTATTAGCCCATGGGACATTACATATCCAATCTGCGCGATATCGAATTCTGCCTTTATGACCTACTTGGTCAGGAGAAGATTCTCGGAACTTCAATTTATGCAGACCTCGATCGCGAGACAGCTCTGGGAATGCTCGAAGAAGTTAAGCGCATGGCCGAGAATGATTTGGCCGCATCGTTTGTCGAAGGCGATCGCATCGGAACTGTTTTCAATAAAGAGACTGGCGATGTAAAACTCCCTGCCAGCTTTATTAAGTCATACCGCACCTACATGGATAACGAGTGGTGG
>Ga0304729_1002513_pt1 | contig 10888 bp, 10 predicted proteins | sample C_131016_MF_Meta_FD_190475 | JGI IMG/M metagenome (GOLD analysis project Ga0304729, IMG submission 190475) | Freshwater microbial communities from Lake Croche, Canada to study carbon cycling - C_131016_MF_MetaG (v2) (version 2) | ecosystem: Environmental > Aquatic > Freshwater > Lake | place... | reverse complement strand
CTAGGCGTAATGCTATTGTTCGTAAGGTAATGGCGGAGAAGGGCCTTAAGATGATAGCAGCCTCCAAGTATGTGAAGGAACACGGGCTCTACTAGCTGCGTCCAGCCGCCCGGAAATCTTCTCCCCGGTATAAGTAGAAATGGACCCTATCACTCACCCTACGAAGCTAACAAAGGAGGAGCGTAAGGCCAAGAAGGAGCTGGAGGCAGCTAGGCCCAAGCGTAAATATGTTAAGAAGTGCGACCAGTTAAAGGGTATTAAGATAAGCGAACTACCCGTAGAAATCCGCTTTGATTAAAAGTAATATATGCTAACTTTTCTATGTTGTATAAATATAGAAAAGATGGCAAGACCCAGTCAAGCGATAACATTTCCCGAAGTGTTAATGTCTAAGATCGCCGATAGACCCAGAGGATTTGTCCCTAGTGCGGCACCGGGCCGTCCTAATGTGGATATGGGTAGCGACGAACACGGATGGTACGCCGACGCCGTAAAAGTAGCTAACGACCGTGTAAACCAGATTAGATCCTCAAAGAAGATGTATGAAAGAGGCGTAAGGCCGTTTGAGGCTCTGGGTATACGCCGCAATAGAGGGGCCATCGTGCCCTTTGGCGTTAACAGTATCGGAGGGCAGTTCGTGTCGCAGCCATCGGCACAAGGCGGACATTTAACCGGCGGTATTATGTTTACTAAGGAGGGTCAAGAGTATCTACAAGATTTACTTAATAAGCGTCAGAAACAGTATGCGGAGATGTATGGGGAGACCCAAGCTAGAGAGATTCCAAGCTCCTACACAGACCCAACGGAAGGCGATAAGATACTTGCTGTCGTATATCCTCTGTATAACACGCTACTTGACGATTTACGCACATTTACATTAAAGACCGATAGCTTCTCTAAGTTCTGGGCCGTTATGTTAAGCTCCCTACCACTACTCGGTGCTAACTACCGTACAAAGATTATAGATATTGCCGATACACTAGATCTGGTGTTAGATGGTGCCTACAGCGGAGCAGAAGAGAGGCAATACAGAAAGGAGCTTACAAAGAAGGAGAAAGACTTGCTTGAGAGTCTGAATGTGCGTATTAATAGGGCCGTTGCCGTTCTAAGAGCCTATTGTGGAAACTCTGTAAACGGATCTAACTCGCCTATTGATGCCCCAAGTGCGGAACAGAGGGAGGCTATTGTGAGTGAGATGAACAAGAAGCTAGGAGAGGCAGTTAAACCGGCCTATTTACGTGAGGCTAGAGTAAAGATTGGTTCCACGATATCTGGCCCCCCATCGGTTGATACATTCCCAGAAGAGCACCAAGACGAAGGAGAGGCTCGTATAAGGGCGTTAGCACGTGGCGAAGTTGGGCCATATGACGCAGAAGGGCAGTACAGAGGGCAGCCCTATGTAAACGCCCTTGGTAGGGTGGAAGGCGGTCCTCTGGGGCGTAGACCACGCTCAAACTATTCTTCCGCTTCAGCAGCTAATGACGGCCTAGGAATGCCGTGGGACGCCGAAGATTATGTCCCACCGGGTGCGGTTGCGTATCCAGAGACCGGATCTGAGGTATCCTTTGGCCCCTTCCAGACGGCACCAGCAAGGAGTGTTCGGAGTCAGCAAGTCCGCCGCCCAGTAGCAGCAGCACTAGCGGCAGTAGCAGAGGGAGAGGGAAGCCCCCACAACTACCACCGTAAGATAACCCCACAAGTGGCCCACCACCGCCTCCTAAACCGTAGAAACGAGCGGAAATAGGGCGATGTAGGCTAAATCGCAGAATCGGGTTCCGAACTTTTATGATAGGGTTTTACCCTACATTAAAAGTTTATGTAGGCTAGTGTATGCTAAATCGCAAAGTTCTCTAGGGATTCGTGTTTTTTTACTTTTCGGCAACTGGAAACTCTGCGATTTACCCTACATCAGCCTACATTCCTAGAAATAGGGGGTCTAAGAAATACGAAAAGGTTATTTTATTACCTAATCATATAAGAGAATGCGTATTGTTCTTAAGAAATACCCAGCAGACTATAGCGAAGAGGTCCTACGGGTTGTTAGGGCCATGTCCTTAACTGGCGGCAAAGGTGTAAAACTGGTCGGTAGCTATACTCTCCGAAACCAAGTGTATGCTGGTGATGTAGACGCCTTAGAGTTCGTCCGTATAAAAAATGTTAAAGATGCGGTCACAAGGCTACAAACAGCGGCAGAAGAAGTCGTCAAAATACCGTTAACATATATTAGCGACTTTAAATGTGGTTCTATAGAGGAATGGCGTGTAATACCCCCTAACATAACTGTGGAGGAGGGCAAGGTGGTCGGATACGAACGGGGGCCGATACTTGATAAGGTAAAACATTTATACGATACAAAAATAATAGATGCCGAACAGTTTGCGATAGCTAAGCGTATGCTGAAGGAAAAGGTTAACGCCGTTGAGTTTTTGGCCCTTCAGAAGGAGCTGAGGTATAATATATTACGCTGGAGCTACAAGGAGATTATGGCTGGGGTTAAGACCTTACAAGATGGTCGTAAGTATACCTTAGAAGACGGAGTACAGTCCCCAACAATAACTAAAATGGATGTAGTGTCGTGGATCGGCGGCAACCATTTTACGGACTTTGAAATGATCTACGAGTTTAGTTTACGGGGTAATGTTATTAATAAGGGCCTACGTGATCTAGACTTGGCAATAAAAGAAAGTATACTGTTAATGCGTAAGGAGGGCAACTATTTTAAGATGGCTAAGCGTATGTATGCGTTAGCTAGGTATTACAAATACAAGCACGATTTGGGGCCTCTAAATGACCTCTTTATAGGCGATTTAGGTCGTCTTTACGGTATCTTTGGGGACGCAAACAGTCTGAAGTTCCTTATAGAAAACGCCGATACGCTACCAGTTGAAAAAATAGAAATGGAAATAGACCAGTTTATTAGTAGATTGTCTAATGTTTCTATACCTACTTATATGCGGCGTGAGACGACTATTATGCGTATTGTCAATAAGCTTAAGAATCCCCAAATAATAAAACACGATAATGAGACTATGCTAAAGCTGCTGGATTCGCTGCGGTTTCAGCTTTTTACCATCTTATCTAACTCTTCTTTACGGTACCTCAAGGAACATAGATTATTCCCTTTAGCGGCCCGTTATTTACCTTGATTTCGTGCCAGAACGGCGTTTATTTTGGGTATAAATCACTTTTTAAAAATATCTGGCCCTTGTATATACGATGCCTTTCCTATCCCTTGGCGACGCAAAGACTGGTATGCCGATAGCAATAGCTCGTGGAGGGGATTACGATGGTAAAATACTTGCGATTGTGACCGAAGAAGATGTAAAATCGGCTAAACCAAAGCGGGAAATAGAGGCGGTTAAGTATAACAAGGACATTAAGGGTCTTAAACCGGCCCAGCGGGTGGCCTTGTTTAATCGCCTAGAGGAAGCTAAGGCCAAGGGTATTCCCGTGGATATGTTAATGGAGAACGATGAAGTTAAGGATATTTACAAGCGTATACTGGCCGACAAGGACAATAATAAAACTATTATATTACCCGACGACAGCACATTTAGCCTTATACCTAATCCGGATAAAGATAAGCGTTCCGTGTATTATATTGCTGGAGCTTCTGGTTCCGGCAAATCGTATATCGCTAGGGGCCTAGCTGAGGGCTACAAGAAGTTGTTTCCAGAACGCCAGATCTACCTTATTAGTAAGCTAAACGAGGATTCTACGCTGGATACGATGAAAATAGGTAAGCCGCTGCGTATTGATGTAAAAAGTCTTATTGAGAACTATCCGACTATTGATGAGTTCCAAGATTGTATGGTTATTTTTGACGACTACGACACCTTTACGGATAAGGCTGGTAAGGTGGTCCAGCAGCTAATAGACGATTTAGCCATTCAAGGTCGGCATACAAATACTACTATGCTGTGCTTAACGCACTATATCACAAACTACAAGAAGACCGCATTAATGTTAAACGAGGCTATGTATTACATTATATATCCGCAGAGTACCTCCTTCTCCTCTCTAAAATATCTGTTAGCTACCCGTGTAGGTATGTCTAAGGAGGATATACACGAACTACGCCGAATGGGCCGCTGGGTATGTATATATAAGAACTACCCGCAGTTTCTAATAAGCCAACATACGGCTAAAATACTACACCAAGAAAAATAGAAATCGGTTCCTTTTAAATATTGATAATCAATATAAAATGTCCGTGTCGCTCCTACAAGTTCCCGCCATGGCGTTAGCTAACGGAGGAGGTGGTGCGGGGCCCGGACCGGATCCGGGCACCAACAACATGAACTATAAGGGGCTATGGGCCGCTGGTACTCTGTATGCTGAAGAGAATGTAGTGCTCGGCTCTAACGGTTCCCAGTATATTGCCCTTGTCGGAAGCACCGGTGTTGACCCGGTCACAGATATTGCTTCGGGCCAGAGTAGTACTAACTGGGCAAGACTTGCGGCCGATTCTGTCGTTAGCACTTGGTCCGGCACCGTTCAGTATGGTGTAGGCGATCTTGTCATCAACCCCAGCACGGATGGCGTCCCTACCCTCTGGCAGTGCGTGGCCCCCACACTTGGCACGGTCCCCGTTCCCGGCAACGCTAACTACCGTCTTATCGCCGACGCTGCTGGTGCGTCCATGAACTACCTTGGTGCTTGGTCTGGCACCGATGCGGCAACTCACACCTACGCACTAAACGATGTCGTTTCTTACCTTGACGTAGCTTGGGTTTCTCTTGAGAACAACAACTTTAACAACCAGCCCAGTTTTACAACCAACGTCCACTGGCAGCCTCTGGGTGGGCCGGGTTCTAATAACGTGGTCCATACAAAGACCACACCTCCCGCTGCGGGAGGATTTGCTCTAACAGCTAATGCTGGTACTGGTGCTGCGTCAACTGTGCTTACGCTACCAGCCTCCGCACAGAATGGCGAGTTCGGAACTTTCAGCATCAACTTCTCTGGTCTTGGCTATACGATCGGTGCTACTGGGTTAACAACTGGTATCAACTTCTTTATTTCCGATACGCTGAATGGTGTCAATAGTGGTGCTGCTGTCTTAAGCACAACTGCCTTCCTACCTCTTGTGGCCGCAGCCGGTACCACTGGATTATATAACGCAACTTTTAGTTTTACATTACAGTATGCCTACAACACCTCTCCCGCAAATCTTTACCTAAACTTTCAAATTCCCGGTGTAGGTACTATGGCGGCTTATGGTGGTGCCGCTTCAACCTACTACAGTTATGCCAACTTCTCCACGGCCGCACAGATTATAACAGATCCTTAAATATAAGATTAGCTACAGTATTTACAATACTTATACTAAACTTATCTAGTTGCGTATTTTTCTGGATTCGCTATAACCTTTGATAGGCCCCCAATAACATTTTGGAGCGTATCAAAGTGCGGATGTGTTATACACATATCGCTTAGCATATTGCTAAGGAACGCTCTCAGACTCTTTATGTAAGCTAAGTCCAACGCCATGTACATCTACTACGGGTATAGATATTTTGAGCGTGTCTTGGCTATTAGGAGGTGTAGTATTTTCTACATCAAGACTTGCCTCAAGTTTGGCCCCACAACAGTTGCTACGGATCCGTTTGTGGTTAATAGCATACAATATGGAAACGATTAATCCAAACGATAGACCACCTATACTACCATATGCCGAGGTTTCATCCATTATACTTCTTATATATAATATATATCTATCAATACAGCTGCTGCCAAGCGGCCCCAGTTGCTGGTGGTGTAGTGGAACCGATGTTATATAGTAGAGCTACAAAGGTAGCCGTGCCTTCAAATGTCACGACAGCACCGGGGCCATAGTTCTTACCGGGCTCAAAGGGACCGCAGAAATACATCGCCTTTCCACCTTGAGCGTTAGAGTCGCCTTGTCCCGGTGTAATATTAACGGCCCCAGCAACAGATGCTACGGTCTGTATGTTAATCCCATTAGTCGCACTTGTAATGCTATATAAGCTATGGGCGGACATAGTAATAGTGCCACCATCCGTGGTAAAGGTCTTATCGCCGATTGAGCTAAATGTCATTCTACCCGCACTTGTAAGGGTTATCTCACCGTCGGCCGGATCGGTGGAACCGGTTGGTAATACGGATACGATATTAAGCTGGTTGGTGGAACCAGCCGGATCAGTACATCCTATTTCTATATTTCCAGATGTAGCGAATACTTTAAAATGGCTATCCACATTTGACTTAATGTTTACCCCAGCGGTTCCAGTTGTGCTTATGGAGACATTACCATTATCGGTATTACAAGATACTGTTCCTACATTACCGGCCGAGCCGCCAGTAATAGAGGCGGGTGTTCCGCCTCCAGCATCTATTACTACTTCGCCAGTAGCTAGGTTTGTAGATGTTATAGCAGTTCCGCTTAGTGTTAGGTTTCCATAGTAAGATCCGGGCGTAGTGCCAGTTGTAGTCGTGAAACTGGGGGTGGCTAGGAGTTGCCAGTATGTTCCTTGGCCGAAGGTTCCAGCGTTTACATCGCTCTGGGGGTCCGTTTCGGTTCCGACGGGTACTGATGTGTAGCATATAAACCAGTTATATGGGGGGTTGGAGTCAAAAACTACCGCACCTACATTATATGCGTTCCCTAGAACCCACATATTATAGTTTGGTGCCCCACTATTAGGCACGGTGACTGGGTTAACTACTCCACCGCCGACAGCAGCACCGTTAAAGAGCAACTGGGTATTAGAAACATATAACCCGGTATCTACCAAAGCCCCGCCAACTTGGATCTGGCCCGGTGCTGGAACTCCCGCCCCAGCGTCGTTGCTCTGTAAGAGAACACCACCGACACTACAAGCTACAGAAGCATCTGTAGCGGCTCCAGCTGGGGTGCTTATAGTGTTCTGAATGCCTCCACCACCGACAGCAACACCGTTGAAGAGTAGAGCGGTATTAGAAACATATAGACCAGTATCAACAGCATCCCCTCCAACTTGGATCTGGCCCGGTGCTGGAACTGCGGCCCCAGCATCATCGTTGCTTATTAGCACACCAGAGGCAGTACAAGCAACTAGAGCGGTGTTATCTTCGGAGTCTGCGTTAGCTATAATGCTACCCGATAGGTTTACCCAGTTAGGGTTAGTGTTAGGATCGGCCGACCCAACCCCTTGATCTACCGAAAGCATATACCAGCTTCCATCTACCGTATAGTTAACAACCGAACCGGCAAGATAAGCTATCGTTGAAAGTGGCGGTGTTGCCCCATTACCTTGCCATACGAACTGGGCCGCAGCGTTCATACCTATCATATTTACAGCACCAGCGGGTAAGTTCCCTCCACCGGCTTGAGGGGCCAGAGGCTGCCACCATACCGTAGAAGGAAATGCGGGAGCATTACCTACATTTGCGTTCTGGAGCGATACCCAAGCTACGCTCTGATCTATAACTACCGTGTTAGTGGCATAAGTAGTTCCAGCGGCCCAAGCTCCTAGGTATAACATATATGTCCCAGTAGACGCCTCCAGAGCTACACCGTTGAAGAGGATCTGGGTGTTCCCCACATATAACCCCGTGCTATTTACTGTTCCACCGACCGTAATCTGGCCCGGGGCAGCTGGTGTAGGCTGGTTTCCTTGTGCTTGTATGTTTATTTGCCCTTGTTCGCCAACCCCAAGAATATTTTCCATAACCATTACGGTATGCGGCGTATACAGTCCTATCGCCGGTGTAGTGTTGCCAGTTGACGAACCGGGACCACCACATACAACACCGGATGTGGTAGGTATATTCTGTACCACATCGCCAGAGAAAGGATACCATCCGTTAGCACCGGCCTCTCCATACGTCGGAGGCGGGGACCCGATGGGCTGTGCGACTAAGCATACAAACCCGTGATTAGCGTAAAGAACGGCGTCTCCAACGGCGTAAGCTACTGCGGAAAACGAGGTTCCTTGCCATTCTAGGATACCCGCACTAGGCGATGGCGTAGGCCCAGATCCTCCACCAGCTCCATTAGCTATTGCCATGGCGGGAACTTGTAGAAGCGATACTGACATTTATATACTTTGGTAATATAAAAAAGCACCTCATTTTATTATGGTAAGTTGTAAGATATATAGTTCATTTTTGTGCCACCTATAGCACCAATAGTTATCACTTGTGCTACTCCAGCTGAGGGTGTAATAGACATAAGACGCATATCCGCTGGTGCGTCTGTAAAGCAAACGACTACTACGCTTCTGGCTGTTATATTCGGGTCTATGGCGTTGAATGTATTTCCTCCAGTCTGACCCACACCGGCCCCAGCGGAAATATTTGTTTTGATAGAGACAGCTGTATCTGTTGTGGACGGTGTTAATATAATGGTTTCATCTGGCATCAAGTCTACCGCAAGTATTTGCGGCCCAGTAGTGCTAGTTGCCGACGCAAATATCCCGCCACCTATTACTCCGCTACTGCCTAATGCGTTTAATACACCAGCGTTGACATCTAGTCCATTTCCTATGGTCGGTGTAGGGTTAGCGACGGCTAGGTTAATAAAAGTATCCGTTCCAGATTTCTGGAATGTAATAGAACCATCTATGCTTTCCAAGCTTAGGGCCAACTCTTGCGGATCTGCCCCTACTGGGGTTGTTATTATACCAGAACCAAATGTCCCAGTTGTAGAAACACCCGCTGCGGTTAAGGTTATACTAGGAGTATCCCCTTGTGCGGATACTATACCTAGACCCCCACCAGAAAGCAGCTGAACGGCCCCGTCTACTGCGTTAGTTCCGTCGCTAATAGAAGCTACCCCAGCTACACCAGTTCCTCCGGTACTTGTTATAGTAATAGAGCCATTTGGTTGAGTAGATAACGCAATACCAGTCCCTTGATTAAGGTTAGTAGATATAGTTTTCGTAGTGGTCCCGCTAATCTGTATACCCGCACCGGCCTCTAAGTTTCCCATGTTGCTTAGAATGTTGTCGGTAATAGCTGCGATTACTTGCGTGTTATTGAGTAGCGACACGGACATTATACACTTACTAGATATAAAAACATAGCAGTATTATACTGGTAGGTTTACTTATCTTATTTACCGCATATTTAAGGGGGTGGCGGAGGTGTGCTTAGGATAGTGGGTAAAGGCTGAACACCGATGGCCCCCATGCTCACTATCATAGACCAAGTGGCTGGTGTTGTAGGCTGCGAATAGTATAACATTAAGCGTAAAGAAGTAGCAGTTGATAGTACTGCTCCAAATACATTAACTGTAAACGAACTCGGGGTATTTGTATCCACGTCATTTACTAGTTCCGCAACGGTGCTAAGTGGTATACAATCAACTATAACGGTTCCATCAGCATTTAGCATAGAACCGTCTACAGACAGATATAAAAATAATGTTCCATCTTGTGGAAATGTTTGCGATTCAGCTTTACCTAACTGGTATCCGCAAATAATATTACCTACCTTTAGATCAAGGGATGGAAAGACAGTAGGTGGAACTGCTTGTGAAAAATAAGGTAGTAAATAGCTAATATCTTCTACAAGCACTCCAGCGTCGGTCGGGGATGGAGTTGCGTCCGTAAAAGATAATGGATTGTTAAACCCGATAGTCATCTGTAAGCTAGGTACAGAGCCGCCACTACCGGCCCCGTTAGCAGCCGCCATAGCTGGGACTTGTAGGAGAGAGACTGACATTATACATTTTAGTTATATATTTTATAGGCTATATTCAGTAAATGGAAGATACTGTAGAAGCTACAGAGCGTGTTATTAACTATCCCCTATCAGATACCGATATAAACAAGGTACTGGCCCCGCACCCTACTAAAATATTCGTATATCCAGCCCTAGAGGAGATGAATACTATTGACGACTGCTTTGACTCGGATGGGCGATGTATGATGCTATATCCTACTACCGCAGAAAACCACGGCCACTGGGTATGTATGATTAAACGACCCGATGAGATAGAGTTCTTTGATCCATATGGTAAGGCCCCCGATACCGAGCTAAAGTGGGTAGGCTCTGCTAAACGCCGAGAACTAAATATAGAATACCCAACCCTAACCCGATTGATGAAGGAAAGCGATTACAAGGTTATATATAACGGTTATGATTTCCAGAAAGACACGGCCGATGTAAATACATGCGGTCGCCACTGCGTAGTCCGTTTACTTTACAAGAAGCTACCGATAAACGAATATAAGAAGTTAGTGCTGTCATCTGGTCTACCGCCGGACGAGTTTGTAAGCGGGGTCACATACCTAAAACTTCATAAATAGTGATTGTAAAAACATTTCCTTAATGTATATAAGAAGATGTCCTTTCGCTACAGTTCAAGTGTAGAGACTATGGGTAATAGCAACGAACCCGACATCGTATACTACAACGCCGACATTATTGCGGATGCCTACGATGTGGCCCAAGTTCTAAACGGTATAGACAAGGACCCGCCGATCCGTTTTCAAGAGACCCGTTCAGTACCGTTAATAAACGATATTAGCAAATATATGTTTAGCATTATTCGCTTTACGATGGACGGTGCTGGTAAGGATCTACCTCTGTTTATTCCTAATATCAACGATTCGCAGTCAGATATTAATCTGACGTCGTATTCCATAACCTTAGAGCATACCGTGTATTATGTTCACCCCACGACAGCTGCGAACGAGTCTCATTTATTTAGGGCCCAGCGTTTCGTTGTATATCGCCCAGAGACCATTAGCTCTCCCTTACCTAATCCACCTAACTCTGTAGACGCTAATGGAGCTCCGCTAGGACAAGACTTACGTGGTCGCTACTATTTCGTGTATACCTACCAGCACTGGTTAGATCTGGTTAACGAAGCATTTAATGCCGTCTGGTATGATACCCAGACAGCTGCCCCCGGTACTTCCCACCCCACGGCTTCTAT
>Ga0304729_1002512_pt1 | contig 10892 bp, 7 predicted proteins | sample C_131016_MF_Meta_FD_190475 | JGI IMG/M metagenome (GOLD analysis project Ga0304729, IMG submission 190475) | Freshwater microbial communities from Lake Croche, Canada to study carbon cycling - C_131016_MF_MetaG (v2) (version 2) | ecosystem: Environmental > Aquatic > Freshwater > Lake | place... | reverse complement strand
AGACCGTCTGGCCCGGCTATGGAACGCCGTCGAGACCTTCGGATTCCACCTCTGCGGGCTGGATATGCGACAGAACTCCGAAACCCACGAACAGGTGGTGGCCGAACTGCTGGCTTGGGCCGGCGTGCACCCCGACTACGCCGCATTGCCGGAGCTGGACCGGGTCGATGTACTGGTGGCAGAGCTGTCGACCCGCCGCCCCCTGGTTCGTGACGGCGCCGAAATCTCCGAACTGGCTCGTAAGGAACTGGACATCGTCGTCGCCGCTGCACGGGCGGTCCGGCTACTGGGTGCCGCCGCGGTTCCGACCTACATCATCTCGATGTGCCAGTCGGTGTCGGATCTGCTGGAGGCGGCTCTGCTACTCAAAGAAGCAGGGCTGCTGGATGTTTCGGGTGATCACCCGTATGCGCCGGTGGGGATCGTGCCGCTGTTCGAGACGATCGACGATCTCCAGCACGGCGCGGCTGTCGTCGAGTCGGCGTGGACGATCCCGCTATACCGGGCGATGGTCGCGGCGTGGGGCGATACTCAGGAAGTGATGCTCGGGTACTCCGACTCCAACAAGGACGGCGGTTATCTGGCGGCGAACTGGGCGCTGTACCGGGCGGAGTTGAACCTGGTCGAGTCCGCCCGCAGGACCGGCATCCGGTTGCGCCTCTTCCACGGCCGCGGGGGTACCGTCGGCCGCGGCGGCGGACCGAGTTACGACGCAATCCTGGCTCAGCCACCCGGTGCGGTCAACGGCTCGTTGCGCCTGACCGAGCAGGGCGAGGTGATCGCCGCCAAGTACGCCGAACCGCGTATCGCGCATCGCAACCTGGAGAGCCTGGTCGCGGCAACTCTGGAATCGACCCTGCTCGATGTCGAGGGTCTCGGGCCCGAAGCTGGGCCCGCCTACCGGGCACTCGACGAACTCGCCGGCCTCGCACAGCACGCCTACGCCGAATTAGTTCACCGCACAGCGGGATTCGTCGAGTATTTTGAGGCCTCAACACCGGTTAGCGAAATCGGTTCGCTCAATATCGGCAGCCGGCCCACCAGTCGCAAAGCGACCACCGCGATCTCCGATCTGCGCGCAATCCCGTGGGTGCTCGCGTGGAGCCAGTGCCGGGTCATGCTGCCCGGGTGGTACGGCACCGGGACGGCGATCGAGGGGTGGATCGCCGGGAGCGAGGAACGCCTTCAGGCGCTCCGCGATCTCTACGTCACGTGGCCGTTCTTCCGCACGGTGCTGTCCAATATGGCGCAGGTGCTGGCCAAGTCCGATATGGGATTAGCGGCTCGCTACTCCGAACTTGTCGCCGACACCGAACTGCGGCATCGGGTGTTCGACATGATCCGCACCGAACACGGACGTACCATTGCGATGCACAAGCTGATCACAGGCCAGGACGATCTGCTGGCCGACAATCCGGCGCTGGCCCGCTCAGTATTCAACCGATTCCCGTATCTCGAGCCACTCAACCATCTGCAGGTCGAGCTGCTGCGTCGGTACCGCGGCGGTGATGACGACGACCTGGTTCAGCGCGGAATCCTGTTGACAATGAGCGGTTTAGCCTCAGCGCTGCGCAACAGCGGCTGACGCATCATCCGCGGCGTACAGTTCGAGGGACGGGACCAGGCAGGCCCCATAAGCCAAAGGGTCAACCGTGTCTGACAAGTCCCCGCGTCAAGCCATGTCAAAGAAGCCCGGTAAATCGCTGAAAGAGAAGCGGGCCGTAAAGCGCGCCAAGGGCGATAGCACCCCGATCGACAACGTGCTCAACGCTAAAAAGCGCTGAGCAACTCTGGAGCGGCTATTTGACAATGGTGAACTGCATCAGGTCGACGATGCCTTTTCGGAATCCGCCGGCGCAGCCGATCATGTACCTGTCGTAGTCGTCATAGGCCTGTTGCCCCGCCACACTGATGGCCTCGTCGCGATGGGCGACCAGATTCGCATGCCAGTTGTCCAGTGTGCGCGCGTAGTGCAGACCCAACTTCTGGATGCGCTCGATCGTGAATCCCACTTCTGAACTCCGCGCCGCGATGATCTCCGGTGACGGCAGGCGACATCCGGGGAAGATCACCTTCGCCATGAAGAGGATCATCTTCAGATCGCTGATTGTCAGCGTGATCCCGTTCTCTCGGTAGAAGTCGATATCGTGGGCGACGATCGTGTGTAACAGCATCCGCCCGTCGTCGGGTAGGGCTGCATACATCTTGCGGAAGAATTCCGGATAGGTCTCAAAGCCGAAGTGCTCGAACGAACCGATCATGAATACTCGATCGATCTTGCCGTCGAACTCCTGCCACGCCTGGTATCGGACCTCTTTGGTTCTGTCCCCGGGAAGGCCGGCGAATAACTTCTTGACGTGCTGGTACTGATTTTTGCTGATTGTCAGCCCGATGACGTTGACGTCGTACTTCTCAGTCGCCCGCGCCAAGGCGGATCCCCAGCCACAGCCGATGTCGAGGACCGTCATCCCGGGTTTGAGATCGAGCTTGCCCAGTACGAGGTCAATCTTCGCCATTTGGGCTTGTTCGAGGTTGTAGTCATCCTGCTCGAAGTACGCGCAGGTGTACGTCAGAGTCGGGTCGAGGAACAGGCTGAAGAAATCATCCGACAGGTCGTAGTGGGCTTGGACATCTTTATACGACTGCTTTAAGTCGGTCACTATCTCTTCTCAATTCCATCTAGGTGCAACAGCGCTGCATGTGGAGTTTACCGCGCAGATGGACCGGCGGGGTTCTCAGACATTCTCGCTGTTCAGACCGCGTGCCGCGGCCATATCCAGCAGCCACAGCGTCGCCTCGAGACCCACCGCGCCGGCGGCGGGCACGTCGGCTGAATCGGCGCCACCGATCGCGGCGGCCACCGCGTCGGCCTTGGCCGCACCGGAAACCACCAGCCAGACCTCGCGGGATCGGCGGACCGCGGGCAGGGTCAGCGTGATGCGCCGCGGCGGAGGTTTGGGGGAGTCGTTCACCCCCACCACCATGCGGTGTGTCTCGAGCACGGCCGGTGTATGGGGAAACAGCGAATTGATGTGACCTTCGCCGCCCATGCCGAGCAGGTGGACATCGAACGCCGGGGTGGGCTCGCCTGCAGCGGCGAGGCCGGCCAGGTCTTCTTCGTAGGCGCGCGCCGCGCCGTCGATATCATCGCCGAACCTGCCGTCGCTGGCCGGCATCGCGTGGATATTGGCCGCCGGGATGTCGACGTGGTCCAGCAGTGCCTCACGAGCCTGCTTCTCGTTGCGTTCGTCGTCATCGAAAGGCACGTACCGGTCGTCACCGAAGAACAGGTGTACCCGGGCCCAATCAATCGGGTGCGAGCCGAGGTGTTTGAGCAGACCGATACCGGTGCCCCCGCCGGTCAACACGATCATCGCGCTCCCGCGCGCCGCGACGGCCGCAGAGATGGTCGCGGCCAGTCGGTCGCCGGCGGCGGTGATCAAGTCCCCTGCGTCGGCGTATGTTTCGACGGACACCCCCACGGTCAGGTGTTCCACCCGGCCGCGTACTGAACTTTCGCGATCCCGGCCAATGCCTCGTGGTAGATCTGGTCGGCATCGAGTCGGCGCAGATCCTCGGCCAGGCATTCGCGAGTCTCCCGGCGCGCCAGCGGCAGCCGCGCACCCGGCCACCCGGTGCGAACCAGGGTGGCGATCGAGCCGTCCTGCGGGCGGCTGAGCGTGATGGTCTGGCTGGGCTGCATCAACTCCACCTTCAGCTCGCCGATCTCGCGGCGCACCGGGCCGTCGATCCGGCTGGCCAGCCAGCCGGCCAGGATGTCCAGGGCAGGCTCGTGTTTGAGACCGGATACCACCGCGGTGGTGACCGGTTCATGCGGCGGCTGGTCAAGCGCAGACGCCAGCAACGCGCGCCAGTAGGTGATCCGGCTCCAGGCCAGATCGGTGTCGCCGTCTGCGTAGCTGGCCAGCCGACTCCGCAAAGCGGCAAGCGGGTCCTCGGTACCGGTGGCATCGGTGATACGCCGAATCGCCAAGCGGCCCAGAGGATCCTGGGATGGCACGTCCGGAGCGGTACCGGGCCACCAGACCACCACGGGTGTATCCGGCAGCAGGAACGGCAGCACCACACTGCTGGCATGCGCTGCCAGCGGCCCGGCGGTCCGCAAGACCACCACTTCGCCGGCGCCGGCGTCACCGCCGACCCGCAGTTGACCGTCCAGACGCGGTTCGGTGGCTAGGCGGTCGACCGGCACCACGACAATGATGCGGCACGGATGTTCTCGACTCGCGGCCACCGCGGCGTCGATCGAGTCCTCGACGATGTCTTCGGTATCCGGTGCTACCACGAGGGTCAGTACCCGACCGAGAGTGATCGCGCCGCCCTCCTCGCGAAGTTCGGTGATGCGCTTGTTGATCTCGTTGGTCGTGGTTTCCGGGATGTCGACGATCACAGTGCTGTGCCCCTTCCGGCGTTCATGGCCGCCGCCATTGCCGGCCTGAACGCTCCAACATCGCGAACGCCGAGTCCGGACCCCAGGTCCCCGACTCGTACGGATCGGGGCTTGCCTGTGCCCCCTGAGCCGAAGCCCAGTATTCCAATGCGGGATCCAGTATCTCCCAGGATAATTCGACTTCGGCGTTGACCGGGAACAGTGACGGTTCGCCAAGCAGTACATCGAGGATCAGTCGCTCGTAAGCCTCGGGAGAGTCCTCAGCGAATGCCGACCCGTAGGAGAAGTCCATGTTGACGTCGCGCACCTCCATGGTGCTGCCCGGAACCTTGGATCCGAAGCGCAACGTGATGCCCTCGTCCGGCTGGACCCGGAACACCAGCGCGTTCTGGCCGAGTTCCTCGGTCATGGTGGCGTCGAACGGAAGGTGTGGTGCCCGTTTGAACATCAGCGCGATCTCAGTCACCCTGCGGCCCAAGCGTTTTCCGGTCCGTAGGTAAAACGGCACGCCCGCCCAACGTCGGGTATCGACTTCCAATTCGATCGCCGCGAAGGTCTCCGTAGTCGACGTCTTGGAGAAGCCGTCCTCGTCGAGCAGTCCGACTACCTGCTCGCCGCCCTGCCAGCCCGAGCTGTACTGCCCTCGTGCGGTGGTCAGATCCAGTGGTTGGGCCAGCCGAGTGGCGGAGAGGACCTTGATCTTCTCGGCCTTGATCTCGTCGGGGGAGAAGCTGACCGGCTCCTCCATGGCGGTGAGTGCGAGCAGTTGCAGCAGGTGGTTCTGAATCACGTCGCGGGCGGCCCCGATGCCGTCGTAGTAGCCGGCGCGCCCGCCCAGGCCGATGTCCTCGGCCATGGTGATCTGCACGCTGTCGACGTAGTGGCTGTTCCAAATCGGCTCGTAGAGCGTATTGGCGAAGCGAAGAGCCAGGATGTTCTGCACCGTCTCCTTGCCGAGATAGTGGTCGATGCGGAACACCGACTCCTCGGGGAACACGCTGTTGACCACCTTGTTGAGTTCGATAGCGCTATCCAGATCGTGGCCGAAGGGTTTCTCGATCACCACCCGGCACCACTGGTTTTCCTTCGGGGCGGCCAGACCGGAGCGCTGCAGTTGCTCGCACACCACCGGGAACGCCTTCGGCGGGATCGAGAGGTAGAAGGCGTGGTTGCCGCCGGTGCCCCGTTCGGTGTCGAGTTTCAGCAGCGTCTCGGCCAGTAGTGCGAATGCGGCGTCGTCGTCGAAGCTGCCCTGTACGAAACGGAAGCCTTCGACCAGTCGATCCCACACCTCCTGGCGGAATGGTGTCCGGGCGTGCTCCTTGACGGCGTCGTACACGATCTGGCCGAAGTCCTGATCCGCCCACTCCCGGCGCGCGAAGCCCACCAGTGAGAATGACGGCGGCAGCATGCCGCGATTGGCGAGGTCGTAGATAGCCGGCATCAGCTTCTTGCGGGACAGATCACCGGTGACGCCGAAGATCACCACACTGCAGGGTCCGGCAATCCGGGGCATCCGCTTGTCGAGCTTGTCCCGCAACGGGTTTCGCCACACGGGCGGTGCCGGATCGCCGCCGTCGATCTTGGTAGCGGGGCTCATTTCGCGACGGCGTCCAATTGACCCTGGGTCGCGTCGATGAGTTCCTGCCAGGACTTCTCGAACTTGTCCACGCCGTCGTCCTCGAGGTGCGCGAACACATCGTCAAGATCGATGCCGATGGCGGTCAACTTGTCGAACACGGCCTGGGATTCGGCACCGGTACCGGTGAGGGTGTCGCCGGTGACGTGACCGTGGTCGGCGACGGCATCCAGGGTCTTTTCCGGCATGGTGTTGACCGTGTTGGGACCCACCAATTCGGTGACGTACAGGGTGTCGGAATAGTCAGGGTTTTTCACCCCGGTGGACGCCCATAGCGGCCGCTGCACCCATCCGCCGGCCTGGGCCAACGGTGTCCAACGCCCTCCGGAACAGAACACCTCCTCATAGGCTGCGTAGGCCAGGCGGGCATTGGCCACGCCGGCCTTGCCGCGCAGTGCCAAGGCCTCGTCTGTGCCGATCGACTCAAGGCGCTTGTCGATCTCGGTGTCCACCCGAGAGACGAAGAAGGACGCCACGGAATGGATCAGGTTCAGATCGTGGCCGGCCTCCAGGGCGGCTTCGAGACCGGCGAGATAGGCCGCCATGACCGCGCGGTGGCGTGCGACGGAGAAAATCAGCGTCACGTTCACCGAGATGCCCTCGGCCAGAACCGCGGTGATCGCGGGCAGGCCGGCCAGGGTGGCCGGGATCTTGATCAGGACGTTGGGCCGGTCGACGATCTTCCAGAGTTCGATTGCCTGCAGGATCGTCTTGTCGGTCTCGTGCGCTAGTCTGGGATCGACTTCGATCGAGACCCGCCCGTCAATTCCGTTGGAGGCCACCCACTGCGGTCGGAGGACGTCACAGGCCTGCCGGACGTCATCAGTGGTTGCGGTACGGATGGTGGCGTCCACATCCGCGCCGCGAGCAGCCAACTCGGCGACCTGCGCGTCGTAGGCGGTGCCCTTCGACAGCGCGGCCTGGAAGATCGACGGGTTGGTGGTGACGCCGACGATGCTCTTGGTGTCGATGAGTTCCTGCAGGTTGCCGGAACTGAGCCGGTCGCGGGACAGGTCGTCGAGCCAGACTGAGACGCCGGCGGCCGACAGTGCCGCGAGGTGTGAATTCTGGGCCATGTGAGGTATCTCCTGGATTTTCTTGAGGGTTAGTTGTGAGGGTTAGTTGTTGATTGCGCGTTCCGCAGCGGCGGCAACCGCCTCTGCGGTGATCCCGAACTCGCGGAACAGTGTCTTGTCGTCGGCCGAGGCCCCGTAGTGCTCGAGTGAGACGATCTCGCCGCCGGGGACGAACTTGTACCAACTCTGTGCGATGCCTGCCTCTACCGCGACGCGGGCTGTGAGCTTTGGCGGCAGAACGGTGTCGCGATACTTCTGGGGCTGGGATTCGAACCATTCGACGCACGGCATGGACACCACGGCGGCGCGAATGTTTTTGGTGGCCAACAGTTTCTGGGCATCGACCGCCAACTGCAACTCGGATCCGGTCCCAATGATGACCACGTCGGCATCCTCGGCCGAACCACCGCCGAGCACATAGCCGCCGCGTGCGACACCGTCGCTGTTGGTGCCCTCGAGCACCGGAATGCCCTGGCGGGTCAGGATGAAACCGACCGGGCCGTTGCCGTTGTCGCGCGCGACGATGGCTCGCCACGCGTAGGCGGTCTCGTTCGGATCGCCCGGACGTACCACAGACAGGTTGGGAATGGCGCGCAGCGCGGCAAGATGTTCGACCGGTTGATGGGTCGGACCGTCTTCGCCGAGGCCTATCGAGTCGTGGGTCCAGATGTAGATGGGATCGATATCCATCAGCGCCGCCAGGCGTGCCGCCGGACGCATGTAATCGGAGAATTGCATGAAGGTGCCGCCGAAGGGTCGGGTCGGGCCGTGCAGCACGATGCCGGACAGGATCGAGCCCATCGCGTGCTCGCGAATGCCGAAGTGCAATACCCGGCCGTACCAGTCGGCGGTGTAGTCGTGGGTGGAGATCGACGGCGGCCCGAACGATTTGAACCCGTTGATTGTGGTGTTGTTGCTGCCCGCCAGATCCGCGGAGCCGCCCCACAGTTCGGGCAGTTTGGGCGCGACATCGTTGAGAACCTGGCCGAACGCTGCGCGGGTGGCGACGGGCTTGGAGCCTGGTTCCCAGTGGGTCAGGTCCGCGTCCCAGCCGGCAGGCAGTTCCCGGGCCAGGAGCCGGTCCAGCAGCTTCTTGCGTTCCGGTTCGCGCGTGGCCCAGGAGTCGAAACCGCTCTGCCAATCCGTATGTGCCGCCCGGCCACGGGCGAGGAGACCCCGGGTGTGCCCGATCACCTCGTCGGTGACCTCGAAGTTCTTGTCCGGGTCGAAGCCGAGCACCTTCTTGGTGGCCGCCACCTCCTCGGCGCCGAGCGCCGAGCCGTGCACCCCGCCGGTGTTCATCTTGGTCGGGGCGGGGTAGCCGATGATGGTGCGCAGCGCGATGAAGGACGGCTTGTCGGTGACTTTTTTGGCCGCCTCGATCGCCTTTTCGATACCGGTCACGTTCTCGCCGCCTTCGACGATCTGGACGTGCCAGCCGTAGGCCTCATACCGGGCCGGGGTGTTCTCGGTGAACGCGATATTGGTGTCGTGCTCGATGGAGATCTCGTTGTCATCCCAGAACACGATGAGGTTGCCCAGTTGCTGGGTGCCGGCCAGCGAGCAGGCCTCGCTGGTGACGCCTTCTTCCATATCGCCGTCAGAGGCGATCACGTAGATGTGGTGATCGAACGGACTGCTGCCGGGTGCGGCATCGGGGTCGAACAGGCCACGTTCAAATCGGGCGGCCATGGCCATGCCCACTGCGGAGGCCAAGCCCTGCCCGAGCGGGCCGGTCGTGATCTCGACGCCCCTGGTGTGTCCGTACTCCGGATGGCCCGGCGTCTTCGATTCCCAGGTGCGCAGCGCTTCGATATCGGAGAGTTCCAGTCCGAAACCGCCGAGGTACAGCTGGATGTACAGGGTCAGACTGCTGTGCCCGCAGGACAGCACGAACCGGTCGCGGCCCAGCCAAGCCGTGTCGGCAGGATCATGGCGCATCACCCGCTGGAAGAGGGTGTAGGCCAGCGGCGCGAGGCTCATGGCTGTGCCGGGGTGGCCGTTGCCCACCTTCTGAACCGCGTCTGCCGCCAGCACTCGCGCGGTATCGACGGCGCGCGAGTCCAACTCGGTCCAATCGGCGGGGTGGTGGGGCTGGGTCAGCGTGGAAATCTCTTCGAGCGTCGTCACGAACTCACTCCTGGCTTCTTCAGGTCGTTATGGCAAGGCAGTCCGAATCACACACTAATGGCGAATACTCGGCTCGTTCGGGCTTCAGCGCAGCTCATTGGTCTTGCCATCAGGTAACCGGAAGGTGAACCCCGGGGGGTGAATCGTGGCCAACTTAATTGGGGTCGGGGTACGCCGGTGCCCGGAATAGACCCGCAGGTACCACCGTGGTCCAACCCGGTCTACCATCGCGTGTAGTAGACGCCCTGCAGTAGATGCTGGATCCTTGCGGTCGCCCGCAAGCCGCTCGTGAGGAGTTATCGCGTGGACGTTCGCGAGACCACCCTCGTCGCAGGGTCTGACAAGCGGCTTCGCAATGCGGTGCTGGGTTATCTGTCGCTGACCAAGCCCCGGGTCGTCGAGCTGCTGCTGGTGACCACGATCCCGGCCATGTTGCTGGCCCACCGTGGTTCGGCCGACCTGCTGTTGATCCTCAACACCCTGTTCGGCGGGATGCTCGCTGCCGGTGGTGCCAACACGCTGAACTGCGTGGCTGACGCCGATATCGACAAGGTGATGAAGCGCACCGCGGGCCGCCCGCTGGCCCGGGCCACGGTGCCACGCAGCCACGCCCTGGTATTCGGTCTGGCGCTGTCAGTCGCCTCGTTCTTCTGGTTGTGGTGGACCACCAATATGTTGTCGGCCCACCTGGCCGCGGCCACCATCGCGTTCTATGTGCTGGTCTACACGCTGCTACTCAAGCGCCGCACGTCGCAGAACGTGGTGTGGGGTGGAGCGGCCGGTTGTATGCCGGTGATGATCGGCTGGTCGGCGGTCACCGGCACCATCGGATGGCAGGCGCTCGTCATGTTCGCCATCATTTTCTTCTGGACTCCGCCGCACACCTGGGCATTGGCCATGCGCTACAAGGAGGACTACGCCGCCGCGGGGGTCCCGATGCTGCCGGTGGTCGCCACCGAGCGCCAGGTGACCAAGCAGATCGTCGTCTACACCTGGCTGACGGTGCTGGCCACGCTGGCACTGGTTCCGGCCGCCGGCTGGCTCTACGCGGTGGTGACGGTACTGGCCGGTGCCTGGTTCCTGACGCTTGCCCACCGTCTGCAGGCCGGCGTACGCCGGGGCGAAGCAGTCAAGCCACTGAAGCTGTTCCTGCAGTCCAACAATTATCTGTCCGCCGTGTTCTGCGCGCTGGCAGTCGATTCGGTGCTGGGGCTGCCAACCCTGTTCGGCTGAGCCGGTTCAGGGCAGCAGCACGATGGAGCCCGTGGTTCTGCGGGCCGCGAGGTCGGTATGGGCACGGTCGGCTTCGGCCAGTGGGTAGTGCCCGCCCACGGTGATCGTGATTGAGCCGTCGGCGATGGCTTCCAGAACTTCGCCTGCCCGCCAGGCGAATTCGTCCGGTGTGCGGACGAAGTGCACGAGGCTTGGCCGGGTTAGCGAGACCGATCCGGCGGCGCTGAGCCGCTGCGGGTCGACCGGTGGTACCGGTCCGCTGGCCGCACCGAATAGGGCTAGGGTGCCGCGCACCGCGAGGCTCGCCAGGCTGGCATCGAAGGTCGAGGCGCCCACCCCGTCGTACACCGCGGCCACACCATGGGTGTTGGTCAACTCACGCACCCGGCCGGCAAACTCGTTC
>Ga0304729_1002510_pt1 | contig 10895 bp, 12 predicted proteins | sample C_131016_MF_Meta_FD_190475 | JGI IMG/M metagenome (GOLD analysis project Ga0304729, IMG submission 190475) | Freshwater microbial communities from Lake Croche, Canada to study carbon cycling - C_131016_MF_MetaG (v2) (version 2) | ecosystem: Environmental > Aquatic > Freshwater > Lake | place... | reverse complement strand
GTTCAAATAAACATTACAAATCAAGCAGAGTTCATGGAGCGCTATGCCCAGCACGTCTTTCCGATCCTCGCAAAATGGGGTATCGAGATGATTGCAGGATCTGACACTCCAGTCACCAAAGAAGGAAACTTCAAAGGAAATTGGTCAGCGGTGCTGCGCTTCCCAAGCATGGCGTTGGCAGAGGAGTGGTACGACTCAGATGATTATGCGCCATACAGAGACATCAGAATAAACGAGCTCACCGATTCTGGCAGTCTTGTTTTTGTCCAGGGAATGTAAACAAACACTCGGCTTTTAGGGCGACTCTTCTACTATTCTCAGCAAACATTTAGTTGATTTTTTATCTGATTGAAACATCTTGATTATTGTTTTCCTATGTCAACTCCACTCAATCATGTCGGAAATGCAAAGCAATATAAGAATTGGCTTGTTAAGGTTCCTGAAGTCACTGCCTTCTTCTGGATTATCAAGGTTCTGGCAACGACAGTTGGTGAAACCTTCGCAGATTATTTGAATGTAACTCTGGGCCTTGGGCTAAATGGAACAACATTGGTGACAATTGTTGCTCTTGTAGTTGCACTGATATTTCAATTCAAATCTTCCAAATATCGACCATCTCTCTATTGGTTAGTGGTTGTTCTCATCAGCATTACTGGAACTCTCTTTACGGATAATCTCACTGATAATGTGGGCGTGTCACTAATTACCTCTTCAGTGATTTTTTCAATCATGCTCGCAATAGTTTTTATTAGCTGGCACAGGGTTGAAGCCTCATTAGCAATTCATAGTATTTACACTCCTCGACGTGAAGCTTTTTACTGGAGTGCAATTCTCTTTACTTTCGCATTGGGAACAGCAACAGGTGATTTATTCGCTGAAAGATTAGGGCTTGGTTACGGTCTTTCCCTCATCGTATTTACGGCAACAATTTTGGTTATTGCATTGGCTTGGAAGAGTAAGTTGCTCAATCCAGTCCTTGCATTCTGGGCAATTTATGTATTGACCAGACCGCTTGGAGCCTCAATCGGAGACTTGCTTTCTCAGAGCAAGAAAGATGGTGGCATTGGGCTAGGCACTACAACAACTAGCGCAATATTCTTAACAATCATTCTTGGATTAGTTGTTTACCTAACTAGGACTCGTAAAGATGCGATTCCATTGGATAAGGCTCTCGCCGAATAGTTAATATTTACCTATGGCTGAGAAAAAAATTACAGGTCCGGCTTCTTACTTCCCATCAATCGAGAAGAAATATGGCAAGCCGATTGAATACTGGATGAAAGAGCTAAAGAAAGTTGCCAAGCTCGCTCACATGGAACAAGTAGCCCACTTAAAAGAGAAGTTTGAAATGGGCCACGGTCATGCAAATGCAATAGTGGCTGTGTTCCGCCAGAAGAACGGCCTATAGTTCTTGCTATGTCTAGTCAATCGATCAAGGATCGAATGCTTCTAAAGAGACTTTTTCTTATTCCGGCATTACTGCTAACCATGTCTGCTTGCGCGAATAATTCTCAAGAGACAGTTGAAATAAGCCTTGCACCAGCGCCGTATGTAATTACAGTTCCATCTGAGATCGCAAAGCACTTAACTATTGAGAATATGGAATTAGATTCCGCAAACGAATTTACAGCTCAAGCAAAAGCGGCCGGTGCAATTGCACAGGTACGCATTAACTACACAGCGGATGATGGTTCAGTTCATGGATTCGCTGGGGTTTACTATTTTGCAAAAGTTGATTTTGAAAAAGCCCAGAACCCAAATGAACCGCCTTTATTTGGCAGCAAAGTAGTCGAAAAGGGCGGAATGGTTTTAGCTATGGCCGGACCACAAGATTCGATATTTGAACCAACCACGCAAGATGGTAAAAATGTATCGGCTCTTTACACCTTGGTTTACGATCCCAAATCATTTAAATCTTCTTAACTTCGAGCCGAGGGCTTTAGATTGCCTAAAAAGGTAAGATAAGCCAATGGAAATAGAGATCAGGGCTATCTCGCAAGAGAAGCATCAGAACTTTATTTCGGTATTACCGAACGCCTCTTTCTTACAACTGCCCGAATGGGGCGCCGTTAAGAGTGACTGGAAGAATAAATCACTCGGTATCTACGATGGCGCATCACTAATTGGTGTTGCACTTCTACTCACACGAGCACTTCCTAAAGTTGGAAAGTCTTTCGGCTACATTCCAGAAGGCCCGCTCTTGCTACCTCAACAAAATCTAAGCCAAGAGATTCTTACCGCGGTAGTTTCTTTTGCAAAGTCTGCGCAAATTTTCTTACTACGAGTGGGCCCAGCAATTCCGTTTCGCGACTGGGAAGGCGAAGTCATTAAGAGCGCTCTTGCCTCTGATCAAGCGAGCTCTTTGCTTAGCACCGGCTCGAGCGCTGAATATGAAAATGGTCGAAGCGCAATTGAAAGTTTTGAGAAAGCCGGCTGGCGAGCAGTTGTTTCGGAAAGTGGTTTTAGTGAGGGACAACCTAATTTTGTTTTTCAATTAGATTTACGTAATCAAGATGAAGAATCTCTTTTAGCTGGCTTTAATCAACTTTGGCGCAGAAATATTAAGAAAGCCGATAAGGAAGGTGTCGAAGTTATTCGCGGAAGCCGAGCCGACCTAGCCGATTTCCATAAGGTCTATCTGGAAACAGCAAAGCGTGACAAATTTATTCCAAGACCACTCCGATATTTTGAACGAATGTGGGATGAACTAAATCGCACTGAGACTCACTTAAAACTTTTCTTAGCTAACTGGCAGGGACAGACGATTGCTTCAACAATTGCGATTCAAGTAGGCGATCATTACTGGTATTCATATGGTGCATCTTCTGCTTTTGGTCGCGAAGCCCGCGGAAGTAATGCAGTGCAATGGGTAATGATGAAAGATGCCTTGGCCAGCGGGGCAGTTTGTTATGACCTGCGCGGAATCACGCCAACCTTGGATCCAAATGATTCTCACGTTGGGCTGATCCAATTCAAGGTTGGCACCGGCGGATATGCCCGCCAACTCGTTGGTGAATGGGAGATGCCAATAAGTAAGTTCTGGTCCTTCGCCTTCGCGACATATTTAAGAATTCGCAAGTAACCTACGGTTATGCCACTTTCACTACACGTCGATGGGCAGAAATGGCGTTCTCATTTAAGCCAGATGGCGAGCGCAAAACCTGGCTTGGTGCCGGTGATCAAGGGCAATGGTTATGGATTTGGGCTAGAACTTCTGGCTGTCGAAGCAACTCGCCTTGGTGTTGAAACAATTGCAGTTGGGCTAGCTAGTGAAGTTGCCAAGGTTCGCACAGCTTTTGCTGGTGAGATAGTTGTTCTTTCTCCTGATCAAGTTACTGGTGATCTAATGGATTCAAAAGTTATTCAGACAATTTCTAATTTAGAAGTTCTTCAAAGTATCGATGCGAACACCAATGTAATTGTTGAGATTTTAACTCCATTAAATCGTCATGGCATTGAGGTATCAGAGCTCAATCGCGCATTAGTAATTATCAAAGAGCGTGGATTAAATATGCGTGGTTTTACTTTGCACCTTCCGATTGCAAAGATTGATAGCAAATGGATTAGTTCAACACTTAATCTCTTGCCCGATGGGAGTAACATCTGGATTTCGCATCTACATGGCGCAGATCGCGTCAGACAAGAATTCGCAAAACTTATTTTCCGCGAGAGAATCGGCACGGCGCTTTGGCTCGGTGCAGATTCGGCACTGGAAGCTAGAGCGACAGTTCTTGAAAATAGAATAATTAGCGGTACCGCTGGGTACCAGCAACGTCGAACTCGCGGAAATGTAATTGTGGCAAGTGGTGGCACTGCTCAAGGTATTGGCTTAACTGCGCCACAAAATGATTTCTCGCTAATCGGTCGATTGAAGATTATTGCTCGTGCAGTTGAAGCAGCTTCCGGCCGAATGCGCAGCCCATATCGCCATGCTGGCAGGACCCTAGATTTTCTAGAGGCCCCACATATGCAATGTTCACTTTTAATTTGTGCTGGCTCAAGCCAACCAAAACCTGGCGATGAATTAAAGCTGCGCGTTCGCTACACAACAACGACCTTCGATCAGATCATCTTTACCTAAGAATTTTAGGAAAATAGATGAGCGAGCAATCAATCTTTAAATCCTCCGCAATCATGGCTGTCGGAACCATCTTTTCACGAATAACCGGATTAGCTCGTAATCTACTTTTGGTCGCCGCTCTAGGTACCGCAATCGTTGGTGACACTTTTCAAGTTGCCAACACAATTCCAACTGTTCTATATATCTTGGTTGCTGGCGGCGCACTAAACGCAGTCTTTGTCCCACAAATTGTGCGCGAGATGAAGAAACCCGATGGTGGCCACGCTTTCGTATCACAACTAGCTACTGCAACATTTACGATTCTGGCTGCGGCAACTGCAATCGGAGTTCTTGCTGCGCCACTGGTAGTTCGTCTTTATGCCACCAAGTTTGGCGGCAGCGGCTTAGAAACCGAATTCGAATTAACCGTGCTCTTTACTCGCTACTGCTTGCCACAGATTCTTTTCTTAGGTCTATTCACATTATTTGGACAGATAGCAAATGCGCGGGGAAGTTTTGGGCCGATGATGTGGGCGCCAATCCTTAATAACTTAGTTGTAATTGGTGTTCTAATTAGTTTTATCGCCATTGCCCCAGATGCCAAAAATGGCGTTATCAGCGCTTCAGCTAAAGCGCTTTTGGGTTTTGGAACAACACTTGGTGCTTTTGCGCAAGCAGCAATCCTGATTCCAGTAATTGCAAAATCAGGCGTACGACTGCGCCCCAACTTTCACTGGTCTTCACTAGGCAAATCTGCTCATCTGGCAAAGTGGACCATGATTTTTGTTCTGATAAATCAAATTGGCTTTATGGTTATTGTAAATCTAGCTACAGCTGCATCAGTTCGGGCAAAGGAATTAGGCATTGATGTCGGTGTTGGTTTTACACCGTATCAAAATGCTCACTTCATTTTCTTGTTGCCACATTCGATCATCGCTGTTTCACTAGTGACAGCGCTGCTGCCCCGGATCTCGCGCTTGGCAGCAGAAGCCCAAATTTCAGATGTGAAGAATGAGGTTCAGCAGACGCTTTTGAATCTCTATTCACTCATAATCCCAGCCGCATTTGCCATGCTATTTCTCGGTCAACCTATTGCCCACTTAATCTTTGCGGGCTCAAGCAGTGCTGATGCTGGTCAGATTGGCATGATCTTGTCGGGCTTCGCACTCGGCTTGATCCCATTTTGTAGCTCATATGTAATGCTTCGCGGCTTCTACGCATTTGAAGATACCAAGACACCTGCGGCAATCACATTACTGATGAATATCATGACTATCTTGTGCGCAGGTATTAGCTACTTAGTTTTACCGATCCGCTTTATTACAGTCGGAATCGCTGTTTCATTTGGCGTCGGATATCTATCTAGCTCGCTATTGGCGCGAAAATTACTTAGCAAGAGAATCGGAACTCTGACGGTTAAGAGAGAGTTAATCTCAATAATGTTTATTTCAGTTATTGCATTCGCACCTTGTGTGTTTATCTATGGATTTCTTGAAAACCGACTTAATGCAGGAGAGCCAAACCTAGTTACTTCGCTGCTCGCTTTGATTGTTTCCGGAGCAATCGCGCTGCCAATTTATGCCGCATTGGGATATTGGCTTAGAGTGAATTCGATTATCTTTGCGGTCAATTCACTAAAGCAGAAATTGGTAAAGCGCTAAGTCTTAGCTAGTTTTAAAGCGAATTTTCCGTAGCTCTCGGCCATAATTGCATTGTGAGCATTACCTCTACAGTTTCAATGACCAAAAACTCTAATCCCGCCCTGGTGCTGGTTCATGGCTTAGGTTCTGCTGGAACAATTTGGAAGAGCCTGATTCCTGACTTAGAAAAAGACTTTACTGTTTATTCCATTGATCTACCCGGTCATGGCGAAGCTTCTTTAGACAATCACGAAAAATATGATCCGCGTTCACTCGGTGAAATGATTTTGCGGTACATGCAGAACGTTCACAACGTTAGAAAGATGCACGTAGCTGGAAATTCTCTCGGTGGCTGGATTTCTCTGGAGATGGCAGCTTTGCGCCCAACAAATGTCGCAAGTGTTACGGCTTTAGCGCCAGCGGGTTTATGGCAAGAAGCACCAACTATGAAGATTCCACCAAGCATTGATGCGCGAATCTTGGCAAAGATCTCGCAATTCTTTATGCCAATTGCATTTCGGCTTCCACCATTAAAGGCGCTGGGGTATCGCAAGATCACTCATCTTTGGCGTGAACTTAGCTACGAGTCTTGCCGAGACTCAGTAATTGCGATGGCTCGTTCTACCGGATACAAACATTTATGGGACGGAATCCGTGGTAGAAAATTTGAATCCGAAGTGAATTCTGAAGTAAATGTTTTGGTAGTTTTCGGAGATTCTGACTTAACGCTTCCAGAAACTTTAGCGCAGGAAAAGTCATTGCTTCCACGACATGCAAAGTGGATTCGAGTACCAAATTGCGCTCACGTGATTATGTGGAATCACCCCGCCACCACAATAAAGCTAATAAAGGAAACAGCTGGGATATAAAGTTCCACACAACTGAGTAAATTGAATTTGATAATCACTAGGTCCCTTTTGCTTTTCCCATAGACAAATGAGCGGCACATTGAAAGAATTCGCACATGACATTTAGATCTCCTATCTTCGAACTCAGCCACACCTATGTTGATGATGCGGCCGCCCTTAGCCCTATGGATTGCACCTACTTAGGTAATGGGCTAAATCAAGACAAGCTCGACGATTTCTCGGTCGCGAGCGCACAGAAATCTGCCGATCTAACTAAGGCAACGTTGGCAAAGTTAATGGCTTTAAAGCCGATTGATGAGATTGATCGAATTGCCCAGACTGTAATGAAAGAGCGCCTCGAGTCCTCACTAGCCCTACATGAGAGCCAAGAATCATTCGTTCTTTGGAATGTGCTGACTTCACCACCTTCTAACGTGCGCTCAATTTTTGAGTTAATGCCGAAGGCAAGTGATCAAGATTTCGACAATATCGCCAAGCGCTTAGCTGCCGTCGATGGTGCGTATAAATCTTGGACAGGCGCAATCATGGAGGTTGCTAAGAATGGCAAGACAACTGCGCAACGACAAGTCCGCGGAGTTATTGAACAACTTGAAAGTTATGCCAATGGTGGCTTTAGCGCGATGTGTAAAAACTTTGATGCCGATGGCAAGTATCCAACGATGCACGCCAATGCAAAGTTGGCTGAAAAAGCTGCCGCTGAAACTGCTGAATTCTTAAAGACTCAATACTTACCGATTGCAAACCCAAATGACGCAGTTGGCGCAGAGCGCTATGCAGTTTGGGCGCGCTATTTCACCGGTGCAAAGTTAGATCTACACGCCACATATGAGTGGGGTATGGCAGATCTCAAAGCGATCAATGCCCGCATGTGGGAGATTGCTGAACAAATTAAACCTGGCGCTAAAACTCTTCGCGAGGTTGCCGATCACTTAGATCATGACCCTAAGTATGTAATTAAGGGCGAAGCTAATGTAATTAAGTACCTACAAGATTTCACCGATGCCGCAATGGTGCGCATGGATGGCGAGTATTTTGAAATTGATGACCGCATTAAAATATGCGAAGCCCGCTTAGCCCCTGAAGGCAGCGCATCTGCCCCTTATTACAACCCGCCATCAGAGGACTTATCTCGCCCTGGCACAACTTGGATTCCAATGTTGGGTAAAGATGAAGTCAGTAGCTGGCACTTAGTTTCGACTTGGTATCACGAAGCAGTTCCTGGCCATCACTTGCAATGCGCAACAGTTGCCATCGAAAAAGATCGCCTCTCACGTTTTCAAATAAATTCAGCGTGGATTAGTGGTTATGGCGAAGGCTGGGCGCTCTATGCCGAACGCTTCATGAATGAACTTGGTGCCTTTGATGAACCAGGTATCGAAATGGGCTATCTATCAGCTCAAGCTTTGCGTGCTGCCCGTATCGTGGTTGATATCGGAATGCACCTTGGCTACACCGATTTCGATGGAAATGTCTGGAACGCCGAATCATCACGCAAACTTCTTAACGAACAAGCATTACTTGATGATGTTCACTCACGCAGCGAAACCGATCGCTACTTAGGTTGGCCGGGCCAAGCTATCTCCTACAAGGTAGGCGAGCGCGTTTGGATGAAAGCACGCGAAGATGCAAAAGCGCGCTTAGGTGCTGAATTCTCACTAAAGAAATTCCACACCTATGCACTAAAGATTGGCCCAATGGGTCTTGATCCATTTGCTGCAGAGCTTGCTAATTGGAGTGGTAAGTAAGTTAAACTTTCGGCATGAAATTTCAAATCGCAGTAATCGATAACTTGGCTAATCCAGGTACACCAGCCGAGATGGTTGAGATCGATAAATTCAACGATGAACTGCGTGCCAACGAGCAATTTATATTTGCGTGGGGGTTACACGAACCTCAGTCAGCTACCGTTATTGATAATCGAAATGGCGCAAACTTGAGCACAGGTAAGCCACTTTTTGATGCAGAAGAGAACTTCAGCGGGCTCTGGATTATTGAGGCCGCCGATGCTGAAACTGCCCAAAAATTGGCTTTTGCTGCATCAAAGGCATGCAATCGAAAGGTCGAGTTACGCCCGTTTCACTAATTCGTCCATATAACTTAGATACTTAGGCGAATAGGATTCAGCCATGATTGAGATTGAGCAATTTCAAGTTCGTGGCTTATCCGGAATGGTCCATAAAGTTCGCTTTGATTCGCGAACAGTTGATTATTGGGCTCCTGCAAATCCAGGACACCATGTTCTCGTTGCTTATGATGGTCAGAATATTTTTGATAAGCGAAATATCGGTATCAATCCACATCAAAGAGCTACTTGGGAACTCGCTAAATCAGCAGCCAGAATCGCTGAGTTAAACGACATAACGCCGCCAACGGTTATTGGGGTTTATCACACGCCTTTTGACGAGGATAATTTAGGCCGAGTTAAGGAATATACGCCAGCTCAATTTATGAGCAAGCGCGAAGATTGGGCACCTATTAGTTACGGCCTTTATCCCGAGAATATCGATGCATTTCTAAACGACTTGAACGCTGATCAACACATAGAAGAAATTGCAAAAGTCATCTTGCCAACTATTACGGAAAAAATTGGGCAAACTTATTCTCCGGAAACCACGGCGATTCTTGGTGCAAGCATGGGTGGCCTAGCTGCTATTTACGGAGTAATTCGCCAACCAGATTTTTTCCATACCGCACTTAGTTTTTCGCCCCATTGGATCATTGGTGGAAATAAGTTAGCTGAAAATATGATGACAGCGTTTCCAGAACCCGGAAGACATAAGCTCTGGATGAGTCGTGGCACCAAAGGTTTAGATGCAACGTATGAAGAGCCACAAGATTTGGCCACCAAGTTGATAACTCGGCGTGGATATCGCGAAGGCGTAGACCTGAAATATCGCACTCTAAATCGTGGCGCACATACCAATGCCACTTGGGCTAGATATGTGCCCGATGCGCTTAATTTCTGGCTTAGTTAAAGTAAGCGATAATTGCGCCAGCGATAGTTAAATTAATTGCATCGTTGGCAGTTAAACTTCGGCTATGAGCATTATTTTGCGAACTTACCGAGATGATGAATTTGACCGTGCTTGTGAAATTAGAGAAATAGATTCTGATGAACGTCGAGAAAGATTTCGTTTAAGGTTTGAAAATATAGGCGAATGGCATGACCATTATTTTCATTTAGCAATCGAAAAAGATGGCGTTTTAGTTGGTGATTTTCAGCTTCGCCATTGCGAGAAATCCATGCCGACTGGCTATTGGGAGTCGGGCTTAGACATTGTCGCCGAATCGCGTGGCCAAGGTATCGGCACCGAAGCGCTAATTGCTGGGGCCAAATACGCGTTCGAAAATGGATGTCACCGACTGCAAGGTTCTACCGAAGAAGGAAATACCGCTATGCGCAAAGCTTTTGAAAAAGCCGGTTGGAAATTTGAGGGAGTACAAAAAGCGCTATTTCTAGAAAACGACGTACCTATTGATTACTACTCATACGCCATAACTAAGTTCGACTAATTAGTTGTGCGCGCGCTCAAAAGAAATTGGGTCTAGCGCATCTAAGTTGATTACATCCATTTTGTTAATGGCCAGAATGTCGGCGATTTGTGCGCGATGCTCAATTCCGTGATTAACTGTTTGGGCAACGATTGTCGTGTTCAGGAAAGAAACGGTCTCTCCGTATCTAACAAAGGTCAACATCTCTTCGGGTTTATCTATCCAATTTAGAAATGCCTCATCATTTTTAAGTGATTGAGCTGCAAGTGCTTTCATGCCTTCGGAAGTAAGCGGAAATGCAGTTTCGGTAGGTGCAGCTTCTTTTTTTAAACGAGCCAGTAGGCGAGGCTGCGACATCACGATGTGGTTAGCAACGGCGCCAACAGTCCATTCTGTATTCCAGGCTGAATATGAAAGAGCTTCTTCTGGAAGTTCACTTAGTTGAGTAAATACCGAATGGTTTGCCCAAGCCATGTGCTTATAAAGTCTTAATAACGCTGAATCAGTCATAAGCAGATCTTATTTACTTCTGCTTTGTTTCATGGATAAAAGACCAGACATCTAGCGGATCTAGGTCAATATGGTGACCATGCTGCTTCATGATCGCAGCAATCTGACCCTTGTGTTCAGCGGCATGCATAACTGCTTGCGACAGGATAAGTGAAACTGTCGCGTGAATAATTCCGTCCTCGCCTTCAATCTCTAGGTCTTTATCAGGACCCGCCACATATTCAAGGAGAACGGCATCAAGTTCGGCCATGGTAGCTAGATATTCTTTTGCCACCGACCCGCTTACTACCGGCTTTAAATCAGTCCAAGTTGCTCCGTTTAAGC
>Ga0304729_1002509_pt1 | contig 10895 bp, 8 predicted proteins | sample C_131016_MF_Meta_FD_190475 | JGI IMG/M metagenome (GOLD analysis project Ga0304729, IMG submission 190475) | Freshwater microbial communities from Lake Croche, Canada to study carbon cycling - C_131016_MF_MetaG (v2) (version 2) | ecosystem: Environmental > Aquatic > Freshwater > Lake | place... | reverse complement strand
ACCGCGTTGGAGACATTACAAGAGATTGACATTGATACGGAGATTGAGGCTCACAAAGCGCACAGCTTATGGGATCAGAAACGTAAAGATATCAACGATTTTGCGTCTGCGATCAGCAGGGGAAAGCTGGATCAGGCCCGTGAGACTAAAACTGTGGTTAAGTTGGAGAAGGAAATTGAAACTCTTGAATCACATACCTGTCATACGTGCGGTCAAGCCTTTCACGACGAAAAGCACGAACAGGTTATGGCAAGCAAGAAGAGTGAATTGGCAACGGCTAGAGCGAGTTGCGAAGAGTATGCTATTGGATTGGCAAGTTTACAGACTTCCCACGACGCCTTGGGCACGTTAGGTAAGCCTCCTAAAATGTTTTATGATAAAGAAGAGCAAGCTATTCAGCATCGTGCTAATTTAGCTAACTTACAAAAGCAGTTAGAGGATAAAATTGCCGAAGTAGACCCGTATGCTGAACAGATTAGTGATATGCAAACACAAGCAGTTGAAGAAATTACATACGATACACTAAACGATTTAACCAAATTACAAGAACATCAGGAATTTTTACTCAAATTATTAACAAGTAAAGATTCGTTTATACGCAAAAAGATTATTGAGCAAAACTTATCATACTTAAATGCTCGACTAACTCATTATTTGGATCGTATTGGTTTGCCACATACTGTAGTATTCCAAAATGACTTAACTGTTAGCATCGAGGAGCTAGGGCGTGAGTTAGATTTTGATAATTTGAGTCGCGGAGAACGCAATAGACTTATATTATCTATGGCTTGGGCCTTTAGAGATGTGTTTGAGTCGCTGTATACCCCTATAAACGTGTTGTTTATTGACGAAATGATTGACAATGGACTCGATACACAGGGCGTAGAAAGCGCATTAGCACTACTAAAACAAATGTCGCGAGAACGGCACAAGTCAATTTGGTTAGTGTCGCATAGAGACGAGTTATCCGGACGGGTAGAAAATATACTCAAAGTGGTTAAGGAAAACGGATTTACCAGTTATAATACAGATATAGAAGTAGCATGATAGAAATTTTGTCGGCAAGTAAAGATACACTAACTACTAGTCCATGTCTTGGCTTTTTGAAAACAAAATTATCGAAGTGTTACCGGAAGATTGTATTGGTTTTGTTTATTTGATTACAAATAACTTAACTGGTAGGAAATATATTGGAAAAAAATTAGCAAAATTTAGTAAAACAACATACAAAGTAGTAAAATTAAAAAACGGCAACAAAAAACGTAAGAAAATTAGAAATAAAATTGAATCAGATTGGCAACTTTATTACGGCAGCAACATAGAATTAAATCAAGATATCGAACGCTTAGGCGCAGGCAACTTTACTCGCGAAATATTATACTACTGTAAGTCTAAGGCTGAATGTAGTTACATAGAAGCTCGCGAACAATTCCAAAGAAAAGTATTAGAAACCGATGATTACTACAACGGGCATATACAAGTGCGTGTTCACGGTAGTCACATCAAGAAGTTAAACGACTCTGTTTGATCTAGGTAGCTAGATCCGCAAGGAGGAACGGTGAGATACCCGGTCCGGATAATCTTGTGCGTCAAAGGAAAGTGCTAACTTAAGGCATCAAATGGTTTGGGCAACGTGAAACAGATACGACCCATGCTTATAGGACTTAGATTTATTATTGGGTCACTAGGGTTCCGTTGATATGTGAAGCTAGAGTAAGGGGTACCGGTCAACCGCCTCTGCGTAGGAAACTACAATCTCTTTATAATAAATGACTGTGCAACTCGGATGAAGTTTGCAATAATTATATTCACCGTGCTTACGGTGAATTGTGACCGATTAATCTGGATGAAGTATTCTAAAAGCAAAAACAAAAAACAATAAGACGAGCTGTTAAGCGAGTCTTAGATTAGCGTAGCTAATCTTTTAAGTATCAAACAAAATAAAACAATAAAATCGTTTAGAGCTTTAAGGAAACGAATGACTTAAAAACGATTAGAAAAACGGTAATCCACTTTTTTTGGTTGTCTCCATATTATCTTCGATAATTTTTGCTATGATTTTGCGTTCAGCAACTCCTAGTTGCATAGCTTGGTCGTAAGGCAATCCGCCACGCATCCACCATGCTAGCCGCAAAGCCTCCGAACGAATATCACTTATTTCTTTGTCCATGTCGTCTACTAATTTAGCGACGTCATCGTTGGATAATGTTAGGAGGCGCGCTCGAAAAAATTTGTCATGTCCAGTGTAATAGTTTGACTATACACATTTTGACATTCTGTACAAGTAATTGACAACGGTTTCATTTCAGCTTCCGATTTGTGTTCAATTACATAGTCTTGAATACGATTAAAAATACTGCGATCGCAGTTTTTCATAAACTCTATGATATACTCAGATTCGCTTACTAAAGCGGAAGGGGTTTTAATAGTCATAATACTTTGTGCTAACGCCGTAACTGTAATTTCGGTCATTTTTTGTAATGCAGCTGACATAGCAGATACTTGTTTAGGATCTACATCACCTTCTGTAGGAATACTTTGGAATATGCGTTGTTCGTCATACTGTATTTTATTATTATCCGACAAGTTTTTGTATGTCATTGGTTTAAAATAAATTTCAATATCACCACTTTTAATCGGTTGCTTGTAATCGGGCGATTTTAATTCTCCCAATACAGTACGCAAATCGAGTCCATAATCGGAAGTGTTGTTACATTTTGGACAAGTAGTAGCAAATTCCATATTGTGCCCGTATGTAGCAATACGTATAGCAACTAAGATAGTATCAATGTCAACTGACGGAATAGTCCAAGCATCTTTAATGTTTGGTATGCAACTTTGAATTACATTAACTACTGCTTGTCCGCTAAACAATGCGTCAGGTGTACGATATGTAATTTCGTCTATAGCAGTCATTGGTAGTACTGGAATTTCACCTGTTTGTGGCATATCAAGTGCGCCAGGTGGGTAGTAATTACCACCCGACGGTAGCTTGATATAGATAGCAGGTTGTCTAAAATATTGGTTTAATGGGTTGTTTGGATTCATGCGTTTTTCCTCGGATAAGTATAGTTATGGCTAATTTCAGTAACGATAAAGAAATTCAAGACTTTTTGGAAAAGCAAGAACGCTGGTTTCAACAGGGTATTATTTCGCAAGAAGAATACGATGCCGCTATAAACGATGCTAAAGCGGGCGTTAGGGGGTATACTGCTAGATTAAAAGCCAGTGGCGAAGCACTTACTAAGAGTTTTATGGATTTAGGCTCGGCTATGGTCAGCGGAGCACAAGGTGCTTCGGTTTATAATAATGCTCTTAATTCCGGTGCCGATTATCTTAAAAATAAAATACCTGCTAAATGGGGATTATTAGGAACTATTCTTGGCGGTGTATTAAAAGGAGCCACTGCTTATGCTTCGGCAGTAAACGAACAAGCAGACAAATTATTTGACACTTACAAAGATTTAAGTCGTTCTGGTTTAGCCAACGGAATGCGAGATACATTTGATAATTTACAGTCCATGGGCTATACTATGGCTGAAATTGGCAACATGAAATCGTTGTTAATGGAAAATGCAAACACTCTTGCACAATTTGGCGGAACAGCAGCCGAAGGAAGTAAAAAGTTTGCAGCATTATCTAAAGGAATAGTTGATAGTAATTTAGGTGTAGAATTCCAACGCATGGGTATGAGTATCGACGATATTAATAAAAGTATCGCTGGGTATACAAGATTACAACAAATGTCAGGCCAGTTAGGAAAACAAACCGCCGAAGAAATGAAAATTAGCGCAGCTGCTTTTATTGAAAAACAAGATCAAATAACAAAATTAACAGGCTTGTCAGCTGATGCACAAAATAGTCTTTTAGAACAATCATATTCTGAAGAAAGATTTGCAGCCAGACAATATGAATTAAGAAATATTATAGGCACAGACGAAGCAATAGCAGAAGCTAAACGTAATGATGAGTTAAACGCACGAATATCAGCAATTGGTCCGCAAATGGGCGCTGCTTTTAGAAATTCTACAGCAGGATTTTTAAATGATCCAGCGGCACAAAAATTTAATCGCGACATGGGATTGTTTAACGACGCATATCGTAGTGGCGTTAATGATATGCCTACATTAATGAATGCTCTTGCTAAGGATACTACTAGAAATATAACCCAGCAAGCTGGTCAAGCGGTACAAGGAAACTTTAACAAATACCGTATTGATTATGCCGAGCAAGTTAAGGCAAGCAATCTTGGACAAGCAGAGTCACTTTCTGCAGCTGAACTAAGAGCCGAACAAGATCGAAAAAATCAAAAACTTGGAGCAGATGCAGCAGTACAAGCGGCAGTTGGTATACGCACAAATCAAAGAAATCAAACACAAACAACTGATTTATTAACTAACAAAGGTATTGTTCCAGTTACTAATGCAATGGCAGGCTTATCCGGAGCATTAACGGAAGCTACTAATATAGTTGGTCAACTAGCAGGTAAATCAAAAAATACAAACATAGGCGGAAATAAATCAGCTCCTGCTCCAGCAAGTGCGCCAGCAAGTGCGCCAGCAAGTGCGCCAGCAAGTGCTCCGTCAAGTTCTTCATCAACTGCACCAACATCTACAACATCTAAAATGATAGGAGCTGAATCTGGAGGTAAAAATATTGCCAATGCCAGTGGTCCCGGCGGAACTCCAACATCGTCGGCATATGGTGTAGGCCAAATGCTAAAGGGAACTTTTGAAGATTTAGCAAGCAAAGCAGCTCCTGGAACAGCACTATACGGTAAAACATTTGAAGACATGAAGAAAGATGTTAATCTTCAAGTGGCGGCTACTAATCAATACGAAGCTGATAATCGCGCAGCATTAACTAAAGCAGGAATTGAAACTACTGATGCTAATGTTTATCTGGCACATTTTTTAGGCACTACTGGAGCATTAAGATTATTAAGAGCAAACGACGGAGCTGCCTTATCGTCAGTAGTAAGCGAAGCAGCAATAGCAGCAAATCCTAATTTAAAATCTATGGCAACTGTAGGAGATTTGAAAAAATGGGCAGCCACTAAAATGGATACTCCAACTACTAACACAGCTCAAACTACTACAGGTAAAAAACAATCAGCTGCTGCGGGAGGCATTTTATCTGGTCCAAAATCAGGTTATCAAGTTTCATTAAATGGAACACAAGCTGTTGTTCCTTTACCCGACGGAAGAACAATACCAGTTCAGATACAAGGCAACAAAAATCAAAGCGAACAAATTGGGTTATTGTCAATGGAACTAGATAAGCTAGACTCGATGCTACAAGTTATGAATAAGCAAAATGATATTTCTCGTAGAATATTACAAAGACAGGCATAATAGATAATCATGGCAGATCTTAGCGATACATCAAAAATTCAAGATTTTGTAGACGAAAAGTCTAGACAACTTGACGCCGGCACTATATCTCAACAAGAATATAACGCAGCCATGCGTGATGCTAAAGCTGGAATAGATGGCTTTAGTGCCAGCATGGCAGCAAGTTCAGAAAAATTAAAAAAGAGTGTCATTGGTCTAGGATCTTCAATGATCAAAGGACAGTCTGGTGCTTCTGTATACAATAGCGCAATTGAAAGTACCGCTGATTTAATTTCCAATGCTCTTAGTTTACTTGGTCCTATTGGAAAAATTCTTGGTCTAGCAGTTACGGCTGGAGCAAAATATGTAACAGCAGTAAATCAACAAGCTGACAAATTATATGAAAGTTATCAAGAAATAAGTCGTTCAGGATTAGCCACCGGTATGTCTGATACATTTGCCAATTTACAAAAATTTGGATATACTGTATCAGAAATTGGCAAAATGGGCGAATTACTCAAAGCAAATTCGACTACACTGGCGCAATTTGGTGGTACTGCTACAGCTGGCGCATCTAAATTTGCTACTGTGGCGGCAGGAATACAAGATAGTCATGTTGGTAAAGAATTCCAACGTATGGGTATGAGCATCGACGATATTAACCAAGGTATAGCTGGTTATATGCGTATTCAACAAGCAAGTGGACTTGCAGGAAAACAAACAAATGAACAATTAACACAAGGTGCTACGGCTTATATTGATCAACAAGCTCGTCTTACAAGATTAACTGGATTAACAGCCGCACAACAAAATAAAGTTTTAGAGCAAGCACTTGCTGGCGAGCGATTTGCAGCGACACAATTAATTTTAAAACAAAAAGGCGATGCCACTTCTTTAGCTAAAGCAAAAAGTAATGAAGATTTAGTAGTATGGTTTTCGGGAAATATGGGCGCATCGGCAACAGCGGCATTACAAAAATTCTTATCAGGTGCCATGAATGATGAAGAAATAGTAAAATTCCGTCGAACATATGGTAGTATGGCAGAAATGGTTGATAAAGGTGTTATTGATGTTCCAACATTGGCTACACAAGCTGGTAAAGATGCTAAAGAAACATCAGACAAAATTTATAATTTAGCAAACGCTGGTATAGCAAGCAGCATATATTTAGATCCTGCTGAAACAATGAAAAATGCTGGAAGATCATATGGCGATACTGTAGAAAAAAATGACGAACTTGCTAAAAAAGAAATCGCAGATGCTAAAGCAGGAGCTGATCCCGGAGTTAAAGCACAAGTTGATTTGCGCATATCTCAACGAAATCAAACACAAGCATTAGAAAAATTAATAAATGTTGGCATTGTGCCTGTTACTGGGCAAATTAAAAATCTATCAAGTGGCATATCAAAAATAACAGGCATAGTTAGTAGCGTAGCAGGTGGGCCCGCTGGAGTTGGATCAGGGGCCGCGCCAGCAGCCGCGCCAGCAGCAGCCGAAGGATTATTAAAATTTACAGGAAAATCTGGTAGCAAAGATAATTTTGATCAACTAGATCCAGCAGTAAAAAATTCTTTTTTACAAATGATAGCAGCTTATGGAAAAACTGTAACTATCGAATCTGCCAAACGAAACTCAGACGATCAAAAAAGATTATATGACGCTTGGGTAGCAGCCGGCGGTAGCGCAAGTAACCCAATAGTTAGTACACAATATGGCAGAATTAGAATGCCAGCCAAACCAGGCACAAGTCCGCACGAAACTGGCCGTGCGCTAGACCTTGATCTTGGATCATATTCGGGATTATCAGGATTATTTGGCAAATACGGGTTTAGAACAGTAAACGGAGATCCCGGTCATATTCAAATGGCTAACGGGGGAACAGTAACAGGACCAAAAGACGGATATAATGCTACATTACACGGAACAGAAGCTGTTGTTCCTATGGATAACAAAAAAGCAATAACAGTTCAAACACAAGAAGATACTATGTTAGACCAGCAATCAAATTTAATATCTATGAAAATATCCAAATTAGATCAGTTAATTCGAGGCATGCAAACACATACCGAAACCTCGCATAAGATATTAATGAAGCAAAGCTAATAAGCTAAATATAAGACTATGGCAATTAATAACGGCAAAAACGGACGCAACGGTGGGTGGCGCAAATATTTTAAAGTAGCTGATGTAAATCAGCTTGGACAGTTAAGTCCAATTTCTGGCAAAAACAATTTTGGACTACCAGGCTACAATCGTCCAGGTTCTGATTTTGAAAGCGGTACTCGCAATGAGTTTGCTTTTCGCAACTACGCATCACGCTTACCAGAAGTTTATTCTGGACACCCTAATCGCTGTGAACGCTATAATCAATATGAAAATATGGATTGCGATTCTGAAGTAAATGCTTGCTTAGATATTATTGCTGAATTCAGCACACAAGAAAATTTAGACAACGGTACTCCGTTTGATGTTGAGTTTATTGACGCTCCTACAGATAACGAAATATCAATTATTAAAAAACAATTACAACAATGGGTTAAATTAAACAAATTTGACCAACGCATTTTTAAACTGTTCCGCAATACTATTAAGTATGGCGATCAAGTGTTTATTCGCGATCCAGAAACGTTTGAACTATACTGGGTTGACATGATTAAAGTAGCTAGAATTATTGTTAACGAATCAGAAGGCAAACGTCCTGAGCAGTATGTTATTCGCGACATTAATCCTAACTTTCAAAATATGTCTATGGCAGCTAAAACAACGTCAGACTATTATGTAAGTCGTGCTACTGGTAGTGTTACTACAGGTAATAACTATAATGCGCCTAATGGCGGAGCAGGTGGTGGAGCAGGCGGCGGTGTAGGCAACAGTCGCTTTACACAAGCCATGAATGAATCTTGCATTGACGCTAAACACGTGGTACATTTAAGTTTAAATGAAGGATTAGATTACTTTTGGCCATTTGGACAAAGTATTCTTGAAAACATTTATAAAGTTTACAAACAAAAAGAATTACTAGAAGACTCAGTACTCATTTATCGTGTACAACGTGCTCCAGAGCGTAGACTGTTTAAGATTGACGTAGGTAATATGCCAAGTCATATGGCTATGCAATTTGTTGAGCGTGTTAAAAATGAAATGCATCAGCGTAGAATCCCCACTACAACAGGTGGCGGAGCTAACATGATGGACGCATCGTATAATCCATTATCAATTAACGAAGATTATTTCTTCCCACAAACATCAGACGGTCGCGGTAGTTCAGTGGAAGTATTGCCAGGCGGCACTAATTTAGGCGAAATTGACGATTTAAAATATTTTAATAACAAAATGGCCCGTGGATTACGTGTTCCATCCAGTTATTTGCCAACAGGACCAGACGATAGTAGTGCTACTACCAACGATGGTAAAGTGGGTACAGCATTAATACAAGAATTCCGCTTTAACAAGTACTGCGAACGCTTACAAAAACTGATTACACAGAAATTAAATGACGAATTTAAACTGTTTTTACGTTGGAGAGGCTTTAATATTGACGCTGGATTGTTTAATATCAGCTTGGCAGAGCCACAAAACTTTGCTTCTTATCGTCAAAGTGAATTGGATACAGCCCGAGTTGCTACATTTACAGCTATTGAACCACTACCATATTTGAGTAAACGTTTCTTATTAGAACGCTATTTAGGCTTGACTAAAGAAGAAATTCTTGAAAACGAACAGTTATGGCGTGAAGAACGCGATAACCCAGAGCTTGCTCCATCAGGCAAAGACTTACGTTCTGTTGGCATTAGCCCTGGTGGAATCGAATCTGATTTGGAAACAGGCGCAGAAATGGCTGATGCAGAATTAGGAACAGGCGATGTAGACACAGGTGCCGGCCCTAACCCAGTATCCGCACCTCCTGCCGCCCCAGGTGGCATTACTGGTGCTGGACTATAATCATAAACAAATTAGCTAAATACTAAACTATGATTTTAAACGAACTTTATCAAAAAAGTCCAGAAGCTTATCAGGATTTAAGCAACGATAATACCCAGCCTCAAGAAGGACAACTGCGTAAAACTCGCTTGACATTAAAACAAATTAATAAATTGCGTAAAATGAATGATATTAGAGCCGCTGAATTTAAAGATAAAGTAAAATACGTTAAATTACAATACGCACCTGCTCCTGAGCCAGCGATTTAATTCGCAATTTATGTAATCTTTATTACATAAACCACCCACTTTTACCCCCATAATACACTAATATTAATCTTCTTTAGTAAATAAATTTACGAGCCATTCTAAAGGAGAAATAAATGACATCGAAATTTGAACAGTTAATTGAATATGTAATTAACGATGAAGAGGCAAAAGCCAAAGAATTATTCCATGATATCGTAGTTGAAAAATCACGCGAAATCTATGAGAATTTAATGAACGAAGAGTCTGATGCAGAAGAAGACGATCACGCTGAACGTGCAGCTGAAAAAGTTAAAAAAGACATCGAGTATGATGACGCAAAAGACAAAAAAGAACGTGCTGACGAATCCGAAATGGAAGAAGAAGAGTCAATTGAAGAAGATTTTGGTGGTGATTCATCCGAAGATCTAATGAAAGAAGTTGAAGTTGATCAAATGGGCGAAGAGTCTGATGCTGAATTCGACGACGAAGCTGAAGAAGCTGGCGAAGAAGAAACTAAAGATATCGAAGCTGATCACGACGCTGAAGGATCTGTAGAAGATCGCGTAGTTGACTTAGAAGACAAGTTAGACGAATTAATGGCTGAATTTGAAGCATTGTTAGGCGACGAAGCAGGCGAAGAAGAACATAGCGACGCAGAATTTGACATGGAGCCAGTTGATGGTGAAGTCGGTGGTGATGCTTATGTTGATGACGACACAAGCGAATTCCAAGATATGCCAATGAGCGAAAACGTTGACCTCAAAGCAGCTCCAAAACCAGTAACAACAGAGCCAGCTGGAACAAACACACGTTCAACAACAGCATTTAACTCTGGCGCAGCTGGAATGGCCGCAAAGCCAGTTCGTAACACAGCATCTGAAGCAAATCCAGATGGCACAGCAGCTTACAAAGCCCCAACCAGCTATGCTGATAAAGGCCGTGGCAATTTACCAGGCGCAGGTTCTTTCAAGAATGTACCAGGTAAAGACAATAGCAAGTTAGCTCCTGCTACTAAGCCAACATTGACCCAAGCAGCTGGGACAAATAGTCGTACACCTTTTCCAAAAGGTTAATCCGTAGATATGGCTCGCAACACTTATCTCAGGGAACATCTTAGCTTTACTCAGGCTCGTGTAGTTTTAGAGTCTGAGGAAGCTGCTGATGGATCCGGCAAGACTCTTTACATGAAGGGTATTTGCATTGAGGGTGGCGTACGAAACGCTAACGAGCGGGTATATCCAGTACATGAAATTACCAAAGCAGTGGAAACTATCAACGAACAAATTAAAACAGGACATTCTGTATTAGGTGAAGTAGACCATCCAGATGATTTGAAAATTAATTTAGATCGTGTAAGTCACATGATTGAAAATATGTGGATGGATGGTCCTTG
>Ga0304729_1002506_pt1 | contig 10899 bp, 14 predicted proteins | sample C_131016_MF_Meta_FD_190475 | JGI IMG/M metagenome (GOLD analysis project Ga0304729, IMG submission 190475) | Freshwater microbial communities from Lake Croche, Canada to study carbon cycling - C_131016_MF_MetaG (v2) (version 2) | ecosystem: Environmental > Aquatic > Freshwater > Lake | place... | reverse complement strand
GAAGCCGCTGCCAGCGAAGTAGTTCACAAACAAGAAATAGAAACTCGCGCTGATGGTAGTAAGACAATATCTACTACAGCAGATCTTCCACCCGCTCCTCCTGCGCCCACAGGTGTGCCTGAGCGTGCGCCCACAGGACCTGTAGTAGTTCCTGTACAACCACAATCACAGCCAAGTGCTCAAATTCCAGGATTTGATCAAGCCGCTTATAATGCCAGTATTGCTCAGCAAGAAAGTGGCGGTAATCCTAACATTGGATATCATGATATTAAAACTGGCACAGCATATGGTCCATATGGTATCACAGCCATTGCATGGAAAGATGCTAGAGCCAGTGATCCTAGTTTACCTCAGGACATTACTCGGGCCACGCCTGATCAAATGTTGCAGGCACAGAATCAATTCACAGATAACAATGCTCGTTATCTTAAGAACTATGGAGTTGAAGTCACTCCTAATACACTGAGTGCCGCGCACTTCCTAGGCGCACGTGGACTAAGAGACTATCTACGTGATGGAACTATCAGCGCACAGACAGCGGCCAACAATGGCGGTGAAGATAAAGTGCGTGAAATCGTTAATTCTAGACTAGGCGGCCAGGCAGCACCAGCCAGTGGCGCAGTTACCAGTCCCCTAGCTTCACCAGCAATTACTATAGCCAATACACTAAGTCCTGGTGAACAAGTTGTGCCTCCAGAACAAGCTCCGTTGCAACCGCAGAGTCCTTATAGTCTAAGCACAGGTCAAACTGGCCTAGGCTTACAAGCACCAACTGCACCTGCAGCCAGAAGTGATCAAGCGCATGTTGACCAGTACCAAGCTATTCAAGACAAACCCATGGACTTGTTAAAGTTTGGCACAGATCCTAATACTCCAAAGTTCCTAGCAGATCGTGCTCGTAACCGTGCCGCTGACTTGTTAACACAAGACAAAGAAATGGCTAAAGCCAAACAGGAAATCAGCACTATGACAGAAACTGATTTGGCTAAAAAGCTACGTGAGAAAACCACAGGCGGCAGTTATTTCAAATTGTTTATGTATGGCTTGTTAGGCATGGAAAACAGTGGACGTGCTGAAGCTGAAAAATTAGGCCTAGGTGGCAAAGATCAAGCTATCCTAGGACCAGACAATAAACCATATCTAGTTACTATAGGTGCCAATGGTACTCCACGTGAAGGTTATGATGCTACCACAGGCGCTAAACTAACACCCGATGAATTAATCAAAGTGGCCGCAGGTGGTCAAACTAAATGGCAGACAAACGCTGAGTATTTCCAAGACAAAGCTGGCAACGTTTACCAAAGTCAACACAATGATAAAGGTGCCACACGTATTGTCAACGTTAAAACCAATGAAGCATATTCAGGCACAGCTCCTTTAGAGAGACTACGCGATACTAGCAAGCTTGGCCAAATGGAACAAGCGCAGGTCTATCGTAGAGAAAACTTCCGCACACAGTTAAATCAAGCACTACAAAGAGCTACATTTGATAATCGCTTAAAGATATTCCAACAGTATAATCAAGCTTTGGTCGGTGAAGGCTTACCAGCATTAAGCATGAGTGAAATGGGCTTAAATGAAAATGGTACACTCACAGGCGAAGCTACTCCGGGCGCTGGCGCTCAACCTGCTAGAGTTGGTGCACCAGTAGTGCCAACAACACAGCCCCAGGCAGCTCCGGTTGCTGGACCAGCAGTACCAGGCGCCGCGCCAACATCAACAATGCCGGGCGCTCCAGTAGCTCAACCGGTGGCTACGGGCCAAAGACCTACAATGAGCGAACTTGAAGCGCAGAAGAAACGCGAAGCCGCTAACATTGAAGTTACAAAACAAGAACAAGAACAATTTGCTAAGAATACTAAAACAGCAGTGGGTGAAGCGGCGCAAGGCGGTATGGAAGTTGGTAATGCACGTCGCCAACAACTAGATTTAATCAAACGTAATCCTAGTATACTAAACATTATGAATGGTGATGGCACACAGTTTGATCAAGCTAGAAACATTATTACTCGTATTGCTTCAGGCGCTTACAGTGATGATAATAAAGAAGCATTGTATAAAGATATCAAAGCAACCGGCATGGGACAAAATGAACAGGCCGCACTCATTGACTTTGCTAACTTGAACACAGGTATTAATGCTAAGACATTAAAACTTAACAGTGGCGCTGGTTCAATCAGTAATGCTGAACAACAGGCCAACAAAGATGCCAACATTGGTAACATAGATCGCATACCGGCTTATGCTGCCTTAAGCGGATTATATCGTAGTCAGTTCACTGCTGATTTAAATGCAAGTAAACAAAATTTCTTAAATGCTCATCCAGAATTTAAGACTGATGCACAATATAATACTGCATGGCAAAAAGAAGAATCTAATTTACTCAAAGGTTATCAAGGCATTGCTAAGGCACGTTTTGATGTAATAGGTAAACCACCTGCCGCGGATGCCGGTAAAGAAGCCATAGCCGCTTACAAGGATCGTGTGTTCCGCGCATTTGAAGCGTATCCTGCTCCGCAGTATGATACTAATACTGGTACATGGAATTATCAAACTGCCAATGCTAAACGTGCGGCAATGAAACAAATTTTAGGACAATAAAATGACAGAACAAGATATTGCAAAACTAAAAGCCGCAGGATTTACTGATGAAGACATTGCTGATTATAAAGCCAATGAAGTACAAACTCCTGCGTCAGCGAATACTGCGTCCATGGATCAATCATTGCCCGAAGTTGATGTAACACAAAAAAGTGATACACTAAAGAACGCAGAAGCCGCTGGTGTACCTACAACTAATCCAGGTAGTTGGACCACTGATGCTATGGCAGCTGGTGGATGGGCCGCCGAACATCCTGTTGCAACAGGTTTAGCCGCAGCCGGCGCATATGGATTGGCCAGCAAACTTCCGGTAGTTGGTCCGGCTGTTCAAGCGGTAGGTAATGCTGTTGGCAGCGCCGCTAGTAAAATACCGGTAGTTGGTCCTGCAATGGAAATGGGACGTGGCGCTATTGATGCCGCACATGCTTATACTGCAAGCCGTAATGCACAAGCGTTAAGCCAATTAGAAAATCAAGCACGCCAATATATTAAAATGGGACAACAAGTTCCAGAAGGCTTGCAACGTAGTCTAGATACATTACGCAGTCGCGTAACCGGTCCAGCTGTGCCCACAGGTCCAATTGCCACAGGTCCGGTCGCTCCAAGTCCCGCGGCCGTGAACGCCGCTGAACAAGGTTTATCAGCTAGAGTTAGAAATGCTGCCGCACAGCGCATTGCCAATTTACCTGCCATGGGTGAAATGTTAGGTGGTGCCGCAAGAATGGCAGGTCGCGTATTAGGTCCAGCTAGTCTAGCATTACAGACCACTGACCTAGGCCCACAAACTCCGCAACTAGGAAGAATGAGGGGCATGGAGATAAATCCATTAACAGGGCAGAGATGGACACCAGAACAAATTAGACAGTATGAATCTAATCCTAGTATGTTTGATAGTCAATTAGCACAACCACAATTCCGTAGGTAATTAATATGAACACAGCAGAAAAACTAACACAGATATTCAAAGACAATTTTGTCACTTACTTTAGAAGTCATGCCGCGCATGTCAACGTTACAGGCCGTAACTTTCGCAGTGACCACAAATTATTGGAAGGTGTTTATACAAGACGTCAGGATCAAATTGATCGCATCGGTGAATTGTTACGCACCATGGGTGAATATTTTCCCTGCGCTATCTATGACGTCATAGATGAATCAACCATACCCACTGATGCCATTGAAGGATCTGCAGATCATTTGTTGATGTCTGTGTTAATGGACTTAGAACAACTACTAGCAGACTTTAAAGAATTAATAGAGATAGCCGACACAGAAGGCTACGATGAGATAGGTAACTATGCACAAGACCAAGCCTTAGATTTGGAAAAATCTATTTGGATGTTAAAAGTTACCTTAGATTAACAGTCAAGCCGACAGGAACCCCATCAAGGACCGAAGTTATTTTACGGCTTTCAACTTCGGGCATCAACTAATTGGCAGGAGTAGCTTGTGTCGGGTTCAACTTTTTATAAGCATAACTACCACGCACAGTATAACCATTCTTAGCGTGTAATTTTAAGAATGCGCCTTGATCATCGCGCATGGTAGTTGAACAAATAATTTTAACATTGGCAAAACGTGCAAAATTTTCCCATATTTGTAGCATATCTTGTATTAGCCTTAGCCGCTGTCTTGAACTTAATTGGAGATCAACGTGAGCCATACGTATCACAATCATTTCATCATCACTCCATGCCGCGTAGTCTCTAGCCTTGGCCCAGGTATAGGCCAGTAATTGTCCTTCAGCATCTTTGGCCACTGCCAGTAATTCCGCGTTAGGACTATAGTGTTGATTGACAATAGCGTAGGTCACGTTTCTAGCATAAGCACGTGGATCCGGTGTGTATATTGTGTCTATTTCCTGTTGAAAATGTTTTTGTGCCATTTCAACTATGGCGTCTAAATCTAAGATAGTGGCTTGATGCCAAGTATAATTAATCATTGCAGTTCTGCTCCTTGTATAATATTTAACCAGCATAAATACTATTATGAAAACCAGCAAAGAAATTACCAGTCCAGAAAAGAAAAGCCATGGCGGCGCAAGAGCCAATGCAGGCAGACCCAAGGGCGCCAAAGATCAAATCACCATACATGGTTTATTAACACAGATTAAAACACAGACCATGGGCAGAGACTATGAAGAAATTCTCATTGAGGATTTTATGCAGGCACGTAATCACAATGACACTAATTTAATGTTAAAATATCATAACTTAATTTTAAACAAAGTCATGAACAGCCTAGCTAAAATTGAAGTCACAGACAGTGAAGATGCTGTTGAAGCTAAAAAGCTGGCCTTTGCAGAAGCACTGGCCAAACTAACTGGAATATCTGCGGATTCAAAAGAAGGCTAAATATATTCATGCCGTTAATTAAATCAACCAGCAAAAAAGCATTCAACAAGAATGTTGCCACAGAAGTCAAAGCAGGAAGACCTGTCAAGCAAGCCGTGGCCATAGCTTATTCAACTAAGCGTGAAGCGGCAGGCAAATCTGCCAAGACTAAAAGGAAATCAAAATGAAACAAATGAAACCCAACAGTACTACACAAACTGACAAGAACATGAAGTTTAACGGCCAAGAACAAGAAACTAATGGTCGTGTAAATTCTAGCTATCAAACCAATCATTGGGGTGGTCGTCAAGATCCAAACAAAACATTTAATGAAGGCGTGGGTCCACGCAAAGGCAATCAAGACTATCGCGGCATTGCTGGTCCAAGTGCAACCAAAGATGCATTCCGTCCAACACCTAATACAAAATCTGCGCCTGCTTATAATGTAGGTCAAGAAATGTATCCAGCTTCAAAGAATCCTCAACAACGTAACCCCAGCGGTACTCGCGCATGGCAACCACAGGCAGGTCAAAACTATCGTGGTAACCCAGACAAGATCAATGTCAGCGGTTATTCAATGGGTGATGGCGTAGTACAAACAGGAAAGAATCCTCAACGTGAAGCTAGTACTAAAGTTGATTTCAACTTCGGTCCTAAGAGTCAATATTAATAGGAACTGACATGGCCACTAAAAAATGGATCCAGGGCGCAATTAAAAAGCCAGGCGCACTTAAAAAAGAACTAGGCGTACCAGCAGGTAAAACAATTCCTGCTAAAAAATTAGCCAAGGCTGCTAAAGCTCCAGGTAAGATGGGTCAACGTGCTCGTCTTGCTGAAACGCTAAAAGGCTTTAAAAAAGGAAAATAAAATGAGAATATCTACAAAGAATCCTGAATCAAAAGAGATCAATCAAAAACGTGGTCCTCAAATCGGTAATCTAGATCGTGGTACCAAGCGTGAAGATTTCCTAGCTGAAAAGTCTAAGACTGGCAGCCAACGTAGTGCTCTAGCTGACATGGTAACCAATGCTGTGGCACGTCGTGGACAGGGAATGAAACCATTCATTGATCCTACAGTAGAAGGCCTACACGCAGACACCAACGTTGGTCGTGGTCCTACTAAAGGCAACAGCGGCAAGAGAAAGTAATCCATGAGTGCATCGTCTACAGGCATGCAGACTGGCCCACTACGCAGTGGTGCCAATATGTTAATAGATCCTGCCACGGGCCAACCTCCTAGGTTTAACACAGGAGTAACTGGTAATCCTCCTGGTAACGTGCCACAACCTAAGATTTTTGCTCCAGGTCAACAAATACATAATCGTTTGGCTCAGCCAGGACAGATGCCTATGCAGATGCCGGGACAGATGCCTATGATGGGTAATGGTGGCAAAGGCGGATTTAATCCTCAAGGACAGATTAATTTTAACAATGCACAGTATGCACCTAGTATTGGTAATGGTGCTAACTTTGCCGGCACTGACATACATGGCATGCCATTATATGGTAATCAAGGCCAAATGTTTAATATGAATAGTCAACCAATAGCTAGTAATCAAATGACTAATCCATATACCGGTGGTTCAGGCGGTATGAATGGACTAGGTGGTTCAGGCGGTGGTATTAGTGTTAGTGCCGCACAACGATCATATGGTGCTGATAATCCAGCACCTCCAGGCGTTACTTGGATAAATGATCAAGGGCAACAAGTAACTGGTAGCGGCACACCAGTACAACAAGGTTTACCAGGTAATCCATCAAGTCCAGCGCAGATTAATTTAAACGGAATGACAAAATTTCAAGGGCCGACAAGTTCAACACCTATTTCAATGGATATTAATCCTTCGCAAACCTATTATAGAGATGCACAAGGTAATGTATTTGATGCTCAGGGATCTAAAACACAAGATCCTTATAATAGCGGTGGGTGGCAGCATATGGGCGGCAGCATGGGTGGCAAAGGCGGCATGAATATGTCTAATATGAACACAGGCATGGGCGGTAAAGGTGGATTCGGCGGCCCTAGTTATGGTGCTGGCCCTGTTAACAACATGCCATATTCGCAATATTAAACATAAATAGATAGCCAGGGTAGACAATCTATCCTTATAGTACAGTTTAGAAAGGATCAGCAATGAAAAAGAACTCTACACCTCAAACGTCCGTTTGGGACACACAACCACAAGAACCCACTCCACAAGAAATCCGTGAAGTAGCCGAAGTAATGGCCAGCAAAAGCACGCCGGCAAAACCACAGGCTCCACAGTCAACACGAACAGCAGACTTTGACCTAGAAGGTCTAATGACAGACTTTCCCACAGCCCGCGATCTAGAACGTTTTGTCTTTGATGAAACAGGCATTGTATTGAACCTAAAAGGTCGTGCCAACAAATTAAAATACCAAGTGGCCATGGATGCGCTTAATGGCGTTGAAATAGATTCAAAATTTACAGGCAGTGAAAATCCTTATTTGGATAAAGTAGACATGGTACCAGAAGAACCATTTCCGCCTATTCCAGAACGTGATCCTTCATTACCTCCGCTCAGTGAACTACAAAATTATTTCTTTAGTCCACATGTGCCACACACAGATCCAGATATGCGAGCCCTAGGTAAGAAATGTCACTGCACATTCCGCAAATACAACAATGGTGCTATCAGCTATGAAATTAATGGTCCCTGGGAAAGAAAAGAACATGGCACAAAGATTGACAAGTATGGCCGTGAGCGTCCAGAAATTATTAAATGGATTGGTCACTGCTCTGGCGAACAAATAGTACAGCGTGAAGATGGTACACTGACCACTATTGGTCGTAGACTACGTACCATGATGCAGGCACAGCGTATCAATGACACTAATTTCTGGGACGTGTTCGTTGACAAAGATTTTGGTCAATTCAATCAAGAAGCTATTGTTGATCCATGGGGAACGGACCTAAGAGGATGAGAGACGGTCAACAACATCAAGAACAGGAAGCTGTTCGCGCACGTGACACAGTGATCATGCAAAAGGTCAATGCCGCACACAGGGAAGCTTTTATAAGACGCTTTCCTGGCCAATGCGAGCATATCATGCGCTTGATAGCAGAACGTTTGCAGGCTGTGTTAACTAACAAGCCTGAACGTTTGGAAGATCCTACAACTTGGACTGCAACTGCTGATGAAATTGCTGCCTTAAGTTCTGCATTGCATTTTGTATATCAAATACACAAGGATACCAATGATCAATCTAACGCACAATGAAACATCGGCTGTAGACATTGACTTGATATGGTTGGGTGAAGATAATTTTAAACTGGTAATTCGTTTTAATGAAGATGATGAAGATGACATTAACATTGAAATGCAGTTGACCAAAGAAGAATTAGAAATATTTCGCGATTATCTCAACATCTATATGCAAGCGCCAATGACTATTCAATAAAGGTCAACTATGCTGGGCACAGAAACCTTAATGACTAGGGCATTACGCTATGTTATAGATCAAAACAACATAATAAAAGAAGACTATCTTAACCTGCCTGGCGAAGTACAACTAGCCATGCAGGATCTTGTCATAGCCACCGCAGATGACATGCGCTATGATAGCTTAAAATACTTTAGGCCATTTGAACACCAAAAGACTTTTTTTAAAACTGGTCATAGTGAACGTCGTGGCATACTTGCGGCCAACAGGGTTGGTAAAACTACCAGTACCTGCTATGAAACTGCCATGCACCTAACTGGAGAATATCCAGATTGGTGGGAGGGCTATCGTTTTAATAAACCAATTACCTGCATGGTAGCTGGTGAAGGTTGGAGTCAGGTAGCACTAGTATTGCAAAATGAATTAATAGGCACACAAGATGTTAAGATCACAGAAAATTTGGGAACTGGTGCAATACCTCGTCGTTGTATTGTTCATGATACCATGCGTAATGATGGTGCTAACTGTATCGGCGTTGAGATCCGCCATAAATCAGGTGCTAACAGTTATCTCCTATTTGCCAATTATACGCAGGAAGTCAGGCAACTACAAGGTTTCAAACTTAATTTGGCTGTGTTTGACGAACAGCCACCAGATGACTTTTTCAGTGAAATCGTTACACGTACAGCTACTACACAGGGTAAAGTACTTTGTTCGTTTACTCCGCTTAAAGGCCTAAATGGACTTGTAAGTAAATTTTGGAATAAAGAAGAAGGCTATGATTATATACGTGTAAGCTGGGATGACGTACCGGAATATGATCCATGGGGCGAACCATTTTTGCTCATGGAGACACGTCGTCAATTGGAACGAGATTACCTACCGCATGAACGTGAAGCACGTATCGCCGGCAAGCCTGTTATGGGTAAAGGTGCTGTGTTTCAAATTGCCAATTGGCCCACTTATAAAACAGGTGAATATGATTTCACTCGTATGCCCAATATACAACGTATTATTGCCTTAGACTTGGGCTTGGTCAATGACAAAACAGTTATATCATTAATGTATTGGGAACCCTATGAAAGATATGCTTGGTTACATAGACAGATTGTTGTGCAGGGTGTGGAAGAAGCTGTACCCACTCAGTATATCAATCATTTACTTCGTCCTGAAGTGTTTGGTACTCCTATTGTGCTACCTCCTGATGCTAGCACTCCAGGCAGATACACTATGAGTTCTGCTTCAATAAGAGAATTATTTGAAGGCTATGAATTAAATGTTATAAACAAGCCTATTATGAATCCACCGGACAGTGAAGGCCGCGTTACAAATCATAAAAGCTATGGTATAAACCAAATGCGACAAATGATGGAAGTAGGCACATTAATGGTCAATGAAAACTGTACACAGTTTATAGAAGAAGCAAGAAATTATTACGTAGATGAACGGGGCAGATTCAGTGATCCCGACGACTGTATTGACTCTGCTCGTTATGCCTTATTGGGCTGTTTAAACAGTTTGGCTGAACCCTGGGATAACCGTACACCTCAGGAGAGAATGATGGCACAGCGAGATAGATATGTACGTAGAGATGATTCAAATAAGCCAGCATGGAAGAAGACTTTCAACGTTGAATAAGGAATAGCAATATGACAGCATTATACATCTGCGCTATAGAAGACAATACAATGATTCTATGCGAACGCCATGCCAAAGCATTTGAACGTGCCGCATTACTAGCAGAAACTCCACATACCATTGTTGAACTAGAAGATGAGGATAATGAACATATGATCTGCCATGCCTGTGACTTACAGGCAGAACTTACACGCCCTAAAATTATCATTCCTTGACCCTGTCAAAAAGACACTAAATAATACATATAATGAAGGATTCAATCTAAATGCTAGATATCAAAAATATCCCCGTCCAGGACATCAACCAGAACAGAAACATCAATGCACGTTTTGTTCGTATGAAAAATATGATGGACGTAAAAATGGCGTCATATCTGCGCTACCTAGGCACTAAAAATGCTGTTAATAGATCAGTGGATTATCACTATCTTTGTCTTGCTGTTACAGATTCAACTGCTCCTGTCAACGGCATTGACTACATTCACCCCAGCGTAAAACCAGTGGTTGATTATGCCACAGCAGTTATTGCCAAAGGACTAATGCCCAATGGCGAAGTTAATTTTGAATTCGTAGCTGAAGATGAACAAGATGAAGTAGCCGCACGTCAAGCCACAGAAATGGTCAGCAAGGTTGTTAACCAAATGAATGATCCGCATTTTATCATTGAACGTTGGGCCATGGATGCTGCCATGCACAAAAATGGCATGATGATGATCAAACCTGTACGTGAACAAATTACTCGCTATGTAGAAACAGAAGGTACCTTAGAACAATTAAAAGCCTTTGAATTACAGGCCGCTGAAAGTGGTTTAACTGCACTACGTCAAAATCGTAGACAAGTAACAGTGGACATGCAACGAGTTCTAGCTGAAGTAACTCAGCTCCTAGGCGAACAACAAAAATCCAGTGCAGAAGATCTAGTT
>Ga0304729_1002504_pt1 | contig 10902 bp, 8 predicted proteins | sample C_131016_MF_Meta_FD_190475 | JGI IMG/M metagenome (GOLD analysis project Ga0304729, IMG submission 190475) | Freshwater microbial communities from Lake Croche, Canada to study carbon cycling - C_131016_MF_MetaG (v2) (version 2) | ecosystem: Environmental > Aquatic > Freshwater > Lake | place... | reverse complement strand
AGTTCAGGTGTCAGGTCAAGTTTTCGTTGATCTTTTTTCAAGAAATAATCAGCTCAAATTTAGTCACTTTTGTAACGTTTTGCACAAATCATGCCAAATTAGGCCTTTCGATTTGCAATTTCAAAAGTTAGGCACTTAACTAGACAAATCGAAAGTTTTCCACAGCGCTTTAGGGTTTTTCTGAAGTTGTCCACAACCCGTTATCCACAGGATACAATTGGGTTTTGCTTGTGGAAAACTGCACATGTCCCTTTGTTTTGTTGAAACTGAAAGTCGCCGATGGTTGAATCAACTGGAATAACCACTGAACAGTGGAACCAAGTAATCGACACACTCAAAACTGATGAGCGTATGACCAAACAGCTGCAAGGCTTTTTGCAACTAGTTGCCGTTCAGGGTCTTTTAGGCGAAACTCTTTATTTGCAGGTTGCCAATGAAATGACCCGTGGCTTTATTGAACAAAGAATCAAACAGCCACTGCTAGAAACCCTTCAACTTATTGGTCTGCCGACCAGCCCAACCAATATTGGAATTGTGGTTAACCCTGAGCTAGCCGCATCCTTCGCTCCAACAGTCCAAATTCAGGAAGATGAGCCGGTTTATACCCCGGCAGTCGTTGCCCCAGTTGAGCAGATCGGGCCTGCCGAGGGATCTTCGAGGCTGAACCCTAGATACACTTTTGAAACTTTCGTTCAAGGCGAATCAAACCGGTTTGCTTACGCAGCTGCTTTTGCTGTTGCTGAAGTCCCAGCTAAGGCATACAACCCGCTTTTTATCTATGGAAACTCTGGTTTAGGTAAAACTCACCTTTTGCACGCCATTGGTAACTATGTTCAGCAATACTGGCCAAATAAGCGGGTTCGCTACGTTTCCAGTGAGGTTTTTACCAACGATTTCATCAATGCGATCCAAACTAACACGAGCTTTACCTTCCAGGCGAAGTATCGCCAAGTTGATGTCTTGTTGATCGATGATATTCAATTCCTACAAGGCAAGAAAGAGACCCAGGACTCTTTCTTCGCAACCTTCAACGCCCTTCATGAACAGGGCAAACAGGTGGTTATTACTTCCGATGTTTCCCCTAAGTTGCTCGGTAGCTTTGACGAGCGCATGCGCAGTCGCTTTGAATGGGGTCTAATGACCGATATTCAGGCTCCGGAACTAGAAACTCGTATCGCTATCCTCCGAAAGAAGGCTGAAAGCGACAAAATCCGCATTGGTGATGAGATTTTGGATTACATGGCTGCTCGAATTTCCTCAAATATCAGGGAATTAGAGGGTGCTTTGATTCGGGTGACGGCTTTTGCCGCTCTAAATCGAACCGCCATAGACATGAACTTGGTTCAAGCTGTTTTGAAGGATATTGTTCCGCTTGGCGAGGATGGGCAGTCGGTTTCGCCTATGGAAATCGTTAGAACTGTTGCAGATTACTTCAAACTGACGCAAGAAGAGCTCTTCGGCAAGTCTAGATCACAGGCCATTGTTATAGCTCGTCAAATTGCTATGTATTTATGCCGAGAGAAGACATCTATGTCTTTGCCTAAAATAGGCGCTCTTTTTGGTGGAAGAGACCACACCACTGTTATGTATGCGATCAAAAAGGTCTCTGACCTTATGAGCGAGCGTAGATATATCTACAACCAGGTCACTGACATTAGAGCTAGCTTAAAGTAGACATAGTTATCAACATTGGCTGTTTATAACCATTAGTTTGAAGTCTAAAAACTGTGGAATTAAAGCGTATTGCTGTTAAAAGCCAACACTAAATACACAAGCATCGATGTTATCCACAGGTTTCTGCACAACTGTGTATACAACTTACAACCATGTTACTTAGGTGTTTTATAAGGGATATAACGAATTTTCCACATTATCCACAACTGTTAATAATGTTGTTAATAATTAAAGAGATATAGATTAAAGCCCCAATAACATTTAGGGGTGGTCACGAGCTTTACAGAAATGTGCCAAGATTAACTAACTATTCCCAAGAAAGGCAGATCGTGAAATTCCAGGTAAATCGCGATGTTCTGGCTGAGTCTGTATCGTTCGTTGCTCGAATGCTGCAATCAAAGCCAACGTCCCAAGTCTTATCAGGAATGAGGCTTATAGCCGACGCGAACTCTCTTCAAATATCCGTTTTTGATCACGATGTATCAGCTCAAACAGAACTAGTAGCAAATGTTGAACAAGCCGGAACAACGCTAGTTTCAGGTCGATTACTAAATGAAATTGTTAGCCGACTTCCAAATCAACCAGTAAACATTAGCCTTGAGGGCACCAAAGTTGTCTTGTATTGCGGTCAATCTAAATTCGAATTAGCAACATTACCAATTGAACAATATCCAACTCTTCCACCAATTCCCCCGGTCACCGGAACTATTGATGGCGAAGCTTTTATTACGGCTATTAGAAGAGTTGCTGTTGCTTCAGCAAAAGATTCAACTAGACCTTTCCAAAAAGGTATCCAACTTAAAGCCAATTCGACTTCGGTAATGTTTACGGCAGCCGATCCAAACAGAATCGCTCGATGCAATGTTGCCTGGTTGGGCAAAGCAGTTGATGGTGAAATTTCAGCCGTTGTTCTAACCAAGACCATGCAAGACATCGAAAAGAGCTTCGCTAATCTGGGCGAGGTTAATATTTCAATTCACGCCGAAGGGGACCGAGGAATGGTCGCTTTCCAAGCTAAAAACAGAATTGTGACTACTGTAGTTCTAAACATTGAAAACTATCCAGACATAGATCAATATTTCCCAACCAACCTCGAAGATTCGTCAGTTGTTAACAAACAAGATCTTATTGATGCAACTAGACGAGTTGAATTAGTGGTGAATGAATCCGAAGACACAATTCGATATTCATTCGAACCAGGCGTTGTTAATCTTGAATCAACAAGCTCAGAAAACAATGCAACCGAAGCGGTAGAGGCAACGCTAGTCGGAAACCCAACCAACCTTAGATTTAAGCCAGCATTGTTCCATGACGGGTTAGCTCAGATAACCGCAGAATTTGTTAAAATAGAATTCACCAAAAACCAGCGTGATCCATCTAGACCTGGTCCAATAATTATGTCTAGCCAAAGCGCCAAGGATGCCTCTTCGCCAGACACATACAGATATCTACTAAATCCAAATATGTTGAAGCGCTAAAGCTTCTTTGAAAGGCACCACAATGCACATAGGTCTAATTGGACTTGGAAAAATGGGCGGCAACATGCGCACCCGACTTCGCAACAAAGACATCGAGGTTACCGGCTACGCCCGCAACAGAGAAATCTCTGATGTTGGCAGCATCGAAGAGCTGGTTGCATCATTACCGAGTCCGAAAATAGTTTGGGTTATGGTGCCGCACGGCGCCCCAACCGACGAAGTAATCAATGAACTTGAAAAGCACATGTCTGCTGGCGACCTCATCATTGAAGGCGGGAACTCAAGGTTTAGCGAAGACATCAGGCACGCAAAACAGATTGAAGCAAAGGGCATCGGCTATCTAGACTGTGGTGTTTCCGGTGGAGTTTGGGGACTGCAAAACGGATATGGTCTTATGGTCGGTGGCGATCAAAAGCTAGTGGATATGGCGATGCCAATTTTTGATGCTTTACGCCCAGAAGGCGAAAGAGCAGAAGGCTTCGTGCATGTTGGTGATGTTGGTGCTGGTCACTACGCCAAGATGGTTCACAACGGCATTGAATACGCCATGATGCAGGCATTTGCTGAAGGCTACGAATTGCTTGATAAGAAAGACATCATCAAGGATGTTCACGGAACTTTCGCAGCTTGGCAAAGAGGAACAGTGGTTCGTTCATGGCTTCTAGATCTTTTGGTTAAAGCACTTGAAGAAGATCCGGGGCTGTCACAGATCAAAGGCTATGTTGAAGATTCAGGCGAGGGTCGCTGGACAGTCGAAGAAGGTATTGCTAACTCTGTTCCGATGCCGGCAATCACCGCTTCTTTGTTTGCGAGATTTACTTCACGCCAAGAAGATTCTCCTGCCATGAAAGCTGTTGCAGCATTGCGTAACCAGTTCGGTGGTCACGCAGTCAAAAAGGCCGAATAGATTGCGCAACGAAGATGCATGTTAAGCATCTATCGTTAGGTAACTTTAGAAACTACGATATAGCAGAGCTTGCCCTTGAACCTGGCGTAACGGTTTTAGTTGGACGCAACGGTCAAGGAAAAACTAATCTTGTTGAAGCAATCGCCTATTGTTCGACCTTAACTAGCCACAGAGTAAACGGATATGTTCCTTTAATTAAAACCCAGAGCACGAAAGCAATCATTAGATTACTGGCGGAATATCAGGACAGACAAAACCTTGTTGAAATTGAACTTAGCACTGAGGGTAATAATCGAGCCAAAGTAAATCGTGGCGAGTTGTCTAGGTTGCGCGATGTTCTTGGATACATTCAATCGGTTTTATTCTCACCCGAAGACCTAAACCTCATTAAGGGAGATCCAAGCGACAGAAGAAATTTTCTAGATCAGCTGCTAGTTCAAATCAGCCCGCGCTTAGCCGGAACTCTAAGTGATTACGATCGAGTTCTAAAACAAAGAAATACACTATTAAAAACTTCTCGAAGCCTGCCAGCTAATTCACCAGGCCTTTCAACGCTCGAAGCCTGGGATCATTCTTTAGTGGAACTCGGCACAGAAATAATTATTCAAAGAGATAATTTGGTTGAATTGCTTAGCCCATATCTTGATGTTGCCTACAAGGCGATTTCTGAAGAGAAAAACAATCCGAGCATGGCTATGAGAACCTCCGTCTTCTCAGCAAATATCGATATCGATACAGATGCGCAATCAGACGCCTCACCAGATAAAGCCACCATCTCAGAAAAATTTCTAGCTAAGTTAAAGGAACTACGTCCAAAGGAATTGGAACGTGGAGTTAGTTTGGTTGGACCACACAGAGACGAACTTGTTCTGAAACTGGGAGAGCTCCCCGCCAAGGGATACATCAGCCACGGTGAAACCTGGTCGTATGCTTTAGCGCTGAAGCTAGCCTGCGTTGCACTTTTGAAAAGCAAATCTCAGTCCGGGGATCCAATCTTGATTTTGGATGATGTTTTTGCTGAACTAGACACAGTTAGAAGAGAACGACTGGTTGATTTGATTTCTGGAAATGAACAGGTCATTATTACAGCAGCGGTTGCTGAAGATATTCCAGCGAGCCTCAACGCAAAAACTTTTAGAGTTACCAACGGAAAGGTGGAGTTAGCTCATGGCTCATAAACCGGACCTGTCTGTTGAGTTTTATTACCGTATGCGAGCTGCCCTTACCGGACGGCAAGACCGAGACACTAAAAGACGCCTCAAACAGCAAAGCCAACGGTCAAGACCCTTTGATGCCGGACGTTCCCCTAAAACCGTATCCAGCTCCCTGGATGCCCTAGTTCAGAGCTTTGGCTGGCAAGGCAAGGTTGCCGAGGGCGACCTGTTTGCCAACTGGAAGCTGATAGTTGGTGAGCGGGTGGCAGACAACAGTTTCCCTGAGGAATATAAGAAGGGAATCTTGACTATCAGGTGTAAGAGCACTGCCTGGGCGACACAGTTGAGACTTATGACCGAAGAAATCATGGTCAAAATAGCCGAAAGAACCCCCGACTTAGAGGTCAAAGAACTAAGAATTATTGGCCCTCAGGCACCTAGTTTTAAGCGTGGTTTAAGGTCTGTTCCGGGCCGCGGCCCGAGGGACACCTTCGGCTAAACGAACCTAGTAATTTAGCGGTATTCAGCGAGTTTTCCACAGGCTACAAACCCCCTTTTCATGCCTGTTTAAAAGCCTAAATGTCCCCTTTTCGAGGTATGATTAGACAGTCAGCAACCCCGGATTTAAGACAGTTTAATACTGCGGTCGTGTGGGCCCGACTAGATCAAAAATTAGGAGCAATACCCCAATATGTCCGAACCTAAGCAAGGCTACGATGCCTCGAATATTCAAGTCCTAGAAGGCCTTGAGGCGGTCCGTAAGCGACCGGGAATGTATATTGGCTCAACTGGCCCCAGGGGCTTGCACCACTTGGTCTATGAAATCGTGGATAACGCGGTTGACGAATCTTTAGCTGGGCACTGTAAAAACATTGACGTAGTCATCACTAAAGACGGCTGGATCAAAGTTGCCGATGATGGCCGCGGAATTCCAGTGGATATGCACGAAAAAGAAGGAAAACCGGCTGTTGAAGTTGTTTTAACTGTTTTGCACGCCGGAGGTAAATTCGGTGGCGGCGGTTATGCGGTCTCTGGTGGTTTGCACGGTGTTGGCGCTTCGGTAGTTAACGCCCTTTCAACCGACCTCAAAGTAATTGTTGCTCGTGATGGCTTTATTTGGACGCAGTCATACAAAAAAGGTGTTCCTCAAGCAAAATTGGCTAAAGGTAAAGAGACAGCACACAGCGGAACCGTTATTGAGTTTCTTCCGGATACAGAAATTTTTGAGACAGTCGAATTTGATTATGAGACTCTACGCGCACGTTTCCAGCAGATGGCTTTCCTAAATAAAGGACTAAGCATTTCGATCTTTGATGAAAGATCTGAACGCAGCGATAAATATATGTATGAACACGGTTTGAAAGACTACGTTCAATATTTAAATTCTGCAAAGAAGATTGAAGTTATTCACGAAGAGATTATTTCTTTCGAAGCAGAAACAAAAGAAAAGAACATGTCGCTAGAAGTTGCGATGCAGTGGACGGAAGGCTTTAACGAAAGCGTTCACACTTACGCAAACACAATTAACACTCATGAAGGTGGAACCCACGAAGAAGGTTTTCGTGCTGCGTTAACGACACTGATCAATAAGTATTCTCGCGAAAAGGGACTGCTCAAAGAAAAAGATGAAAACTTGGCCGGGGAAGATGTTCGTGAAGGTTTGACTGCCGTTATCTCAATCAAGTTGAGTGAACCGCAATTCGAAGGTCAAACTAAAACCAAACTTGGTAACACAGAAGCTAAAGCCTTCGTTCAGAAAATCAGCAATGACAAACTTTCAGATTGGTTTGGCAGAAATCCAAATGCAGCCAAAGAAATTTGTCGTCGAGCAATTCGTTCTTCGCAAGCTCGGATAGCTGCGCGTAAGGCACGTGACGCGACTCGTCGCAAAGGTCTTTTAGAGTCAACTGGTATGCCAGGTAAATTGCGTGACTGTTCATCGAGAGATCCTAAGGTTAGCGAAATCTATATCGTTGAGGGTGACTCCGCGGGTGGTTCGGCCATGCGTGGAAGAGATCCAGAAACGCAAGCGATTCTTCCACTGCGTGGAAAAGTTTTGAACGTTGAGAAAGCTGGTCGTGAGCGAGCAGAGAAAAACAGCGAAGTTCAAGCCTTGATCACAGCATTCGGAACCGGTATCGGATCTGATTTAGATATCAACAAAATCAGGTATCACAAATGTATTTTGATGGCCGACGCTGATGTTGATGGTCAGCACATTAGAACTTTGCTTTTAACCTTGCTATATCGCTTTATGCGCCCGGTAATTGAATATGGATATGTTTATCTAGCTCAACCTCCGCTATACAGAATCAAGTGGTCAAATACTGAACACGAATATGTTTACAGCGATGCCGAGCGTGACGAGAAGTTAGCTTCTGGTCAGGCCTCAGGCAAGAAGCTACCTAAAGAGAACTCCATCCAGCGCTATAAGGGTTTGGGTGAGATGGACTATGACGAACTGTGGGCAACCACAATGGATCCAGCTAGAAGAACTCTGCTTCAAGTGACTCTGGACGACGCTGCTCGAGCAGATGAGATTTTCTCAACTCTTATGGGTGATGACATCGAACTTAGAAGAACCTTTATCCAACAAAACGCTAAAGATGTTCGCTTCCTAGATATCTAGAGCGAGGAGAAGAATTATGACTGAAAACAACGAACCGATTACGGACAGAATCGAGCAGGTCGACATCAACGTCGAAATGCAACGCTCATACCTCGACTACGCAATGAGCGTTATCGTAGGACGTGCTCTACCGGATGTTAGAGACGGCCTAAAGCCAGTTCACCGCCGAGTTATTTATGGCATGTTTGATGGTGGCTATCGCCCAGATAAGCAGTTCAGCAAGTGTTCTCGTGTTGTTGGTGAAGTTATGGGGCAGTTCCACCCACACGGTGATGGAGCCATCTATGACACCCTGGTTCGTCTGGTTCAGGAGTGGAACCTTAGGTATCCACTGGTAAATGGGCAGGGTAACTTTGGATCTCCTGGAAACGATGGTGCTGCGGCTCCTCGATACACCGAGTGTCGGATGGCACCGTTGGCCATGGAAATGGTTCGAGACATCGACGAGGACACGGTTGATTTCCAAGACAACTATGACGGTCGAACACAAGAACCTAAAGTTTTACCTAGCCGTATTCCAAATCTTCTAATTAATGGATCTATTGGTATTGCAGTTGCAATGGCAACCAACATCCCACCACATAACCTTCGTGAAGTTGCAGCTGGCGCTCAATGGTCGCTGGCTAATCCAGATGCGACTAAAGAAGAACTGCTTAGCGCATTGATGGAAAGAATTAAGGGACCAGACTTCCCTACATCGGCCACCATTCTTGGTTACAAAGGCATCAAGGATGCTTACCAAACTGGACGCGGATCAATCACCATGCGAGCAATCGTTAATGTGGAAGAACTTCAGGGCAGAACCTGTTTAGTTGTTACTGAACTTCCTTATCAAGTCAACCCAGATAACTTAGCTCAAAAGATAGCGGAACTTGTTCGCGAGGGAAGATTAAACGGCATTGCAGATATTAGGGACGAGACTTCTGGTCGAACTGGCCAGCGCCTCGTAATCATTTTGAAGAAGGACGCTGTTGCTCAAGTTGTTCTAAATAATCTTTATCGATTCACTCCGCTGCAGGAAAATTTCAGCGCTAACATGTTGGCTCTAGTTGATGGCATTCCACGCACCCTGTCGCTAGATGCCTTCATCACATATTGGATAGCGCACCAGATCGAAGTAATTGTTAGACGAACCAAGTTCCGTTTAAAGAAAGCAGAAGAACGAGCACATATTCTTCGCGGCTACCTAAAAGCACTGGATGCTCTGGATGAAGTAATTAAGTTGATTCGAGCTAGCGCAACTGCGGATGATGCTCGCGAAGGCTTGATCAAGCTTCTAGATATTGATGATCTTCAGGCCAGGGCCATCTTGAACATGCAGCTGAGACAGCTAGCCGCCTTGGAACGCCAGAAGATTATTGATGAAGCGGCTGAACTAGAAGCCATGATTGTTGAATTCAAAGCCATCATTGCTGATCCGCAAAGACAGCGCACCATTGTTAGCGAAGAATTAGAAGAAGTCGTAAAGCGCCACGGCGATGAAAGAAGAACCCGCATTCTTCCAGATGAGGATGAGGTCGGCGATCTCGATTTAATTCCTGAAGAGGAAATGGTAATCACCGTTACTCGCGGTGGATACATCAAGCGAACCAATAGCGCTAACTACCGATCACAACATCGTGGCGGTAAAGGTGTTAAGGGTGCAAGCCTTAGAGCCGATGATATCGTGGAACATTTCTTTGTTACCACCACCCATCACTATCTACTCTTCTTCACAAACAAGGGTCGAGTTTATAGATGCAAGGCGTATGAAGTTGGCGAGACCGGAAGAGATGCGAAGGGTCAGCACTTAGCGAACCTCCTTGCCATGCAACCGGATGAGAAGGTGGCTTCGGTTTTAGATATTCGCGATTACAGCCAGGCAGAATTCTTAGTTATCGCAACTAAGAACGGCTTGGTTAAGAAAACAGCCCTGGAGGCATATGACACTGCCCGTAGCGGTGGGGTTATCGCAATCAAGCTTCGCGATGGCGATGAAGTAGTTAGAGCTCTTTTGGTTAACGGATCGGATGATCTTTTACTCTGCTCATCTAAGGGAATGTCGATTAGATTTGCCGCCAGCGATGAATCGTTAAGAGCCATGGGTCGAGACACCAGCGGTAACATCGGCATGCATTTCCGTGATGGCGATCACCTGCTTTCAGCAGACGTGATTACAGACAAGGGTTATGTGTTTGTTGTAACCGAGGGTGGTTTTGCTAAACGAACCTCAGTTGACCAGTATCGCCAGCAAAACCGCGGTGGTATCGGCATTAAGGTGGCCAAACTCGAAGATCGTAGAGGAGATATCGTTGGAGCGCTTATCGTTGAGGATGACGATGAGGTTCTAATTGTGCTGGCCAGCGGTAGAGTGGTCAGGTCGGCTGTGAGTGAGGTTCCTGCTCGTGGTCGAGACACAATGGGAGTTGTTTTTGCCCGTTTCGATGATGACGATTCCGTTCTAGGCTTAGCTAAGAACAGTGAGCGTAATCTAGATTCAGACACCTCAGCAATCGCAGTTGTTCCAGAACCGGCAGGAGAGTAATCGATGAGCATCTTTTCCAGAACCGTTAAGCGCAGTGAATCAACTGGCGTTAAGCCAGTTAACCTCAAACTAGTTAAGGTCAACTTCTGGTCAGTAGTTAGATTTGCTTTTGTTTTAACTGTGGCTATGGGTATCGGGCTAGTTGTCGCTATGACTATCGTTTTCTTGATCATGAATGTAGCCGGTTTTAGTGCACTTTTGAAGAGTTTCTTGGGCGTTGAAGTAACATTGCCTGCCGTTCTTTCAATTGCACTAAGCATCGCGCTATTCGTAATTTTGGTAGGAACCATTCTGGCTGGTGTTTGGGCAGCTATTTTCAACATTGTTGCCCGCATAACCGGCGGAGTTTCAGTGGGTTTCACCAATAACTAACTTTTTTGGGTTTGATGGAACCACTCAAATCGGATAAGGTTAAGTTTGCTCTACGGGCCTATAGCTCAGGTGGTTAGAGCGCTTCACTGATAATGAAGAGGTCGGAGGTTCAAGTCCTCCTAGGCCCACCAGGAAGCACTCTCAACCGAGTGGGCTTCCGAATG
>Ga0304729_1002503_pt1 | contig 10908 bp, 6 predicted proteins | sample C_131016_MF_Meta_FD_190475 | JGI IMG/M metagenome (GOLD analysis project Ga0304729, IMG submission 190475) | Freshwater microbial communities from Lake Croche, Canada to study carbon cycling - C_131016_MF_MetaG (v2) (version 2) | ecosystem: Environmental > Aquatic > Freshwater > Lake | place... | reverse complement strand
TGATCTCACTGGCGTGCTCAAGAATTCCGGCGATGAACGACTTCGCGACATCCGAGAGTTGCAGCGGGTCATCGGCGCTGTGGAAGGCGTTGGTCTCGCCCTCGAACAAGCTCATATGGGTGTGCATGGCCGAGCCGGCATATTCGGCGAAAGGTTTGGGCATGAACGACGCGCGCACACCCTCGGCCAACGCGACCTCCTTGACGACGTAGCGGAACGTCATCACGTTGTCGGCCATCGACAGCGCATCGGCGTAGCGCAGATCGATCTCCTGCTGACCCGGTGCGCCCTCGTGGTGGCTGAACTCCACCGAGATGCCCATCTGCTCGAGAGCGTCGATGGCGTGGCGGCGGAAGTGTGGGGCCGAGTCGTGCACCGCCTGATCGAAGTAACCGCCATTATCGGCGGGCACCGGCACCGAACCGTCATACGGTCCGGGCTCTAAAAGAAAGAACTCGATCTCCGGATGCACGTAGCAGGAGAATCCCAAATCGCTGGCCTTAGCGAGTTGACGGCGCAGCACATGACGGCTGTCCGCCCACGACGGCGATCCGTCGGGCATGGTGATGTCGCAGAACATCCGCGCGGAGTGATGCTGGCCGCCACTCGTAGTCCACGGCAGCACCTGGAACGTCGACGGATCGGGCCGCGCGACGGTGTCGGACTCGAAGACCCGGGCGAAGCCCTCGATCGAGGACCCGTCGAATCCGATGCCCTCCTCGAAGGCGCCCTCGAGTTCGGCCGGCGCGATCGCCACCGACTTGAGATAGCCCAGCACATCGGTGAACCACAACCGGACGAATCGGATATCCCGCTCTTCCAGCGTGCGCAGGACGAATTCCTTCTGCCGATCCATGGGGCGAGCCTAGGCAGCGGCTGTTAACTCCGTGTTACTAACCGGATCGGGTTGTGAACCGTTCACATTGCTGGCGTCCTATGCCAGTGCAACCACCACTACCTCGGACGGGCGGTAGACGTCTGTCTGGTAGTTCCCCTGAATCCCAACCACCACTTCGTGATCGCCTAATCCGGGGGTGGTACCCCATTTCACCCGAACACCGCTGCCGTCGACCGACAATCCCACCGCGCCACGGCCCAGGACTAGCGCCTGACCTGGGACGGCGGCATTGCTGACAATCACCGGGGCGCCGAAAAGCATTCGCGGGGAAGGTTCAGACGGCATGGCGCTGTCCTTGGTGGATACCACAGCCAATTCGAGGGCTTCCCAATCGCTCGGGTGGACTACCACCGCCGCTGTGTGCCAATCGGCAACCGACAGGTGCGTGAGTCCCTTCCGGATCGACACCAGCGGTGACGTTTCGAATTCCATTACCTGGATGGAACTGACCTTCACGATGTCGTCGACGATCTTCGCCTCGACCGCCGACCGCAACCGGTAGATCATCTCGTCGGCCAACCACCGCCGGAGCTCAGCACCATCCTCTAACCACGCCCTGTCCACGGCGGAGCTCGAATGGGAAAGAACTTCGAGACATTTGTCGACTCGGGTCACGTGGTCATCGAAACTGGTTCGGGGCTCTCCTGCCGCCAACACGCGGTTTTCCAGAGAATCGCGCCGGGTTTGCACCCAGTGGGAGTACCCGTTCGTTGCAGACGGCCGAATAGTCGCCACCACCACGTCCAACAAACGATCCGCGATAACACCACCACCCGTCGCGGCGGCGCTGCTGAACTGCCGGGCTGAGACTCTTCCGCTGGAGGAAATATCCGCGCCAGTGCCGGCATTGGCGCCCCGCATCGCCTGTGCCACCGTGTCGACCATGGCGGCGTCGAAGACCAGCCGCCCGGTGTGGGAGCCGGGCCCGCGGCCATCTGCGCTCTGGTCATCGACACCGACGTCGCGCGTAGACGCGCGCACGGGTGCGGTTGTCGTCGCCGCGGTCCGTGGAGTGGATCGTAGGGTGTCGAAGAAGGTGCGATCGGCCACCGTCATGCCGGAGTTCTCGCGTCCGGTTTTCAGCGCGATGACCGCACTGAACCACTGAGCCGCATCCACCGAGCCGTCAGGGGATCCGAAGACCAAATTTCCGGAGCCATCAAGATAAAAGGCGTTTCGGAATTTCGAGTTGCGGAGAAGGAAACGCCGTTCCATCTGGGGTTCGCCGAAGGCCTCAATCGGTGCTGCGATCGTGATCGCCGAATCAAATCCGCGCTTACGTACCCGCGACGCCACCCGATTCCTGATCCGACGACTCTTGACGGAATTGGGATCAATGGGTTGTTCGCCCCGAACGGTGAGCCAATTACTGGTCGCGACCAGCTCGCCATCGTCGGTGACGCCGAGGCCGCCGTCCTCGTTGATACCGACCGCGTCGGCGGCCGAGGACAACATCCAGACCGGTTTCCCGAAAACAATCGTGTAACCGCCGCGTGCGGGACCGCGGCGGAACACGCGATCGAGAGGTCCGGGCTTGAGGGACACTTGCAGCGCCCTACGAACGTGCGACGTACTGTCGTGTGCCGCCTTCAGGACTGCACTTGCTTCGCAAACCAGTTCGCTGAGACGTTGCGCGGCAATTTCCGCTCGTGAGTCCGAAACGTCCGTGGGCACCGCTACCACCCCATTTCATTCAGGAAACTGGCAGACCCCGGGTTGTCCGGGGTCTGGTGTGCGGCCGCTGAAGGGCGACGATCGTATTAGTAGTAGCGTAGCAATAAATCGCATCTCTGTCATGGCGCCGTGTTTGCTGTGAGCATCTACCAGGGGCGCAGCGCCCGAACAGAGCCGTAAGGCATAAGACGGGGGGCCTTTCGGCCTCGGCTGGCCTGCGTCAGACGGATTCACCCTGGTGGCAGCACGTCGACCCCGCGCGAATCTCTCAGCAGTTCAGGTTTCCCGGCACCACATGGTCGACGAAGTAGCTCATCACCGCGTCATCCACGCATGCGTCGCCATCGAACACCGCCGTGTGCTGGGTGCCGTCGAATGTGATCAGGGGTGCGCGCAACTGGCGGGCCAGGTCCACCCCGGCCTGATACGGCGTCGCCGGATCATGGGTGGTGGACACCACGACGACGCTGCCGGGGGGCGCCGGCGACGCAGAGTGCGGAGTCGACGTCGGCGGCACCGGCCAGAACGCACAGAGATCGCGGGGGGCGAATCCGGTGAACTGCCCATAGGACGAGAACGGTGCGAGTACACGCATCCGCCGGTCGGCGTCGGCCCACACCGCCGGCTCACCCGGAGTGGGGGCATCGACGCATCTGATTGCGTTGAACGCGTCCTGGCCATTGTCGTAGTGGCCATCGTCGTCACGGCCCTCGTAGTCGTCGGCGAGCATCAGCAGCGCGTCAGCCTTGGTGCCGCGGGCCAACGCGAGCAGGCCTCGGGTCAGGTACTTCCAATACTGCGGCGTGTACAGCGCGTTGAAGGTCCCGATGAGGGCGTCGGCGTAACTTAGTCCGCGGGGATCGGCGGTGGCGGCGGGTTTGGCGACCAGCGGATCCACCAGTTGGTGGTAGCGGTTCGAAAACTGTGCCGGGTCGGTGCCCAGCGGACAGTCCGACGACGTGGCACAGTCGGCGGCATAGTCGTTGAAGGCCACCTGGAAGCCCGCCATCTGCTTCACCAGTGAGTCGATCGGATCCTCGGTGGGGTCGATGGCACCGTCGAGAACCATGGCGCGCACCCGGGTCGGGAACCGTTGCAGGTACGCCGTGCCCAGTTCGGTGCCATAGCTGAAGCCGAGGTAGTTGATCTGATCCTCGCCCAGCGCTTGGCGAACCGCATCCATATCCTTTGCCGCAGAATCGGTTCCGACACCGGCAAGGAAGGCCTTGCCCATTCGATCCACACATTGCTGTGCCAGTGAACGGTTGAGTTGCTCGATGGCCGCAACGCCGGCCTGGCTGTAGTCGACCATCGGGTCACGACGCCACGCGTCGAACTCCGCATCGGTGCGGCACCGTAGTTCCGGCGTGGAGTGCCCGACGCCGCGCGGGTCAAACCCGACCAGATCGAAGTGTTCGGTGATCGGGCCGTCGGAGAGTATGTCGGACATATTGACCACGAGATCAACCGCGGACGCACCCGGCCCGCCGGGATTCATCAACAGCGACCCGACCCGACGCCCCCGGGCTGGAATCTTGATGACGGCCAACTGTGCCTGCGCCCCAGTGGGATCGGCATCGTCGACCGGCACCGGCACCGTGGTGCACACCGCGGTGGGCAGATAGGCGTCGGCGATGAACCGGTCGCAACTCCCCCACGGCGGCTGCGGCGACGTCTGGTCAGTCCCGGGCGTCGCGTCGGCCGGTCCCGCCATGATCCCCACCGTGAGCACGGCACAGAAGAACAGCGCCGAGCCAATCCGACCCGTGCGTCTCATGTCCGTCATCGTGGCACGGAAAAACTCGGGAGAGCAGCGCCGACGGTCACGCCTCGGTATCGGAAGTGCAGCGGTTCAGCAGGAGGCGTCGGGCGGCGGCAAGGTCAGATCAATCAGGTAGGCGGCGGCGTAGTTATCGATACATGTGTTGCTCTGGAACACCACCGTGTGCTGAGTTCCGTTGAAGGTCAACAACGCTCCGCCGAGTTGCTTGGCCAGATCCACGCCGGCCTGATACGGCGTGGCCGGGTCGCCAGTCGTGGAAACCACTAGAACCGACGGCAGGCCGGGTGCCACCACACTGTGCGGGGTGCTCGTCGGAGGCACCGGCCAGAACGCGCACGTACCCATCGGGGCGTGGCCGGTGAACTCCCCGTAGCTCATGAACGGAGCCACCTCACGCAGCCGACGATCCTCGTCAATGACCTTGGCGCTGTCGGTGATCGGCGGCTGGTCGACGCAGTTGACGGCGACCCGCGCATCGGTGGCATTGGTGTAGTGGCCCTGTGGGTCGCGACGCATGTACATATCGGCCAGTGCCAGCATGGTGTCGCCCCGGCCCTCGGTCATCTCGGTCAGGCCCCGGGTCAGGTGCTTCCACAGGTTCGGCGAGTACAGCGCCATGATGGTGCCGACGAGAGCATCGCCGTAGGACAGCCCGCGCGGATCCCGCGTTGGAAGCGGCTTGTCCACCAACGGATTAACAAGACTCCGGTAGACCTCGACAGCCTTGTCCGGGTCGGTCCCCAGCGGGCAGTTGGTGTCCTGGGCACAGTCCGCGGCGTAGTCGTTGAAGGCCTTCTGAAATGCCTCGGCCTGGTCGATATCGGCCTGGATCGGATCGGCATTGGGATCGACGGCACCGTCGAGGATCATCGCCCGCACCTTGTCCGGGTAGGCCTCGGCGTAGGCCGCGCCGATCCTGGTGCCATAGGAGTAGCCGAGGTAGTTCAGCTTGTCATCGCCGACTGCCGCGCGAAGTGCATCGAGATCCTTGGCGACGTTGGCGGTGCCGACATTGGCCAGGAAATCGGGGCCCATCTTGTCGATACAGCGTTGGATAAAGGCCTTGGTGTCACTCTCGATCCGCGCTACGCCTTCGGGGCTGTAGTCCACCTGCGGGTCGGCCCGCAACCGGTCGTTGTCGGCATCGGAGTTGCACCACACCGACGGGGTGGACGCGCCGACTCCGCGGGGGTCGAAACCGACGAGGTCGAAACGCTCACGCATGTCGCGCGGCAGTCCCTCAACGATGCCGCTGGCCGCCTCGATCCCGGACTCGCCCGGGCCGCCGGGGTTGATGATCAGCGATCCGATCTTCTGTCCGGTCGCCGGAAATCGGATCAGTGCCAGCGTGGCCGCGTCGCCGTCGGGTTTGTCGTAGTCGACCGGAACGGCGATCTCGCCACACTGCGCACCCGCCGGAATGGGCATCGCGTCGCCGCCGCCACCGCCGGATCGCGGGCACGGGCCCCACTGCACTGATTGCCCGATCTGTGGTGAAGCCAACACAGCCGTACCCGGAATCACGGTGCTGCAGCCGCTCGACGAGAGCATGGCGGCCAGAGCGGGAAGCACCAGTGCAGCGCGTGCCGCACGGCGGCGTTGGTACAGCTTCATTCTCATCATGCTGCCACGTTCACCCGACGCCGCCGGTAGCGGCGCGTCGGTTCGGCGTTAGCGTCGCCGGGATTTGGTGGCGGCCAACAGCTCTTTCATGCCCGAGGCGAAATCATCGGCCATCTCTGCCAGATCGGGCAGCAGTTCCGGGCAGGAGATCAGGCCGACGTTGAGCGTCCCGTTGAGCGACATGACCGTGATGTTCAGGCCGGCCCCGTGGAAGATCGGCCCCAGCGGGTACATCGCGTCCACCTCGGCGCCGAGGAAGTACAGCGGAATCTGTGGTCCGGGAACGTTCGAGACCACCAGGTTGTGAACGGGTGACTCGGTCAGCCGACTGCGGGCGTACACCCGCATCGCCACGCCGAATATCGCCGGCCCGGCGAACTGGCTCCAGTCCTGCAGCAGCGTGGCCCCAATCGCCGCGCTGTGTTCCTTGGCGTTGGTGTTGTCCTGGGCGATCGCCCGCAACCGTTCGCCCGCGTCTTCGATCTGGGTCTCCAGGTTGGAGAACATGCCCGACACCTGGTTGCGGCCCGGCCGGTCCGAGCGGTCGTGTACCGACACCGGCACCATGGCCACCAGGGAGGCTTCCGGCAACTCGCCCCGGTCGAGCAGGTATTTGCGTAGCACTCCGGACACCAACGCCATCACCACGTCGTTGACCTTGACGCCGAAGTGGTCCTTGACCTTCTTGATGTCGGCGAAGTTGAGCTGGGCGAACGCCACATTGCGGTGCGCAGTGATGCTGGCGTTGAACGGGGTGCGGGGCGCACCGAAGGGCGACGCCATCGACCGGCCGCCGGCCGCCCGGCGCACGGATTCGACCACCGTGGTCACCGTCTCCGGCAGGACATTGGTCGCCAGACTGATCGGGCGGGAGACGAACCGGCCCAGCCCACCGAGGGCGATCCGAAGCGGATTCACATCAGCACTGCCCGGCACCGGAACCGGCGGCGGCGCGTCGGGTTCGACCGAACACAATTGCGACATCAGGTTGGCTCCGGTGACACCGTCGACGGCCGCGTGGTGCACCTTCGTCAGGATCGCCATCCGGCCACCCTTGCGGGCATCGGTTCCGCCGAGACCCTCGATCGCCCACATTTCCCACAGTGGGTGCCGACGGTCCAGAGGCAATGCCGCCAGGTGGCCGCAGACTTCGGCTAATTCGGCCCGGCCACCCGGCGCGGGCAGGCCGATGCGGTGCAGGTGGCGTTCGACGTCGAAGTGTTCGTCCTCCACCCACACCGGGTGGTCGAGGTTGAGAAAGCTATTGGCCAGTTTCTCCCGGAAGGTCGGGATCGCCGTGATGCGCAGCGCCAGCTCATCGCGCAGACGTTCGAAGCTGTAGCCACCCGGAATGGTGGACGCGTCCAACTCCAGCACCGAGCACACATGCAGCGGCTGGGTGGGGGTTTCCAGGTAGAGGAAGCTGGCATCAAGTCCGCTCAGCCGCTGCAGTTGCCGCATGGCGCGATGGTAGGCCCGACGATCCGGCTCTGCGTGTGAACTCGCAAACCCGTCGGATCGCCATCGATTCCCGTTATTCGCTGTGAGAAAAGGCACTTCGCCGCAGCTGCCGTTGCGGCCGCACTGGTGGCACAATGAAGCGGTCAGCACGAACCCGGGGACCTGGATCAGGCCACGAGGATCGACCCGACAAACACCGAGGAACCACCATGTCTGAGCAGACGCTCTATGGCGGGCCGACCGCATCGGCGCCCACCGAACCGCGCACCAGGATTCGCACGCACCATCTGCAGCGGATGAAGACCGAAGGCCACAGGTGGGCGATGCTCACCGCCTACGACTTCTCCACCGCTCGACTCTTCGACGAGGCCGGAATCCCCGTGCTGCTGGTGGGCGACTCCGCGGCCAACGTCATCTATGGCTACGACACCACCGTGCCGGTCACGGTGGACGAGATGATCCCCCTCGTGCGCGGCGTGGTCCGCGGCGCTGAGCACGCCCTCGTGGTCGCCGACCTGCCGTTCGGCAGTTACGAAGGCGGACCCGCGCAAGCATTGGTCACCGCGACGCGATTCCTCAAGGAGACGGGCGCACACGCGGTCAAACTCGAGGGCGGCGAACGCGTCGCCGAGCAGATCGCGACGCTGACCGCCGCCGGCATCCCGGTGATGGCCCACATCGGGTTCACCCCGCAGAGCGTCAACAGCCTCGGCGGATTCCGGGTGCAGGGCCGTGGCGACGGCGCCGAGCAGACCGTCCACGACGCCATCGCGGTCCAGGAGGCCGGGGCGTTCGCAGTGGTCATGGAGATGGTGCCGGCCGAATTGGCCACCCAGATCACCGGCAAGCTGACCATCCCGACGATCGGCATCGGAGCGGGCCGCAACTGTGACGCCCAGGTGCTGGTGTGGCAGGACATGGCCGGGCTCACCAGCGGCAAGACAGCGAAATTCGTCAAACGTTTCGGCGACGTCGGTGCCGAACTGCGCCGCGCGGCAATGCAGTACGCGGGCGAGGTCGCCAGCGGGGCGTTTCCCGCCGAGGAGCACAGCTTCTGACCGACGCGCCGGGCGCGGCAGTGCGGCCGTCATGTTCACTTGAGTGTGCGACCCTGACCGCCGAAGTAACGCCGGTGGATTCAAGTGAAGGTGAAAATGGCGAAGGCTGGTGGCTCGTCCCGTCACGTTGAGGTCGAACGAAAGTTTGACGTCGAGGGTGCCACGGTGCTGCCGTCCTTCGATGGACTCTGGGCGGTGACGCGAGCTGAGCGGTTACCGACGCAGATTCTCGAAGCCGTGTACTTCGACACCGCCGCGCACGATCTGGCCACCAATCGGGTGACGCTCCGTCGCCGGACCGGTGGACCCGACGCCGGTTGGCATCTCAAGTTGCCGTCCGGCCCGGAGTCGCGCACCGAGGTGCGTTCGCCGCTGGGATCCGGAACCGGCGCCACCGACGTACCCGCGGAACTGCTCGATGTCGTGCTGGCGATCGTGCGCGACCGCCCACTGGTTCCGGTTGCCCGCATCGCCACTCGTCGCGACGTCACCATGATCCACGGCATCGGCGGTAATGCGCTCGCCGAGTTCTGTGACGATCAGGTCAGCGCTGCCCGGATAGATCCCGCCGATGGCAGTCCCGTTGACGAGCAGCGATGGCGGGAGTGGGAACTCGAACTGATCGACGGCGAGGTCGACGACGCCACGGTGCTGCTGGACCGGCTGGGCAACCGACTGCTCGACGCCGGCGCCACCCCGGCCGGTCACGGCTCGAAACTGGCCAGGGTGCTTGGGGATTCGGCTCCCAACCGCCTGACGCCGCCGACCGATCCGGTGCATCGGGCGGTCGCCGAACAGGTCGAGCGCATGCTGGTGTGGGATCGCGCGGTACGTGCCGACAGTCACGACGCGGTGCACCAGATGCGGGTGGCCACCCGTCAGATCCGGAGTCTGCTGCAGGCGGCCGAGGAGCAATTCGGTCTCACCGATGACGCGTGGGTGCTGGGCGAACTGCGTGAGCTTGCAGCCGTACTGGGCACCGCTCGCGACGCCGAGGTGCTTGCCGAGAAATATGCCAACGCACTGGACGCTCTTGCGCCCGAACTCGTGCGCGGACCGGTACGGGAGCGACTCGTCGACGGCGCCCGCCGCCGATATCAGACCGGGTTGCGCAGATCGTTGACGGCGATGCGGTCAGCCCGCTACTTCAGGCTGCTCGACGCTCTGGACGGCTTGGTAGTGACCCAACCGCCGGCCGCTGAAGCTGACCGGCCGCCGGCCAGCATCGCCTCGAGCTACCGCAAGGTCCGAAACGCCACGAAGAAGGCGCGGGCCGCGGAAGGTGCGGCTCACGATGATGCGCTGCACCGAATCCGCAAGGCTGCCAAGGGACTTCGATACGTCGCGGCAGCCACCGGTGACGCCGGTGTCGCGAACCGGTCGAAGACCATCCAGACCCTGCTCGGCGATCACCAGGACAGCATTGTCAGCCAGGTCCATTTGATGCAGCAGGTCGACGCCGCACACGCGGTCGGTGAGGACACCTTCACCTACGGGGTGCTCTACCAGCAGGAGACAGCTGTTGCCGAGCGATGCGTCGCGCAACTCGACGTGGCGCTCAAGGAGTTGCGCCGCAGTGTTCGTGAAGCACGTAGGGGCGGACGAGCCGGCCTGTAAGCCGGATTCTGTTCCGCACCGCGAAGCGGTGCGGCGACGACCATCCATCTGGGCACACCGTCGCCGGGTGCCTCGAGCGGCCTACCCGCAGGCTCGGGCGAGCAGCCCTCAATCGCCTGCGCAGCCGCACCGTGAGCCCGAAGGCACGGTGCGGCCTCTTGGCCTTGCTTCGGGTGGGGTTTACCGAGCCATCCCGGTCACCCGGGATGCTGGTGCGCTCTTACCGCACCGTTTCACCCTTACCACCGTCCCCGAAAATCGGGCTCGGTGGCGGTCTGTTCTCTGTGGCACTGTCCCGCGGGTCACCCCGGATTGCCGTTAGCAATCACCCTGCTCTGTGAAGTCCGGACTTTCCTCGACCCATGGACTCTTCGCCCTGGGCCGCGGCCGCCCGGCCAACTCGTCCGCGGGTCCAACGTAGCGCGCCGGGGCGCGATTCGGCGAGCGCGGGTCAGTAGGACTTGCGATAGACCAGCCAGCGAAGCTCGATCGGCGAATCTTCGCGCCGCACGTCGAATACGTCGAGACCACTGACCCAGTTGACATACCAACTGGTGGGAGGCCATTTGTCGGCCGGCAGGTGATCCTTTTCATAGTCATGGACGGAGTCGTCGGCGATCAGGTGCAGCGGATGCAGGCTGGCCGCACCGGCAAGTTCGGCGGACGTGAAGATCGACGTGTAGCACTGCTGGCCGAGTTCGCGCGCCGCATCATCGGGGGTGTAGCCCTCCCGGGCCAGAAAGATGTTGAACACCAATTGTCCGCCCGGTGCCAGACAGCGCGCGGCCAGGTCG
>Ga0304729_1002495_pt1 | contig 10928 bp, 9 predicted proteins | sample C_131016_MF_Meta_FD_190475 | JGI IMG/M metagenome (GOLD analysis project Ga0304729, IMG submission 190475) | Freshwater microbial communities from Lake Croche, Canada to study carbon cycling - C_131016_MF_MetaG (v2) (version 2) | ecosystem: Environmental > Aquatic > Freshwater > Lake | place... | reverse complement strand
CGATGCGCAAGATCACCGAAGAAGGCGTGCACTTCGCCTCGCCCGTGAATGGCGACAAATTGTTTATGTCGCCCGAAGTGAGTATGCAGATTCAGACCACTCTCAACAGCGACATCGCCATGCAGCTCGATGAATGCACGCCTTACCAAACCGACGGCAAATTGACCACCGAAGCGCAGGCCGCGCAGTCGATGGAAATGAGTTTGCGCTGGGCACGGCGTAGCCAAGACGAATTTGCTCGCTTGAATAATCCGAACGCCTTGTTTGGCATCGTGCAAGGCGGCATGTTTGAAAGCCTGCGACAAGCGTCGCTGGAACAACTCGTCGCCATGGACTTTCCTGGTTACGCCGTGGGTGGCGTGAGCGTCGGCGAACCCAAAGACGAAATGTTACGCATCATGGCGCACACGCCACACCGTCTGCCAGAGCATAAGCCGCGCTATTTGATGGGCGTCGGCACCCCCGAAGATTTGGTCGAAGGCGTCGCGCAAGGCGTTGATATGTTCGACTGCGTCATGCCTACCCGTAACGCACGCAACGGCACTTTGTTCACACGATTTGGCGACCTCAAATTGCGCAACGCCAAACACAAAAGCGACCCGCGTCCCATCGACCCGAGTTGCACCTGTTACGCATGTGCAGGAACGCCAACATCAGATGGCGGCGGTGTGTCGTGGAATGACGGTGGCCGCGCCGGATTTAGCCGCGCCTATTTGCACCACCTAGACCGCTGCGGCGAAATGCTCGGGCCTATGTTGGCTACGGTGCATAACTTGCATTACTACCTCAACCTGATGCAAGAAGTTAGGGGCGCTTTGGATACAGGAAAATTTGCAGCATTCGTGCAGAAGTTCAAAGATGATAGAAGTATTGGGGTCTAGGTAATCGGGTTCACCCGAGATTAATTGGGGTCAGAACCTAATTAGGCTAATTGGGGTCTGACCCCAATTAAATTCTCACGCCGTAAATACGGTCAACACGCCGGTATAGCCGTACAAATCTTGGTGCGCGATTTCGCCGCCGGCGAAGAAGCCTACTAGGGGGACATCGCCTAGGGCGCGTCGGACTATGTTGAGTTCGGCGCTGGGTGCGCCAAAGTGCGGGCCGCCGCGACCGGCGCAGCTTATGTAGATGGCACCCGCCATGCGTCTTGCGGGATGGGGTTGGTTATCGGTATCTGTGTTCAATACGCCAGCTAATTCAGCGGTCATTTCTTCCGGCTCAAGGGCTTCACGAATTTCTGCACCTATGCGCATCAAGTCTGCGCGCGCTGCGGCCGCATTGCGTTGACAGAACGTGAGTTGCATGCCAACTTCTACTGCTTGCGCGATGGCAACTGCTTGTCGGCCAGGATCTAGGCCGATGATGTGTCTGACCAACACGGCGTCATCAAACTCGCCAGTTCTTTTGATCGATGCATCTTTGGCTTGCGCCAAGCCCACCAGGGTCGCGCGTACTTTTGCTAAAGCGGGCTGAGGCTTGGAAAGGTCAATTTGTAAATCTCGCACAAGTACATCTAAGGCTGGTTCGTTGTCTAAATGCGTGACCAAATGGGCCTCACATCCAGTCACCGTATGCACAGGGGCAATGGGCAGACATCCTTGCGTTACACGCGAAATAAGTGCGACGTCGGCATCAAATGCCACGCCACTCAAACCTCCATGAAACACACCACCCGCTTTGCCCTGTCCTGCGATATTGCCATCCCCCCGTAATGCAAATTGCACAACCTCTGAACGGCTCGATGCCAAACCCCCAAATACATATCCGCTGTCGGTGCGTTGGGCTAGCTCCGCTATCAACTCTGGTACGTCAGGTGTTTGCGCATCGGCATGGACTAAGGCGATATGCGGCGTAAATGCATGGGCACCACTCGAATGCACCAGCGGAGCGACGCCACTAAACACCCTGTAATGTTCGCTAGATATATCGCACAACATCACACTCATTGCCGGTTCGTCAAAGTACTCCACATTGTTGGCGGCAATACCCACACCCACCGTACCGACCCAATCGGTAACTTCTGGTAACTCGGCACTCAGATGATCCAAGATGTCTTGCGCTTCATCTGCATATTGGTCGGTGATGTACAAAAGCCCAAGGGGTGGAGCACTGGCGTACTCCGGCAATGCGAGATGGGCGCGTAATTGCGCCAACACCAATCCAGCTGCCATTTGCCACTGCGGATGCGTGGCATGGCCATACGGAAACAACTTCATATCGTCTTAGGTTCTTAGATCTGCGAAAGTAAAACTCAGCAATTTAGCGTGAGGCTTTCGGCTTAGATGTACTTGTCTTCGTTGGTGTTTTACGTTTTGCACTACTCGCGCTAATGCTACTTTTATTAGACGCAGTGGTTTTTTTGGCACCAAAGTTTTTCGGGACGGCATTTGCCACATGCGTAGTGGCGTGTTGCGCCATGTCTTTCATGGCATGCGAGGCGATGTGTTGGAACTGTTCCGTCAAGGCACCCCACCATTGCGATGGGTCAATCTTGTTGTCTTGGGTGGCAGTTTTTGCTTGTGGCTTTTCTTCTGCTTGCGACTCTTGATTTGCAGGCTTGACCTTGAGCGACTCTGCCATGTCTTGAAAACTCACATTCATGTTTTGCAAAGTTGACAAAGTCATGCGTTGCACTTCCATCGCCTGAATAGTGGCGGCAATTCCTTTGGCATTTTGTTCTAGCCAAAACTGCACGGTCTTGAGTTCTTGTATGCGCTTGTCTATTTCTTGTGGATCCAAGGTAGGTGCGACCCACCCAGGAACACCTGTATTGTTGGCAGACGCGTTTGGTGTGAGATTTTTTAAGAAATCAAAGCCAGGGACAAATTTAGTGAAATCAAAAGCGTTGGAATCTGTCATGCGAAGCTCCTAATGGCTGTCTATCAAAGGGATAAGCATAAACGCTATTGCCATGTGCACTGCAATGGGAATGCTTGGCCATTAGAAAAGAAGTCTTCCACTCAATCGGATGGTGCGTGGTTCAGCTGGGTGTACATGCGAGCCGCTCACACCTGCCAATGATTCACCAGCCACTCTTGATGTGTAGTAGTAACTGATATCGTTGTTCTTGCGATCCGCCAAGTTGAGAATATCCAATGTGATGTCTACATCGCTTGAGAGTTTGCGGTTGATACGCAAATTACTTGTAATGCTTGACGATGATTTGACCGAGTTATCTTCCAGCAATGGCGCAGGTCCGATGTAGCGCAGGCTCAAGGAGCCAGACCAAGGCCCCATGTTTCGAGTTGCAATACCAAGGTTTGCGACTTTTTGAACGGCATTTGGAATGTAATTTCCACTTGTGTTTGCGTCGCTATATCTGGGCCGTGTCCATGCCAAATTGGCGTCGAGCAAGTAGCGCTCTGTGGGGGTCCAATGGTTGCCCCACTCTATGCCGGTCCTTTTACTCGGACGTCCTGCGGAAGTACTCCCCGTGTCTCCGCCGTAGATCAACTCCGAATCAAAATCTAATTGCCAAAGTGCAAGCGAGGTTTGCAAATTGGGAATGGCTTGTGTCTTAAAACCGATTTCTTGTCCACGCGAACTCACCAAGCCAGTTGCAGCTTCAAGCGACGCCCCTGTCTTTGGATCTACCTTGGACGTTGTTCCTCTGGCGTCGTTGCTATGAAAACCGCGACCCGCGTTGATAAAGAATTCCGTTTTGTTCCAAGGTCCCAATATGACGGAGGCCTTGGGTGAGAGTTTTGCACTGCTGGTGGTTCCAGAGTTTTGTGCCTGCGAATAACTAGTCACATTCGCGTTGAACTGATCAGCGCGAATACCCGCCACACTTCTTAGCCAAGTCGTCCAAGTGATTTCGTTTTCACCAAAAACACCGATAAGGCTTTGTTTGACTTGATCGTCACGCACTGTGGACTGCACTTGTCGCGACGCGGTCTCATAGAGTCCTAATCGAATATGGTCTTGTCTGACTTGAACGCCCAACGTATTCACCATATCGAGACTGGCATTGGCTGGGCTTAACCATGATTGCGATGCTGAGCCCCCTAATACTGTGCGTTTGTCTTTTTGTTCAAACTGATCACCGTTCGGACTGTTGGTTGGATCCGTTAAATAGGTGAAATTGGAGAACACATCAAAGTCGTACTTTATTGCGTACCAATTGAGTTTGGTACGCACGTGCTCGGAATGTTTATGCCAACTACCCGAGAGGCTGGTTCTGCTAGTTTTGGCACCATCTGTAGAGTCTAGAGAATCAAACCTGCCAAACGCTTGCCCACTAGGCAATTGGCCTGCATCAATCAGCCGTTGCGGTACTTGGTCTGTTGCATTCCACTTGGCTGCGTAGGCTGACAAACTCACCGTCCAACCCTCTCTTGCACTGCCGCTGCTCAAAATAAATTGCGCGTTAGATTTGCGGATTCCTTCTGGCACTGTCCATGGTCCGTTGTTATTGAGTCTTTCCACCGCGCTTAACAAGGTCACTTCACTGTTGACTTCTCTAGATTCAGCAGCCACCCCTCTTAGATACCCGCGTTGACCCAGCGTGACTTCTGCAAAAGACTTTTCTAGTTTTGTTCGGTACATCAGATGCGCTGATCCTGCCGAAGAGAAATCGCCCTCAGATGCAAAGTAAGGGCCTTTTTTGTATTCCACTCTTTGTACGAGTTCTGGAATCAAAAAATTCATATCGCTATAACCCTGTCCATGCGCATGCGAAGGCATATTGACGGGCACTCCATTGATCGTCATTGCGAAGTCGGTGCCATGGTCTAGATTTATTCCACGTAGGAAATATTGATTTGCTTTGCCATCGCCTGAGTGCTGCGTTACGACCATGCCAGGGATGTATTCCAGAATCTCACCGGGTCGCAACTGAGCCCTGCTTTTGATCAAATCTGAGCCAATCACACCCTGGCTTGCAGCTTCGCTTGAACCTACAGAATTGTCGTAGTGACCGATGACGTTGACCGTTGTCAATAGATCGTGACTATATGAAACGGAGCTAAGGAGTACAAGCCCCACTAAGGCTAATTTAAAGATTGTTAGCACACCGTAATGTTAGCAATCCGTAGATCTCTAGGTGCTTAAGAAATCAGGTATTTAAATCAATTAGTGCTTATGGTCACCCATGGCTTGGCCTGCAGGAGCCTGAGTACTCACAGGAATTTGCACTACTTGTTGCGTCTTTTTGCCAGTCACGTCCTGAAAAGTCAAAGTTAAAGGCACTGTAATATCTTTAGTCAGAGGCATTTTCAAGTCCATCAACATGATGTGAAAACCACCAGGCTTTAAATCGACAGCTTTGCCAGCAGGCAAGTCAAGTCCATTTGGCAAAGCAGACATTTTCATGACATCTTTGTCCATCTTCATTTCGTGGATTTCTGTAATGCCAGCAACAGGCGTGCTTGCAGCTACTAGCTTGGCATTTTCTTTAGCCGTAACTGTCATAAATGCACCTGTAGCTTTTTGCCCTTGTACGGTTGCGCGAACCCAAGAATTTGTGACAATAATATTTTGCGCAAATGCTGAGGCGGCGAAAACTATCCCCATTACGAGTGCTGAGGGGTATGTATAAATTTTCATTTGAAACTCCTGAGTAATAAATTAAATAAGCCAACGCTTGATCATGCTGGGTGAAGGTTGTCCAATGATTTTTTGAACAGATCCATTTTTATCTATCAAAACAATATATGGCGTTACGTTGGGCCACTTTGGGTCTACGCTTTGTCTAATAGCCGGTTCAAATCCATCGAAAGCATACAGTTGAGTTACGCCCTCAAAATGAATTGCGTGTCTTTGTGCTTGAGCTCCAGTTACATCCATCATGACAGCTGCAATATTAATTTTTTTACCTGAAGACTTCACTGCATTATTCAAAATTGCAAATGCTTCTGGACAAGTGCTGCAATAAGAAGTTGTGAAAAGATAAGCCATGGGTCTAGGGGTTTTTTTCAGCAAATCTGACCAACTGGTCTCATCGAATGCTTTGACCGATAATGGTTTTACGTTAGCACTTGAATCTACAGAATGACTGTGTATGCTTTGCGTCCACCCGCTAAGACAACAGAGCGATATAAGAATTACTGTGATTTTTTTAAAATTTAATTTCATAGACTTGCGTCCCTTCTGGCAAACGCCATACAACCGCCATTTTTTGATTTGATTGCACCAGTCGAGGGTGGTCGTTATAACCTTTAGCTTCAGCTATATTTTTGATCTCAAAGCGTTTGCCACCATCTCTAGACAACCAAGTCTTCAAAGTTGTCTTCATACCCTCAGAGCTTCGCCAAACTATTGCAACATTTTTGCCTTGCGCCATGACATCAGCATGTTCGGCGCGCTCGTCAGGGAGGGCAATTACTGATTCAGGAGTTGGTGAACCATTTAAGTTTAGTTGTGCATACCAAGCTGATGTAATGCTTTGATTTTTTAATTTACGAACACCAAACCAGACAGCGTGATATCCAACATGCTTACCGATATTATTGATGGCCAAGCCAGGTCCATGATGTGGACAAGCATTTATTTGCCACTCATCAAAACTAGATCGAGTTATTTCGTTCGCTTTATTTACCATGAAATTTGCGAAGGCATGGTCTCTCGTCTGCTCACCAAATACGTGACGCCACATGGCCTGTAGATTTCCATCTGCATCGGGTGCTAAAGCAATTCGGCAACATTCACATGAGTGATCTGCGACTTTCAAATCAGGGCCAAAAGTCGCACCTCCGTCAACAGATACATTTCTGTAAATTGCAGCGCCCACATATGTTTTCCCAGAATTTCTTGGCGGCTGGTCCCGCTTATCCACCCAAAGTGTGTGAAGCGCTCCTTTATTATCAAAGGCTATAGATTCGAAGCGATGGGTGATTTCTTGCTGATCCTGATGAACGGTGAATGGAGTCGAGAATGTTCTTCCTCCGTCCACACTTCTCAACATCCGAATAAACCCCGTATAGGGTTTCGCCAAAGGCTGTGTGTAACTGATTACCACCCAACCATTTGGTCCAAATGCAATCTTGGGACGATTTTCACCATCTGCAGAAATTGCATCACCTGTTGTGTTCAATATTTGAGGCGGCGCCCATTCGTCCAGTTTTTCGCCATTAGAACTTTGAACGAATAGTTGCAAACTCTCATTAAGACCAACAATCCACAATCGTCCATCGGGAGCGAAAGCTGCGCCAGTTGCCAATTGCGGGCGCGCATTATGCATTTCATGCCCGTTTTTCTTGGCCGACACTTCATTTTGTTGAGCAATCGCCGTAGACATTGAGCAAGCAACTAGAGTCAAAGCAATGAAATGTTTCATACGGTTACCTTTTGATAAACAATTAATTTTGTATCAGTGATCAAATAAAGATTAGCTAATTATCAAAATCCAACTTTTGCTCCAATAGTGATAACTCTTGGCGGCGAAAGAGTTCTGCTGTATTGTTGGGCAACTACATAGTCGTTCTCAGAGTAGCTTTTGTTTAGTAAGTTCGCAATACTCATGAACACATCCGTTTCCCTAGAGTATTTGTATCGCAAGTTTGTGTCGTAGACAATATTCGCACCTTGCTCATAGTAAGTGCTTGTTGATGATGTAATGTCTGTGTACATTTTCCCAATATATCGTGCCTGAAATGTTGTTTGAGTTTTTTCATTTAATTTATATGTCATCGATGCTCCCGCCATGATTTTTGGAATCGCAACCGATTGAACTCCAAGCGGAGTGGTAATTGAACTAGTACCCTTCCAGGACATGAAAGTGTTTGTGTTTGTGTACCAAGCTCCTGCCGTTAATTCTGGGGTGAAGATGTATTTCCCGCTCAATTCAATACCTTTTGAGATTCCATCATCATTATTGGTTCCAAATGATGTTCCAGTCGAACTGCAATTCGGTAAGGAATCACCACCACACATTTGACTGACAACAGTTGGTACGCTGCTATTTGCAACAACTTTGTATGTAGTAATCATATTTTTTATGTCATAGTAAAAATATGTTGCATTAAAAGTTGCCTTATCAGTATTCCAATCCAAGCCCAATTCTTTACCGTATAAAGTTTCAAGACTTAATTCAGGATTTGCTATTGCGCTTGAATAGCTTCTTACTGTTTGATTCAAGCCCGGTCCACGAAATGATTTGTAGACAGATCCTCTCAAGGATAGATGATCATCAATTTCGCGACGTAATCCAATATTTGGATTGAAAGACGTTTTATTTGTACTTGATGCAGAAGCAGTTGTTGTTGTGAGACCTGAGGTGCTCGAACTAGCGTAACTTCTAGGAACTGCTGATGTATTGCCGTTATAAGTATCTATGCGGCTACTCAGATTTATCGTAGTTTTTTCATCAGGAGTTATTCTTGCCTGCGCAAATAAGCCGGCGTAGAGTTGCGACCCAGATGCATTTACTACTGAAGTCTTGTAGTACTGAGACCATTTGTACTTTGTATCTCCATACGTAGTTACCGAAGGAATTGCGTAGTTTTCTTGATAGTCAGAACCCGCAATTTTTCTGAAATCAATTCCTACTTGGTAGTCTTTAAAGTACTTGCCTTTAATTTTTTCTGAAAATAGTAAAGACGCGCCACTTTCCCTGTATTGTTGAATATCTTTTTGTCTTAAGTATTGATATACAGTGTCAGTTACATCTGAAGTAGATGTACTGTTTGTTGAACTGGCGTATCCGCCTTTGCAAAGCCCACTTGCACTTACATAATAACAGGCTGCTCCGTTATTTTTGTCCAAACTAACTAATTGCGACCACCCCGAAAAACTAAATTCTTTATCGTCACTGATTTTTTTATTCAGCACTCCTGCGACATCGGGAGATTTCATCAAGTTGTTCCCATATTGGTAGGCAATATCTTGCTCTTGTGTGTGATACCCCATTCGCAAAAAGCCATTCAAATCTGCTGTTGGTGCAAAGTAAGTAGTTAATTGAATATTTGTGTTTTTCGCATTATTGAGTCCCCTTCCTGGTAGTTGGTAGTTCAACTCTATGGGTGTCATTCCGTAACCTCTTGAATCCATTTGATCAACAGATAGGTTGATTCCAAGCTCTTTTTTCTCAGTGAAATTTTTACTGATAGACACATTATTTGAACCAAATGAACCGTAACTGACATTTACTACGCCAGAGTTATCTTTAACTCTTTTTGTAATTACATTCACAACTCCAGCAACTGCCATATTTCCCCAAATACTTGAATTGCCCCCTCTAACCACTTCAATATGATCAACATTTGCCAGCTGTATTTTGAAGAATTGCGTGGTTGAGTAGAAAGGATCAAGCAGCGGGATGCCATCTAACAAAACAAGAACACGTGCTGTGCCAACACCTCTTAACTTAGTTGATTGACCGGTTGGGTCTGTTTGTGTACTTGGTATGGAGTTGAAGTTAAAGCCAGGAACCCCCATCAGTAGTTGGTCTAAGGTTTGCGCTGTTGATTTCTTTATGTCGTCTTGAGAAATGATGGTCGTGTAGAGCGACATTTGCTCTACTTTTGCTTGCGACTTACTTGAAGTAACAACTTGCGTTTCAAGCTCAGTTGTTTGTGCATTTGCAATCTTTGTAAACATCAATAATGCAATTGAAACCAAGATAAATTGTTTTTTCATTTTCTATTCCTAGATCAAATTTAATTAAAGATCCAAACTACTGAAGTGGCAGCTACTTCAGTTACGGCACACATATACCCAACAGCCCAACTGCTCCACATAAATGCTGCAACTGCAGCAAATACCAAGCCGCGTTTAGCGCCTTTGGGTGAAAAATAAGATCTAAAGCACTCCAAATTCCAAGTTTTGAATTCATTCATGTGTATTCCAGCCAAATATCCAGGCGTGCGCCCACTTCGGGCGAGTTGCCAACAAAAACTAGGCAAAGCGCTAAACGCGCTATGCCCGCTTAAAGATCAAAGGTGGAAAGTAGGCGGCCCGCGCGAAGGCAGTGGCGGAGCCGTGAGAGACGCGATGTGTGCTGCCACAGAGGGCAACAACGCATGCGAGAGAGGTGAGGGTTGTGACAGCGCTGTGTTTAACGCTGATGGAGGTGCACTGACGGTGGCGCACAAGGGGCAGTCCAAGGTAGGCGAGGCGGAAGTAGAGCTGTCTTCATCGCCTTGCACAACCAACTTCATACTGCCGGTGCTGGTACACACCATGTCCATAGCTTTGGGTTGGACTATGGGAGATGCAATGGCCGCACCCACCGACAAAGCAAACCACACCAGCACGAAGCGGATGATGTTTGGAGTGTTGCGCAGATATTGCATGGGCTGAAATTCTAAGGCAATGGCTTTTCATGCATTTCTTACACACTGGGGCTAGGTTTCTTTGAATAACGGTTGATTTCAATCAATACAAGCTCATCAACCCAAGCGCATGATGAAGTCATGCACTTAAGGAGTTGCGATGACACCCACCACCCATACCCCAGACGCGGCAATTATTCTTGACCGTCTACACACCATGCGGGCCGATTTGCTTGCGCAGATCGCCCAACAACGCGGCGGCACTGTGAGCCGCGCCGAGATGGCAGCCGATCACTTTGCGCATAGCGAGGAGACTCGCGCAGACACCAATACTGCGCGCGATCTTGAATTTGCTTTGAACGAGCGCGAAACCGAAGAACTAGGCGCTATCGACGCTGCTTTGGTGCGATTGCATTCAGGCCACTACGGCCAATGTGTGGATTGCGCTGAACCCATTGCGCCAGCACGCTTAAAAGCAACCCCCGAAGTTTCACGATGTATGCCTTGCCAAGAAAAGTTCGAGCATCAACATGCTTAACCAATTTTGAAACTTCGTATTTATTTTTATCTTAGAAACAGAAAGTAGCCCGCCATGTCCGCATTCCACGCCGTTGTTTGGCTAGACCACCAAGAAGCCCATGTATTGATGTTTGACCGCGACCATGTGGCGCTGGAGCGCATCAAATCACGTAGCCATCACAAGCACCAAGGTAA
>Ga0304729_1002494_pt1 | contig 10931 bp, 20 predicted proteins | sample C_131016_MF_Meta_FD_190475 | JGI IMG/M metagenome (GOLD analysis project Ga0304729, IMG submission 190475) | Freshwater microbial communities from Lake Croche, Canada to study carbon cycling - C_131016_MF_MetaG (v2) (version 2) | ecosystem: Environmental > Aquatic > Freshwater > Lake | place... | reverse complement strand
ACCCCACTTTAGAAAAAAGGAAAAGGATGAAACAGGCCGGATGGACACCGAAAAGGCCCTCGGTCGTCCTGCGACGCACTGACTCATCGCCTCGGGGGTCGGCGTGCATCCATGCACTTCTTCAAGGTAACAGATGAATCTCCTTGGGAGCATGCAATTGATGCTGGCGACCGGTTGGCAGTCGCACACGGTGCGCGGAGCAGCGATCTCCGGGATGTTGCGTAAGAGGCTCGGGCTGAACGTCCTGTATCGTTTACACCGGCGAGTATGCAGATACGCTCCCGGCGTTCCGACCGTCAAACGCCGTCGGACTCCTGCATCCACGTCGGGATGTCCTGCTTGCCGTGTAGCACCCGCCAGACGTCGATGTGATCCGGGTGCTCAACGTAGAACACGAGGTGCGGGTATCGCGTCAGCGGCCAAGCGCGCAAACCCGGCAGATTGAGTTCATGGGCGTAGCGCGGAGAACCCGTACCCGGATTGCGACCAATTTGGCCGTAGGCCTTCTCCAGCGCATCTACGAAGCCCATTGCCACTGCTTCTCCCGCCTCACACAAGTAGTAAGCGGCAGCCTCATCCACATCCCGGTTGGCCTGCTCACGCGGGATGATTGCCTTGGCCTTCACACCTCGGCAGCCTTTTGCACCCGATCCCGCAGGCCCTCGAAGTATCTGGCATCGGCGGGTGCCGCCGGGGCGGATGCTGCTCCGGCCAACAACAAGCCGCGCAGCTGCAGGCGGTCCTGATCCTTGCGGATCAACTCGCGCACGTACTCGCTGCTCGTGGCATAGCCGCGCTGAATGACCTGTTCATCCACGAAGGACTTCAGGGTGTCGGGGAGAGAGATGTTCATCGTGCTCATGGCGTAAGCGTAGATTCTTTGGCAAAATTTGGCAAGACTGTTGGCGCCGAGCGAAAATTAACCCAGTGTGCCGATTGAAAAATGACCCAGGCACGGGTGCTGTTTTTTGACCGAACAGCAACGGCTAACTTACCAGATCCTGGCTCGGATCTCGGACTCTTGATTACAATGAAGGACATGCGGAGGGTGGCCGCCCTTCGCATGTAGTTTGCTAGAACGGGGGATTTTCCTCCTCAGTGGTTTTCTTCCCCTTGTGCTTTTCCTCGCGGGATTTGATTTTGGATCTCGCTGCCATGCTGCTCTGCTGGAACCGATAAGACTCATTGCCCGTTTCAAGGATGTGGCAATGATGGGTTAGTCGGTCCAGTAGCGCCGTGGTCATCTTGGCGTCCACGAAGACGTTCGACCACTCCGAGAAGGTCAGGTTGGTGGTGATCATCACGCTGGTGCGCTCATAAAGTTTTGACAACAGATGGAACAGCAACGCCCCTCCGGCTTGGCTGAACGGCAGATATCCCAACTCGTCCAGGATCACGAGATCGACTCGCAATAAAGAGTCAGACAGCCTTCCGGCCCGCCCGTCGCGTTTCTCCTTTTCGAGCAGGTTGACCAAATCAATGGTCGAGTAAAAGCGGACTCGTCGCCCCCGCCACACGATGCCGTTGTGAGCCATTGCGATGGCCAGATGGGATTTTCCCGTCCCCGGGCCTCCGACCAGGACCACATTCTCTGCGGTATGGGTGAACTCAAAGGTCGCCAACGTCATCACTAGATCCGCATCGACTTTGGAAGCGCTGAAGTCGAAGCCCGACAGGTCCCTGTGTATGGGCAGCTTTGCCGCCGAGAGCTGATGCCGAACCGAGCGCATTGCCCGATCCGTTTCCTCGGCTTCCACCAGATGCTCTATCAGCCATTTCGAGTACTCAAGGGTGGATTCACCCTCGGCGATCAGATCTTCCCATGCGGTGGCCATCCCATGAAGGCGTAATGATTTCAGGCGCTCCAGTATGCTGGCCTTACTCATGATCCACCTCCGCTTCGAGCTCGCTTCGCTCATCGCTGAGGAGACTGTCATAGCGATCGGTATTCGCCTGAGGCGCCTCATTCAGCTTGAGACTGGTCTGGACGCTAGCGGGCTTGGGTTCCGCATTGAGTCGCCCGATGACATTGAGAACATGATCCGCACTGACCATGCCGGAGTCTAGAACCAGCTCAACAGCGACGAGAACGGCTTCCAGCCCGGATGACGGAATGGCTGAAAGTACCTGGGCCATGACCCGATCACCCCCGGCGCGTTTCAATAACGTTTGCTTCAGCCGCTTCAGGGGATCTGGCATATCTGCAAACGGCGCTCCATTTCGAAGTGCGCCGGGCTTCCTCTCAATGAGGGGAATGTAATGCTGCCAGTCGTATTGAACATGGTCCCGGTCAGGCAGGCGACTATGGGTCGCCATAACCACGTCATGCGCTACCACCACGATTTGTCCGGGATAGATGCGACAGCTGACCCATTGGCCGACGAGCTCGCAAGGGGTCGAGTAACGGTTGCGCTCCACGGCCACCAGACACGTGCTGGAGACGCGGGAGAGATTTTCCACATAGCCATCGAACGGTACAGGACACGGCATGAGTTCGACGCGTTCCTGCTCCAGCATCTCGGCAATGGTGAAGCCCTTGTACTCTGGGTGCTGTAGCTCACTCCACAGAGTCCTGCAACGCTGACCCAACCAGAGGTTGAGTTCCACAAAGGAGCCAAAGATTCGCTGTTGGGCCTCCAGCCAGATCCGACGACGAGAATCCTGAACATTCTTCTCAACAACGCCCTTTTCCCAACCAGAGGCGACATTGCAGAAGTCAGGATCGAATAGATAGTGGGAACACATCACGGCAAAGCGCGTGTTGACGATGCGTCCCTTTCCGCGGCGCACCTTATCCACCGCAGTTTTCATATTGTCGTAAATGCCACGGCGTGGAACACCACCCAGGGCGGCAAAGGCCTTGGCGTGAGCGTCAAACAGCATTTCATGCGTTTGCGTCGGGTAGGCCACCAACCAGAAGGCCCGGCTCGCGCAAAGCTTCATGTGGGCGACCTGGAGCCTCCGATAGATGCCACCGACAATAAGACCTTCCTCGCTCCAGTCAAACTGGAAGGCCTCACCAAAGGCAAACTGCAGCGGGACAAATGCCTTGGCCTTGGGTCCATCGTTTTCGGGCCAGCCACGGACAAAGTCGGTGACTCGACTGTAGCAGCCCGTATATCCCTGATCTTTGACCTGTTCAAAGAGGGCCCACGCGCTCCTACGATTTTTTCTGGGACGCAGAGAATCGGCCTTCAGCGCTTTTTGAAGAAACTCAATGTAAGGGGTTAGTTTTGTCGGTGTGCCGCGCCGTTTGTACTTCGGCGGGTTATCAGGCTTGGGTGCTCTGACCCATTTTCGGATCGTGTTTCTTGAAATTCCAGTCCGCTTCGCGATCTGATGAAGCGACATCCCATCGCGGAAATGCATGCGCCTTATCTTCCCAATCATTTCCATAGTGATCACCTTTTTCACCTGCCTGAAATGTAGGCAGGATCGAGTTGAACACCTGGGTCATTTTTCACTCGGCGATAACAATCTCAAGTTGTCTGCACAACGGCCGGCAGCCTTCTGAATGAACTGGCCTCCATCGACAGCGCCTCCGGCCTGAAACGGCGGATCAACTACTACGCCAAGCCACAGTTACTGCTCATTGATGAAGTGGGCTACCTGTCCTACGGCACCCGCCATGCCGATCTTCTGTTCGAGCTCCTCAATCAACGCTATGAAAAACAAAGCACCATCGTAACCACCAATCGGCCCTTCTCGGAATGGACCGAGGTGTTCCCCAATGCCGCATGCGTCACCTCGCTGGTCGATCGCCTGATGCATCACGCCGAGATCGTCGGCATCGAAGGGGACTCCTTCCGCTTGCGCGAGGCCATGGAGCGTCAGGAGAAGCGAGGGAAAAAATCAACTAAAGCCAGGGGGGATAGCCATGAAAAGCCCGAATGAAATGCGCTTGTGGGGGGATCTCTACCATGGCATCAGGCTTGAGGCGCTCTCCCCGGAGCAGGCCACCCATCTTCTGGAAGCGGTGGAGATCCTTCATGACTGGATTGCGGCAACCTATGGGGTGGCCATCCTCGAATATCTTGCTGAGGACCGGAGGACTGAATCGCTGGATGACGATGAAATAGACGAAGACTTCTGAAAGGCAAAATCAGGGGGGCATACTGCCCCCCTTTTTTTAAGTCCGGCGCTTAAACCGCGAATTTACGCGCTTTTACACCAGCGCTAACATTCCAGATGACATTCGAAGAGTTCGGGGGATGGCTTCGCGGACTAAGGGATGCCAAGAGGGCAGATTATCCAGCTACTGTGATAGGCCCTTACTCATAGCGTTCGAACTTAATTCGGACTATATTAGGTCCTCCCCTAATCAAGACAGGAAGACCATGCGTTATTCATCTCAAGTAAAACCCATCAGCTACCTCAAGGCGAATGCTGCGGAAGTGTTGGCGAAACTATCCGAGGAGCGTGAACCCCTCGTAATTACGCAAAATGGTGAAGCCAAGGCCATTCTTCAAGACGTCGCGTCTTATGAGGAAACACAGGAGATCCTGGCCATGCTCAAAATCTTGTCCCTCGGCAACCGTGACGTGGAGACCGGGCAGGTCAAGTCGATGGCTCAAGTTGTGGAACGCCTTCGAGCTAAGGCGAGCGCATTTGATGGTTAGTCAATCTGACCCTTGCGAAGTATTGCTCACTCAGGGTGCCGAGCAGGATCTGGAATCCATCTATGATTACATCTCAAGATTCGATTGTGTAACTCACGCAAATTACGTTCTTGACCAGCTGCTTGAACTCGTCGAGGCGCTTAAAAGATTCCCGGAGCGTGGCAGTTGCCCAAAAGAGCTTTTAGCGCTTGGAATCAAGGAATACCGTCAGGCGACATTCAAACCTTACCGGGTTATATACCGCGTCATGGACAAACAGATTGTCATTTATCTGATCGTCGATGGTCGCAGGGATATGCAGTCCGTATTGGCACGTCGACTCCTTGACGTTTGATTCTCAACATGGATGAGGATGGCTAGGCGTTCGGGGTGGGTCAGTTCTCGGCACCTACCAAGACCCTTGGTGTGGGCTTAACAGCCTTGGAGGCCACGGCTGTTTCAATGGTCGCCATCAACAGGTATTCAACGCCTTCCTCTCCCAGGGCTTTACGGAAACGTCCAATCTGGGTCGGATCACAGGGAAGACGAGGCTCGTAAAAGGTCTGTCCGCTGAAGAATTGCCAGGGCACCGATTCCGCCCAACAGTCACAGAGTGATCTTTCCCCGCTAGTTCGAGCCCAAGTGATCTCCGAAGCGAGGGCGCTATGAAATCCCTTCGCCTTTCAAACTACTTCCTCCATATGCAGGAGGCTTGTTCCGATGTTCTCCATTACATGGAGGGTCTGGACAAAGAGGCCTTTATGTCGGATAGGCGCACCCAACAGGCCGTCATCATGAATTTGGTTATTTTGGGCGTCTAACCGCCAGAATGACGCGCTTTTCAACCGCCAACTACATCGCTTAGGGTATGGTTGTCTTTTCCCACGCACGAAGCTCATCGATCAGCGAAATCTATTTTGACCTGCGCATTTGTTATCCATGAATAAAGGGGGCAACCCCAAGCGCTCGTCAGGTGGTCTCCACTGGTGAATTCCGGCAAACCAGGGGGTCATTTAGTCCGATTATATGGATGAACTATCTGGGAGGGCGTAAGATGGGTGTGTGAACACTTAAGTGCGTAAACACCAATTGGGATGTCATCATGAGTACCGTTCGTTGGAATATAGCTGTGTCGCCGGACGTGGATCAGTCCGTTCGGATGTTCATAGCCGCGCAAGGTGGTGGCCGTAAGGGTGATCTATCCCGCTTTATTGAAGAAGCCGTAAGGGCCTACCTATTGGAGCGAGCTGTCGATCAGGCTAAGACAGCTGCCGATGCCTATGGAGAGTCTGAATTGGCCGACCTCATTGACGAGGCGGTGCAATGGGCGCGTGAGCATTGATGCGTGTCAGCCTAGACACCAATGTGTTGTTGGCCGCGCTGATTTCGCCATACGGTCCCCCCGACACGATATATCGTGCTTGGCGTGCTGGTCGCTTTGAATTGGTAACTTCGATCACCCAACTTGACGAACTACGGCGTGCTAGCCGTTACCCTAAGCTAAAGGCTATCCTCCCTGCTCATCGTGTTGGCACCATGATCAACAATATGCAGCGCGCAATTGTCCTAGATTACTTGCCTCCATTACCGGCAGAAGTGAAAGTTATTGATTCTAAAGATACTTTTCTGTTGGCGATGGCGCTGGGTGGTGAGATTGACTATCTGGTGACGGGCGATCACCGCGCAGGGCTACTTCAACAAGGTAGTCTTTCCCGAACGCGAATCGTAACTCCAGCGATCTTTTGCGCAGAGAGGCTTTGAACCGTCTAGTTCGGCGTAGCCGTCTTTCGCGTGTTACCCGACCGTATAGATGCGCTGCTGCGGCACCTGACAGAGGCATCTGGCTTTTCTAATGATCCGCTTCATCGTTCAGACGAGCCCTGACGAGATCAATATGTTCGCGCGCATCGTAAATCTCACACTGATAAAGATGCTGGAAGAAGGGTAGCCTCATTCTGTAACGTCCCACAACGTTCGTTTTTTGCAATGGATGCTTCACGTTTGCAGGTTCAATCAAATCCTGTTTGCCCAGATCTATTGGTCCAGCTGAATGAGTTCCAGAAGACATTCGAAGAGTTCGGGGGATTCATGGGCAATATGGATTTCACCTTGATCCAGCCAGTCAAAACCTGATTCAGGCAATTCAGAAGCATCAAGGCCGTTGATGAAGGGCAGCACCAGATTCCAGGTCAGTTCGTTGACCTCTTTTCCCTCATCGTACGCGGCAGAGCAGACCTCAGAAGACAGTTTGAAGTTGATGAAGAGGAATGGCTGCTTGCTACCCTCAACCACATCTTTCCATGCCTCCTCAAACTGGACGCAATCTACTGATCTCCGGGATTTCACCGCTGCATCAATTTCGAAAAGCATGTTGCTGATATCGTCTTCGCCGTTTGCATTATTGGCGATGGCGCTCAAGGTAATGTCGCGCAGCAGTTCTTCCAGATTGGCCTTCTTCATTTCAATCTTTTCCTTGTTTGAGTGGTTCTTTATGCTTCAGTCTAAAGCGTTCCCTCGGGGTTTGAACGCCTAATGACCTAATCGCCTTTGCGGGTCAGCAGGCTAAATCATTAGGGGCAACATGAGGTCCGAATGGTCGTTCCTGGGGCTATTGATCATGTTGCTGATCGGATAGGCCTTCATTCGATCCGAAGGGTAGGGCGCACGTAGAGATTTGAGGTGAGATGAACTGGGCTGCACGCTCATTCAGGCATCGTCGTCATGACTCTGTTCGAGGGGCTGACCTTCGAAGGGTGTGGCTCTCCAAAAGAGCGGATCAACTTCAGCGGGGGTATGAATGAAGCCCAGAACCCTCGCTTCTCCCGAATATAGGGGGCAAATCCAGAATCATCACGATGATGGCCATCGAGGACGTTGAAAACGGCGGCCCCGATGTTCAAGTTCAAGTTCCGCGATGGCCCAGCGGCCATCACCCAGGATGATTAGCCGACCATCAAATCACGTGATCGCACTCACTACAAGGTTTACGCTCAGTCATTTGGCGCGCCTTGTCTCAGGGCTGTGATGGCTCAGGAAAGGCAGAGAACGCAGGTCGATGAAGAGACGAGGTGAATGTCTCGAAGAAATCCGGAACTCGACAGACCAATATATTGTCTATACGATAAATGCTATGGATTACGAGTTCGACCCTGACAAAGACGAAGCCAACCTGAAGAAACACGGCTTATCGTTCTACGAGGCGTACGGATTTGAATGGGAAACCGCCACCGTTAGGGAGGACACTCGCAAGCCTTATCCCGAGCCACGGTTTGTGGCGACGGGGTACATTGGCAACCGAATTTATGTCATGGTCTTCTGCCATCGTACAGATGCTTTACGTGTTATTAGCCTGCGTAAGGCCAATCAAAGAGAGGTGAAAAGTTATGCCGAAACTTAAGCCGGGAACGATCATTCCATCGAAAGATGAAGACGCTACGATTAAAGCAGGTATTGCGGCTGACCCAGACACCGTTGAGCTGGATGCTCAATGGTTCGCTCAGGCGAAGCCTGCTAGCGAAGTATTCGCGTCTGATACCTATGAAGCTTTGATCGCCATGAAAAGGCCCCGAGGTCGTCCGAAGGCCGAAGAAACCAAAGTATTCACTGCAATTCGTCTTGATGCGGAAATCGTGGACACGTTCAAAGCTACGGGCAAAGGCTGGCAAACGCGGATCAACAATGCGCTGAAAGAGTGGCTCAAGACGCACCCTGCAGCATGAGTGATAACCGTGAAGCAGAAACTGAGTAGATATCCCTCCGGCCGATGCTGAAAGGATGTTCTGGGAGAGAATGAACCCGCCCGCAGGCGGCTTAATTTAAACCAAAATGACTCCCGCAAACCCGGGCCACTCAAACGGTGACAGGTTGTCTTGGACTTCTCTTCACAAAACGTCCTAAATATGACGTAATTCCCGTCTTTCAAAGTCTCTGCCTGAGTCCGATGTTCAATTTCGCTGCTTAAGAGGGAAATGAACTGATCATCTAGAGGGCTGATTTCAGGTGGATACAGTGAATTCTGTGAAACTTTGGTCTCAGAGAGAGGAGTATCTTAACGTCGGCTTCCGAGTTGTAGGCGAAGGAACTTACACCTCAAATCATCAGTACGCGAGACGAGATATCTATCCCATAGTGAAGAATGAGTTCAGTTGAGAAAAGCGGAACACCATAAAGGTCTTCATGGGGCGCTTTCAAATGATTGATTTATAAAAGTCGATTATAAATCAATGACTTAAAAACGGCACAAAAAAAGTTGCCCCCAAAGTTGCCCCCAAAAATGCTCACTTGGTGAAGACGTTCTGTAACGTCCCAGAACGTTCGTTTTTTGCTAAGGGTAGCTGTGTTTTTTCACACATGCGTATTGCCGACTCGGCGGAAGATCGAATTGTGATTTCTCAAGATTCGGATTTTGTTCCATCACATCTTTTTAGAGATAGCTTCACATGCGGTGCATTCAAAGTAATAGAATGACTGCAAAACGTGACCTTTGGAGGTGATTCTATGGCTATGCTAACAGTTCGAAATCTTCCGGATGAGGTGCACCGGGCTCTCAGGATGCGCGCCGCTCAACATGGCAAAAGTACAGAGGCGGAGGTGAGGGATATTCTGGCCAATGCAGTTAAACCACATACGCGTGTTTTGATGGGAGATGCTCTTGTCGCGCTCGGAAGAGAAATAGGGCTCAAGAATGAGGATTTTGAGGTTTTTAATGAGGTAAAAGACAACATACCCGCCGAACCCTTGAGGTTTGAATGATCGTTCTGGATACCAATGTCATTTCGGAGGCAATGAAGGCAGAGCCCCATCCCTCCGTTCATGGGTGGCTAAATAATCAGGCGGGCGAAACACTCTTCCTTTCCAGTATTACTCTAGCTGAGTTGTTGTTCGGGATCGCGGCGCTCCCTTTCGATACGGATGCGGCGAGAAGGTATGCCGATTTGGCTGTGATGGCGAAAAGTAGTGGACGCGGATTTCCAACGCCTGACGGTTATATTGCAGCAATTGCGGCCTCTCGTGGATTTTCAGTAGCGTCCCGTGATGCCTCTCCCTACATTGCGGCGGGTGTGCCTTTCATCAATCCATGGAATCAGACCATCTAAGCGCAGTCAATTGATGGCTGCAGCCTTGTTTCCAACGAAAATTGGTGTGTCACGATGAACAACACACTCAGCTACAAAGGCTATCGGGCCAGGCTAGACTTCTATTCGTAAGACCGAATTTTGATTGGCAGGGTTTTGTATACCCTTGATGTCATCAGCTGTCATAGACCATCTGTCTGGTCCATCTATGAAATAGGGGGATGTATGCCCAGTCCGATAAGCGCTGCAGTCAAAACAATCGCAGGTTCTGGTAGTTTCTTAAATCTCAGTAGTAATAATGTGGTTCCGATTGCCAAAACTGCAGTTGGTGTGTCGGTGATGGATCTCATCCCCAGCACGATAACTGATCCTGCGATTGCTCCTACTGCAGCAGCTGTGATGCCATCTACAAAAGCCATAAGACCCAGCCGTTTGCTGTGTTTCTTGAAGTGGGGAGCCGCAATGACCGTAATGAGGTAACAGGGCACAAAAGTCGCCAATGAGGCTAGCGTTGCTCCTTGAATGCCTGCGACCAGGTATCCGATGAATCCCGTCATGATGACGACGAGGCCTGGGGTAACCACCGCGACGGCGACGGCAACCCCAACCAACGGCGGTCAGTCGTGCGCGGTAGCGGTCCCGGCGGCTATCTACGGGTTGACTGCGGGGTCTGCAATCAGCTTGACATTACAGAATGCCGATAACGCAACGTCTTCGACGCTAACGCTAACGAGTATCGGCCTACCCACGGGCGGAACGATTACGACTTCGGGCGGATATCGATACCACACTTTTGGGTCATCCGGATCGTTTGTTGTTCCGGCGGGGTATTCTCCTTCGATAGAGTCGATTCTAATTGCAGGCGGCGGTGCGGGCGCTGGCGATGCAACATCAAATGTTGGTAACGGCGGCGGCGGGGCAGGCGGACTACTGGCGCTAGCGGCAGCCACTTTTTCCGCGGGGACTTACCCGATTGTCGTCGGCGCTGGCGGTGCAGGTGCATACTCGGTTACTCAAAGATCCGGGTCAAATACGACTTTTAACGGATCAACAGCGTATTCCTGCGGTGGCGGCGGTTTTTTTGCGAACAATGCTGGTGCGGGTGGTGGTTCTGGTGGTGGCGGCGGCGCGACATCGGGTTCGGGAGGAGCAGGAACCGCAGGTCAAGGTAACGCCGGTGCTGGGGGGAACCAGTTCGTATGGAGGCGGTGGCGGCGGAGCGGGCAGTTCCGCTTCTGGGGCTAACGGCGGAGCCGGG
>Ga0304729_1002489_pt1 | contig 10953 bp, 5 predicted proteins | sample C_131016_MF_Meta_FD_190475 | JGI IMG/M metagenome (GOLD analysis project Ga0304729, IMG submission 190475) | Freshwater microbial communities from Lake Croche, Canada to study carbon cycling - C_131016_MF_MetaG (v2) (version 2) | ecosystem: Environmental > Aquatic > Freshwater > Lake | place... | reverse complement strand
CAAATCTGTAATTTTTGATTGTGGTAATTTAAGTAGCCATCTAAGCAACCAAGTGTCTACTTTATCATTGGATACTAATAATAAAAATTGTGGATCTTTTAATAGTTCTTCAGTAACACCAGTTTCAAAGAATTTTAAAATTAATGGATCTGTAAATAGAGCCAACTCTTTTCTCATTTCCATGTATAATTCTTTCATGGAAATAACTGTTCTAAATTGCTGATTAAATGGATCTGTTGCCCATCCATTTTCTTTTCTGGAAAGATAACTAACCTGCGCTTCATCAAAGAATGAATATACATAACGATTAATAAGATCTGTTATAATATCAATATGTTTATTCGGAACACCACAGTTTCTATTCGCTATCTTCCATTCAATACCAGAGTTTTCCCAAATCCAATATTGAGACATTGGAAATTTACCAACAGAAGACGATTGAATTAAAGCGATAAATTTATCACCAAGATCGTTAATAATTTGTTTATTACTAGAGTCAATTAACTTTGACTTAATCTTTAGGCGAACACCAAATAGTTTTGCAAGTTCAAGAAATAAAACTTCGTCAAAATTAAAAATATGTGATTTAATCTTTGCTGTGAAAAACTTGACAAGAGTTTCGTCATCGCAATATATGATAAACTTTTCTTTATTACTACAAACTGGTTCGACTAGATTACTCTTAATAAAATCTTCATAGGTAGCAAAGCGACCAAAACACTGTTTGATTGCTACATTATTATAGTAAAAACTATTCTCAACACCAACACCTAGAATGTTGTGTTTTTGTCCAACCACGATATAATCAGTAGATGGATCAAACATTGCGTCTGGATAGACATAGCAAGAATTATAGAGATGTAGCATTTGTCTCTTCGTAGATAGATTGAAATTGTTCAGGAGTTAATGGTGATTCTAACATTATTTTTAACAGAGGGAATATAATACACCCTTCTGTTATGTGAGACATGAGTGTCTTACCTGAGTAGATTGGTCTGTCAAAATAAAATTCAAAATATTTTATATCGTCAAACTTTGGAATAGAAGCATAGTAATGAGAATTAAAAGTTTCATTTGTAAATAAGTTTACGAATGTTTTACCCACTTCTTGTTTATCAACTAAAATATTATTTGTGATAAAATCACCCATCTCTTCTTTGTATGCATTTAGATTTTTAATTGCATATAGTAGCGTACCATCTAAAATTTGACAAAGTATTTTAACTAAATGTGTGTTTTCGTTGATAAACTCTGTGACTTCAGAATTAGTTAAAATACTCTTTTGCAAATAATCAGCATCAGATTTTGATTGATCAACTAAAGATAAATCATATCCTCTTTGACCGAATATGATTTTAATAAGAGTTACCAATAACTGTTCAATATTAGCAGTTGAGTTGTGTTTAATATACTCAGCTAATAATTCTTTCTTTTCATCTACTGTAACATCTGTAAAATCAATACTAATAGTCTTATACTTTAAATTGCTAAAATAGGTAATAAAATTCTTACCTTTAATAGTTGATTCTTTGTAGTTAACCTCTGGCGATTCGATCTCGCCAGTAATAATTTTCTTTAATGTATCAGAATCAAATGGAGCAATATACATTACAAACTACCGTGACAAGAACCATGACAATTACTATGGCAGTAAAATTCTTCAATTGTAACAGTAGATGTTCTATTGTCGTTAATTGCAGTTGATAGTTGAGAAACGAATGCATCTAAACTAGCTGCATTTATTTGATCTTCACTACTTGGCCAAGTAGTCACAGTTGGGTTACCCATTCCTGCAGCATAATTTGCATTTAAATTAGTTATATTAGTTTCATCACTATTTAATTGCGCTCTAACATCACCTTGGATTTGATACCATTTTAACAAACGAACATTTCGAATTCTTGATAACAAAGTAGCATATGCTTTAAAGTTATTAGTAATAGTAGAAGCAGTCACATTTGTATCAGAAATATCATCTGCATAAGTTTGTGTAGCATAACCAGTGGCATTACCACCAGTGATATCTGTTTGGAAAGGTTGATTATGACTTCCCCATACAATACTGTTATTAAATGATTTAAGTGCTTCCATAGAAGCAGTAATATTTGCTTTTGTTATATTATCGCCAGCTGTTGTCATTCTTTAACCTTTGCATTAGTGTTTTCGGTGCTGCACAGATATCTCCTTGCCACTTCAATTGATGGCAGTCGCTATTACAGATATCAAATACATCACAAGTATAGCAACGAGGGTCTCTTTCTATCTCGCATGTAATGTTATTTATTCTTCCTCTGGCGGAGAGTAGAGTTCTAATGGGTTGGGATATATCTCCAAACCCATTACCAACTGCAGCATTTGGACACCCAGCCACAGTTCCATCGGCATTAATCGTAAAGATTTTTTGCTCGCAATCTCTACAACGAACCCCACCATGTATCCCTTTAGTTAAAGAGGAATACACACCTTCCAATAGGACATCTTTATATTTAGGTTTTATTGTCTGATAGGTTTCGTGCATTCTAACAAACCAGTCGTCTAGCTCTTTATTTGCAGGAAAAATATGAGTGTTTTCCAGAGCAGAGCCATCGTGGGTCAATCGTTCAAACTGCACCCAGTTCACACCAAGCGTATTTAACCAGAAAACTAACTCAGTGGTATCCATCTCCATTAGCTGTTTATTCAGACTAATGTTAAGGGTGATATTATGTCCTGCGTCTACTAGAGTTTGTAGATTCTTTCGCCAGAGTCCTTCTTGTTTATCATTTTCAAATCGAATACCTTTATCCCACGAAGTGCAAAATCCGTTCTTTAGAACAGTTTTGAAAAACTTCATATGGTCTTCAGTTAAATTAAAACATAGGTTAGTCGAGCAAGACCAATTAAGATTAGGGAATATCTTTGATACTTTATCCCAAACATAGTACATATCATCTAGTGGAGCAAGGAATGGTTCTCCTCCATGAAATGTAATATTCCCACCATTAAAAGATGGGCATTCCTCGTGGAGTCGTTCAAACCACTCTACAGTATTCTGGGGATTAAAGTATATCTTTTTACCGTTGACACCATTTGTAAAACAGTGTTGGCAATTAAGTTGGCAAGTCTCAGTGGTCTTAAGATAGACCACTAAATCTTTTGGGATTAGTATATCTGAAAGAGATACATTTGTCTTATGAAAGACAATTGGTTGAGTTATCATGTAGCATTATAAAATTACGCATTCAACAAGTTTTACATTAGGATCTAGATTAGTCTCAAGGGCAATTGCAAAACTATTTGGGTGATCACCAGCAATACCACGACCATCCTGATTTGCAACAAGAGGTTGTCCTTTTTTAATTGGACCAGCAACTTTAACAGGAACACGACCACGAAGTGCCAGTGCCTGTCCTTCTGCGTCATCATTCATAATAAATGCAGGTTTAGCAGAAACTACACCAAGCACTCGTTGTGCATATTCAAATGAAGCAGTACCTTCTGCAGATGAATCTAAAGATACTGTTATAACAGTACCAGTTTCGTATTCTTTATCTGTTGTATATTTTTCTGCCAAGTCAGCATAGCGAGCAGAAGTACTAGTACCGTAAATAACAGCGAATCTATTTGCAGATTGTCCGATATCACCAGAACCATTAGTTCCAGTTTTAACAATATAATCTACAGAAGGATTTGATGATCCAGTAATAACAGGATTACCAGCTACACCATCACCATTAGTGATAGAAATATTAGTACCAGCAGTTATAGTTCTCTCAGCAACAGAAGCAGAACCAAGACGAACATAGAATCCAGTCGCTGAAGTTGCACCAGCGATAGCAGTTAATTCATTAGAGAATGGTTGAATATCAGAACCAATAACTAAACCTAAGTTTGTTCTTGCTTGAATTACAGAAGTAGCTGCAGTACCACCAGAAGCAATCGCTAAAGCAGATGTTAAAGTTACTGTACCACCAGTAATAGTAACATTATTTGCAGCTTGTGTAGCCATGGTTCCTAAACCAAGAGCAGTTCTTGCTGCGGAATCAGTTGTAGCACCAGTACCACCATTATTGATAGCAACAACACCACTTACATTGGTTGCGTTACCAGTCACAGTTCCAGTTAAATTACCTGTAACATTACCTGTTACATTTCCAACTAAAGCAGCAGTAATTGTTCCAGCAGAGAAATTACCAGAAGATCTAGTAACAACAGAGTTACCACTAATATCAGAACTGCTAGTATTTAAACCATCTAGCAAGTCAGCATCTAAACCAGAACCTACTCCGTCAACTGTTTTAACTTTTGTTAGAACATCTGCAGCAGTATATGTAGATGCTGTTAGTTTTGTTCCAACCTCAGTGTTTAGGTTATCAAAGTTAGCGTCTGCCTCTGCAATCGTTAACGGACTGCCTTTTACACTGCGAAGTACGATTGTTGCCATTATTGTTTACCCTTAATAAGCATTGCGAGCATTTCTTTTATCTCTGTTACATCTGATTCGATCTTTTCAATCTTATCAGCGTTTTGTTTAATTTGATCTTTTAAATCTTTTTCTGCGTTTCTTCTTTGCAAATAGTTTTCATATTCAGTCCTATTAGTATTTATCACTGCGCCACTAGAAAGATCTCTAATAAGACCTTCTTTGTTTTGTATTTTAACAAAACCTTCCATTATGCGCAAGAGATAATACGAAGATCTTTAATTCTTGGAACTTGAGAACTGTTAGAAGATTTCATAACAATTTTCAATTGAACCGCATCATAAGCACCTAAACCAGATAGAGAATATGATGCATCATAGAATTGATCTTCTTCATTTGAAGAAGTAATAATAGCAGAATCAACTGTCATTTGGCTGTATGGAACATTCTCAAATGCAATGGTTGAGCCAACAACATTAGTCTTATACCAAATTTCAATAGTAGCCTCTGACGGAAGATTGGCAGCAAATTTAACTCTCAAATATGTAGAGTTATTTGCTAAAGTAACTTTCTTAGTTACATACTTACTATATGCAGAACTCTCTGTTGGAGCATTTTCAGCAACAAATCTTTCTCTTTGTGTTAGGGTTACATTACCTGTTACAGCAGTTGGTGCTGAATCGAATGTAATAGAACTACCATCAGCTGCAATTGCTGTGATTAACTTAGTACTTGTTCCGCTACTTGCTCCAGCAATAGTTAAATACTTACCAACAGTAGCAGTTAAGAATGCCGCATTTTGAGTTGATGTAGTAATAGTGCTTCCACTAATAGTAACTCCAGTACCTGCACTTAGTAATACATTATAATCTAAAGAAGCCACATTCATGTTTGTTTCTGTTGGAAGATTAACTTTATTACCAATAGCAATCAAACTTGTTCTATGAGTATCAATAATTGGAGACAATGCATCATTTGTAGTATTCATAACAACATTGAAGTACACTGACTTAGCACCATTTAAACCATTCGCCAAATCTGAATTAGCCTCATTTTGTTCTGACGCAATCATTTTTGGATAAGTGAAATAATTAGTTTCATTTGCTAACACACTAGAATACGAAGTTTCTTTTGTATAAGCAACTTGTGAAGAATCAACAGATTTTCCACTGACACCCTTTAGTCCAAAACTAATTGGAGTCTCAGAAAATGTTTGAACCTGAACTAATGGTTGCACAGCATCATATTGAATATGTTTTGTAACTTTTATAGTAGAGCCACCACTATATCCAGTTGCAGTTGCGTTGGATCCAAGAGTGATACAGTAACTATCTAAATCAACATCACTAATTGTATGAGTTGTATTAAATCCTGCAAAAGCAATACCGTTTACATTGGCAGTAACACCACTAATAGTAACAAATGACCCACTTGGAATTCCATGATTTGCATGCCAAACACGAACTTTAGCAACACCACTTCTTGTTTCAAATGGATCTGACACTAATGTAACTTTTGGTAATGCATCATTAGAGTATACAACATTTGCATTAACACCAGTTTGGAACTGGCAACGATACAATGTGAATTTTAAATCTTCTGACTGATCTGCTGTCCAAGTAGAAGCATTTTGAGATTTAAATAATGAACCAAGATATGGTTGTTCAGAAATTGTACGAGATGTTCCTGGAATTAAATCGCCGACTCTTGATACCCAAACCTTGTAATTATTTGAGTCTGATGCTAAGATAATGGCATACTCAGTATTTTCTTGAACATATACTGGACTTGGGAATGTAAATGTAGTTGCAGTATCAAATGAATTAACATCAACATCATCTAACAATACTGTGTTTTCAGAAATATTTACATACTCTGGTTTTAATGTTACACGAGAGAATGGTAAAACTCGTTTACCTGGATATCCATTAACTACTTCACGAATTTCTAATGTAACTGGAACTGCTGTATCTTTAGATGAAAAGAAAATATCAACCTTAGATAAGAAACATCCACCTTTTTGTTCAATTAAGAATGTCTGAGCAAGTGGATCCCACCAGCCAGTATCAGCCACAACTCTCTCAGAAGTTTGAGTGATAACTTGATTATCTTCTAATGGTTCTTGTGCCAACTCTGCATTACGAACAGCATTAACTGTTCTTTGTTTAGTTTCTAAAATACCTTCAGCACGATAGTTTGCTCTGGCACGAGATGTGAATGCACCATTAGCAGTAGTTACATCAACTAATTTAAGTTCACGACTACCACAACGGAATCTTAATGAATCATTATTTGGAATATTAAACAATAATTGTAAATCACCATTAAAATTGGAGATTAAAGTTCCACCAAGAGATTTTAGAGTTCTTGTACCAACAGTTCCAGAAGCAGCAGTAGCATATCCAAGTGGATTTGATGCAGTAATAGTTTCACTATCAGTGAATGTTCCTGTTACATTAACCACATATAATGCATATGTTCCAGCTTCTGCATCATATTCTTTTGCGACAACAACTGCAGTTGCAGCAGATGTGGCACCAGTAATAACATCACCACGATTTAAACAAACTTGAGAATCACCAGAAACTCTTCGAGCAGTGGCAGTAGCATTTGATCCAACATTAGTATCAACATCAAATTTATTATGTGTCACTAATTTTGCTGCAGCTGTTGCTCCAGTAGGAGTGTATGCGATTTTAGTTGCTGGAGTACAGTAAGCAGAAATATCAATACCATCAAAGAATGGATAGAAACGAGTGTTTGGTTTTAACTTCTGGATTTGAATGAGAATATTTCTTGAGCGAATATAAGGAATAGCTGCAGTTGATAGGACACGATCTCCAACAACTTGTCTGTCAATTTTTTCAACAAGAGTAGTTTTAATACCAGTTCTCTTTTGCCCGACTTGAGTTGCTTGTGTCTCAACTGTAATTTGACGAGCATTACCCCATTCATTAATACCAAATTTTGCTTGTAGTTCTGCTTGTGTGAGATATACATCCCCCTGACGAGACGCCCAGTTTCCACCAGTTGTATATTTAATACGACCAGTACTAATAGGTGCACCAGTCCATTGAGTTTGCCAAGCATTCCAAACAGTTCCAAGAACACCTGCTTTTTCAGCAAGGTTTTTAATTGTTGAAAAATTACCTTCAACATCAATAACTAAATCTGGACGACGATCTGTTTCAAACCAATCATCGGAAGACGGATTAATTTTAACATCACCCAAGAATGTAAAAACTGCAAATGGATTAATGTTTTCTAAACGAGAAGCATATGCTTGCTTAACGACTGGTAAATGATTTGATACAGGTAATGTAATGACATCACCATAAAGTTTATAGTTGGCTAATTGACGATCTGAATCAGAAGAAACACCTTCAATTAAGTTGACATTTTGCATTGTATAGAATGGACGCAATTCTGCTCTTTCCATATCAATAGAACAAATATAATCAGGGGATGAAGTGTCACCTGTATTATGTCCAGCAAAATTATCTACAATAAAACCATTTTTAAATCTGCTTAGTCCAGTAGAATCTATAACATCTAAAGATTCAGTCTGCTGTTCAAGTAGAGATAAAGAGGTATAGTATTCTAGATTATCAATTCGTTTTTCTAATTTTCCGATATCACGCATTGTGTATCGTTTATTATCAATTCTATTCACTTGAACATTATTACTTAATGTTCCAAATGTGTATGGTTCTAATGTTAAATTATAAAGAACTAATCCCAACGATGGATCTAATGGTTCTCCTGGATTTAAAGAAGATACACCATCAACAGCAAAGAAAGTTCCACCAAAGTCTACTGCAATTTTAGTTTTTCTTGCCAAGTAGTAAGAGAAGTCAGTTACAATATCAATACCACGCTTTGGTAATAATGTAGTTCCTGAGCCTGTTCCTGTGAATGATGTTCCAGCATCATTGATTCTTGGTCTAAAGTCAATAACATCTCGCAAGGCAACACCTTGGAAGTATGGAATAGAACCATATTGAATAGTTGCAGGATATGAATTTTTAGTAAAATAATCACCAGAGCCATGAGTAAAGTGATCAAATGTTACTTCAATTGGTGCTTCTGGTGGGGCATATGAATTTTTAAGAATTAATCGTGCCACATCGTAGTGAGTGGATCTCTGCCCATCATCCCAAATAAAACGATCGGAGATGTCAATAGAGTATGTGGCACCTGGAGAACCAAATGTTCCTGATTTCATTTTAACAGATACCAAACGATATCCATCTGCTTTACCTAAAAGTAAAGCAGTTTGCTGTGCTGCTGCTTGAGTAGTAAATGTTTTAGTAGCACCAGAAACTAATGTTTTAGATTTTTGTGTTAAAGAAGCCCCACTTTTATTTACTGCAGCAATAACAAAAACATTTCTTCCATTTAAACCAGTACTAACAGTAATACTAGCACTTGATCCAGATGGTGTAATACTAGTGGTTGCTACAATAGCACCACCAGATGTTGCGTCAGTATCAATAACTGTATAATTAGTTGTAGTTGCAGCTGATGCAAATGTTCCAGAACTTGGTGGACCAATTGAGATCGAGCCAGCAGAAACACTACTAGTGAATGTTTCATATACAGTATAAACTGTATCTGTTATATCCTTAATTGCATAATATGGGAATGGGAACAATAAAGAAGTATTTTCTGGTTCATATACTTTAGTTCCAACTCTATCAAGTGTAGAACCAGTAACTGAAATTGAAGAATCTACTGTTAGAGAAACTTGAGATGCAATAGCAGTAACTCTTCTCAAAGCAGTGCCCAAGAAAACATAATCACCAACTCTAAGATCTGTTTGAAAAGAAGTTCCAGCACCAGTAATTGTAGTTGATGCAGAAGCAGTAACAGAACCAATTAATCGAGTTAATGTTCCAGAACCAACTGCAGTAGTTCCTTCAATATCAGCAGTAAAGTTTAAATTAACATCATTGCTTGATCCCACATGATAAAATGATTTAACATCACGATTAAAATCATATCCAGAAACCATCTGGACATCAAAAATACCTAATTTGTAAATAGCAGTTTGTGCACCAATTGTTCCATTATGGTATTCCATAAAACGAGCACGAGCATATCCAACAATAGTTCCACTAGAAGGAATAGTTCCAACTGCAGAAGTTACTCTATTGTAAAGAGTTACTTGATTAAAAGAAGCATTAGCATTTGCACTGATTGGTGGTGCACCATTAATATTAGTTACAAGGACATAATTTCCAACAGTTGAAGGAATAACTCCATTGTCTACTGTAAGATAATCTCTAGCCTTATTAACAGTAACATATTCAGTGGCAGGTTTTTCAATTTCGTAACCTTGCACATATGCTTTTCCTGGCTCTAAACCAATAGCCAATTTTGCTTCATTTGCCTGTTGAGTTCCAAGATTTTCTGAAGTACCTGGAGTATAAACACCACGATTATAATAAGGAGTAGCATTATACTCCCATTGAACACCAGATGTACCAACACCAGAAACAGATCCGTCATAAACAGAACCTGTAGTATGAGTTGGTGCAGTGCTACTAGAAGAAGTACCACTGTTTTTTGCAACATATGTGTAATCACTATTGGTTACTACATCACCATTTAAATAAACACGACCTGATGTCCACGCACCACGATTATTATTTCTATACTCACGAACATCAATCTCAAAATTCTTAACTGTGTAGTTACCTGACTCATCATATGTTCTGTGGGCAAATTCTTTTTCAAGATATGAGTATTCTGATTTATCAACTATACTTTGAGTTTGTCCATCACCAACACGAATCAACTCAATAAAATCTATATCTTGTGTGCTATCTATAGACAGTTTTGTTAGTACAGCATCGATATAGTATCGATGGGCTCCAGGGGCAGCATAGTTAAATGAGTTTTGTGCGTTATCAAATAGAGTTCCGTCTTCTTCTGCAGTAATAATAGACTCAGAAGTAACTAAACCAATTCTATATGATGGAGTATTTGTAAATTTATCAAGAATAAGTATTTGTTCTGGTACTAAAACAAAATGTCCTTTAATATAATAAACACCTTGTTTAATAGTTGCAATAGATCCAGTTCCAGTTGAAGAAGAAGTAGCAGCCTGAACTGTATATGTTCCTGCAGTGATTTCATTACCTGCAAGATTTGTCCCAGTTAAATTTGTTAAAATATCTGAATCAGAGAATGTTTTTGTTGTATTATTATCGCCAGAATTTAAATAGCGAATGAATAGTGCTGCAGAATCGGCACCAGAAGAAACAGTATAGTGAATAACTTGTGCCTGTACTCCAGCAGTATTTTCAATAATCAAACCAGCGAATTTATCTATAACTGTATCAGCAAGAACAGCACTATATGTAGCTTCTAATTTAACATAAGCAATTTTAGTATCAATCCCGATTTCTCCTGGGATAACTAGTGAGCCTTCTTTGAATACATGACTACCAAAACGAGAAATTTGATTTTGCAGAATAGTCTGCATCTGAGTTAGTTCTCGTGCTTGGACAGCATATCCTGGACGATACAAAATACGCAAGAATCTT
>Ga0304729_1002487_pt1 | contig 10957 bp, 19 predicted proteins | sample C_131016_MF_Meta_FD_190475 | JGI IMG/M metagenome (GOLD analysis project Ga0304729, IMG submission 190475) | Freshwater microbial communities from Lake Croche, Canada to study carbon cycling - C_131016_MF_MetaG (v2) (version 2) | ecosystem: Environmental > Aquatic > Freshwater > Lake | place... | reverse complement strand
TAATAATCTTTTTGGTATTTTTTTTGGGCCTTAACTATTGCGTCAATTATATCGTCCACGTTCTGATCTTGGATCAATATTTTTTCCTTATTTGTAAATGGTGGCAAATGCCTAAGTAATTCGTTAGAATTCATAGGTAAAATTTAAAGGTAAATTTATATTATCCGCTCTCAAATAACCGTCAAATTTCAAATTAACACTTTTATTGGTTGAATTCTTAACACTATCAATCAAATCAAATACTGATCCCAAACTTGTGTCTATAACTATTAAAATATCTGATATAGTCATTGGATCAATTTTTTGATCCACATTTTGATTAATAGTACCAAAAAAAGTATTGTTTATATAAATACGTCCATTAATAGAATTGATCGTTGCACTGGCATTAACTTTATTTTCTACGTTTAACGTCAATTTAATTTCAGGCTTTAAAATTGATCCGTCAATTTCTATTTCTTTAATAGAATAGGTTAAACGACTTGCCAAATTTATTTTTTTTAATAAATAAATGGCTAAAACACCAAATGCCGCTAAAAATATAGGGAAGGATCGTTTCATTCCCATAAAATTATAATTTTTTCCCGAAATCAAAAATTTTTTTATAAAAACCTCTCTATATAAAAAAAAGGTTTTACCTTCACCCCGGCCCCTCAGGGGGCCGGGGTGAAGGTAAGGTTAATATTTATATATGTAACTGATACTTTTTTCAAACCTTTAAAAAAGATATGTGCGTATAGTGCACAAAAAAACCGGAAAATATCCGGCTTTTTCATTTTTTGGATGCTGTGTTACACTTTTATTTGCTTGTAAAATTCCTTAGTTTCCTTGTGGTAAACATTAACGTAAAGGCCGTTTAAGGTTTTAGCAAACTTCATAAAGTTTTCTAAATTGTAGATTTTACGGTATTTCGAAGGGGTAAATTTCACCGATTCGTGAAAAAAAACAATGCAAGTAAATTCCTGTTTTTTCATTGGTTAATCTTTTTTTAAGTATATGTAAATAAATAAAGGAATTGAAATAATTAGGCAAATAAAAAAATAAAAAATAAAAAACAATTTTTTAAACATTTTATTATAAATTTGAATTATGAAAAAAGTGATTCCTTTTTGGTTTCATTTGTCCGGCCGCTACTTTTAAAAAGGTAGTGGCTATTTTTTTGCCCGGCTTTTAGTTTGTTCCGGCTCAAAACTTACCTGTCGATATGATCCGTCAAAATACTGAATTGATACAGGATCAAAATCTTTATCTGATCGCATAAACCGCGATGAAATTGTGAAAGTTTGATTTTCAACATTTTTTTCAATTACTAATGTACTTTGTGCGTAACGATCGGACGCGCTGCCAAGTGTTCCCAGTGTGTGATTATCTTTTTTTCCAAGGTGCAAAACAATGATCACTAAAATATTATATGTTTTAGTGATCATTTTTAAAAATTGGATTAATTCCCTAGATTCTCGCTCGTCATTGTAGTTAAGGCATAGATCCAAAATTCCGTCAATTAAAAGTACCGAGCAATCCGGTGATACTTGTAAGTATGCTAGAATGTACGCAATGATCACCGTATGATTATCTTCACGTACACTAAATGCATCCAAATTTGATGGCAAGCGATTAACGCCAATAAATTTTCTTATACGTTCCATTTGCCGGTACATATCATGTTCACCGCTTTCCGTGTCTATATAACAAACACGTTTCCGATCCGGTGGCAAATTTAGTTTCATTTGAAAATTATCAATAGGACCAAACGCGCTGGCTACAATTGCACTAAGAAAAAGTGATTTGCCTGTTTTGGGCAACCCGGTAAGCGCAATGAAATTTCCGCAGGATCCAACCAAGCAATCCCGGACGGTAAAAAGTTTATGATCCGGCTTAGGTATATAATCAGGATCATATCGTCTTAATGTTAATTGTTGTAAAATTTCGGTTTCATTTGTCATTGTTGAAATTTACTTTTTAAGAAATAACCAAGTTGTCAATAGTTTGCCCTTATGATAAATTTCAATTTTAAATTGACTATCAACACCAACTTTTTTCAAACCATTAATCCCTTCACAAACGGAATCAAAGTCTATAAAATCATTTTTATAGACTACTTTATCTTTTACTAATAATTTAACGCAATAATCTTTTTGTTCTATTATAGTATTCATTATTATTTTAATTTTATTTTAAAAATTGCAATAGTTTTTAAATCTTTATCGTGTTCTGTATATTCTAGCATATCTTCCAAAAAATCAATAGGAGTACAAAAACTTTGAAATGTTATTGAATTATCATAAATTTTATATACTTCAATAAATAATTCGAATATTGTTTTTTTAATTTTCATTTGTATTTCTTTTAAGGAATGAAAAAAGGGAATGCCTTAACCTTGTGTAGTGATCCAAACTATCGTCTAAAAGATTGGATAATTCGCCGGGTAAATTAAAGGGAACGTTTGACTGATCTATTTGCCCGAAACGATCTGATCCGTCCGGATTGGTTGCCTGAAAAATAATTTGAACATTTTTGATCCTTACAAGGTTTCTAAGTTCAATAAGATCGTTAATCTTTTTTTCTACGGATGAAATATCTGTTAATATTTCACGGTCTGTTGGGGGAAAATTCATTTCCATTTTGGTAGTTTTTAATTAAAAAATTCATTTGTCACTATAAATGTGACAGGAAAATTTGAATTCACCAAATAATTATGAAAATTTATTTTTTGTAAAGTGCATAAAAAAACCGATATAAATACCGGTTTTGACTCTCAAACGATCGGGGGGTTGTTAATATCTTTTAGTTGATAGTAAATAATATGAAAATATTAGTAAGATAAATAAGCCACCTATTTTGATAGATTTTATGATTAATTCCTGTTTGTTTGCTAGTTTGATTCCTAGATCATAATCAGAATCAGGAATCAATTGTGCAAATGTAGGCCCCTGTTCCATATTGGCCATTGATTTTAAGATTGCCTTAAAATTAGCCGCGTTCAAATCAAATTCACTATCCGGATCAATACCAGTGTTTCGTCCTACATAATTAGCGTAACTATTCGGATCATTGTTTGCGTTGGGATCGTCAGACGGTGCCCAACGGTTAATGATTCCTCGAATGGTTGTAAGATCTCGCTTTGTATAGTAATTATATAAATTGATTGCTGCGGCCCTGATACCGTGCGCCATATCTTCAAAAATAGCTTCACCTTGTGGATTATTAGCCGTTCCTGTTTGACCTTGCCAACCGGTACCGCCAATATTCAAAGGATTGTTTGATCTGATCCCTAAGGGGTAATATTTAGATTCATTTCTAAAATCAGACATAAAACTAATTTTGTGTAGTTGCGTCTTTTGCAGCCGCACCCATTAAAAAAGTAAATAAGCCAGTGCCAATTTGCCCAACTATTCCTAAAATTCCGGTTTGTGTTCCAAGGAATCCACAGGCCGCCGCTAATGCGCCGAAAATTGTTGTTTTACCGTTTTTCATTTTTGCATCTTTTTAATATTGTAAATAATTGTTGTAACACCGGCTATCCCGCTAATGATCATTAAACTAATTTTAGTTACCTGTTCAAATTGCATCAATGAAAGTAAATACAACGAATAATTTAAAAAAAATCCGCCTATCGAATACGTATCTAAATTATTATTAGTCAAGTTCGTTAAGTTCTTTTTCTTTATCTACTAATTTATTGGCAATGATATTGTAAGCTTGTGCCGCCGTGAAACTTGCGTCCATATTAGGAAATACTCCACCCTTAACGGCTGCGTCTAATACTTCTTTGATAACTGCTAATGCCTGTTTATGTTCCATTTGTTTTTTTATAAAGGTATGAAAAAAGTTTATTCGGTTACCGGATCAATAATTTCCGACACTGGTGGCACCGGTGGCACATATTCGCCTGTAATCGTTAAACCTAATTGCGTTGCAGCCCAATTATAAGCTGCGTCATTTGTTTGCCAATCAATAATATAATTAGGTAAATTCATAGTTAAATAACCGCTATTTAATTGCAATAAATCACTATCAAATAAAGAATAATAAAAAGTTGCTTCATTTATTAAATTGTCATTATTACAAATTAATTTAAATAAAGATGCATTTACTAATTTTCCATTTAACCAAATAGTTATAGGTTGTATATTTTTAATTTTTTTTTTTTATAATACTATTGATAATACTCCTACCGAATTTTTATATATATCTCCAGTAATTAAACCACCAGCTAAAGCTAAAGCGTTTGTTGCATATATTGGTACATTAATAAGATTAAAAATTCCATTAGACTTTACAATAACCCTAGATACATTATTTGTTTCTAAAGTTAAATTAGTATTAGATATATTTCTAATTCTAGCATATCCATTTGCATTATCATACCCTATTAATAAACCATAACCAGAATTATTATTTGATGCAAAATAAGCTTGTCCACCTACACCAGCATTTATTTGTATTGGCAATGTAGTATCACCTATGGGTGTAAAATTACCAATATAAGCACCAGATGCATAAAAATTATATAATCCTACACCCGTTGTACTACCTAAAGTAAAAGTACCGTTTGTGGAAATATTTACGGCTGTTAATGCTACACCAGCCGAAGATACTTGAAAAATTAAATCTGTTCCGTTATTGACAGAATAATTAGAATTAGATTTAATTGCTGAACCATATAAACCAATACTATTAGTACCTAAAAAAAGTGTTGTTGTTGCTCCTGTATCTGAATTTGCAACTATTTCTAAAGAATTTTTATTTTTAATTGTACTTGATACATTTAAATTACCTGTTAATGATATTACACCTGCATTAGTAATATTTAACCTATTTGTAAAATTTACTGCATCATAAATTATAAAATCATTTGCTCCAGCATTATAACCATTACCAATGCTCCAAACACCAGCACCTTGATTTCTAAATGAAAGCAAACTATTTTGTGCACCGGTATTTTCTAATTGCGCCAATACTCCGGTAGTTCCGTGAATATCTAAAATATTTGCGCCGGGAATAGTTGTGCCGATTCCTATACCGTTTGCGCTAACTGATATACCTACATTAGTGCTTGATCCATTTGTTGTAACTTGTTGTAGTGTTCCGCTTGATCCGGCCCCGGGATCGGCCACTTGATCCCAAGTAGTTCCATTATCACGGTATATACCGGTAGAAGGTGTATCCGTATCTACGAACATTCGGCCCCGTAAATTAGCAATTGGCCTAGTTGCCAAACTGCTTTCATACCAAGCCGGATTTCCTTTCTGATTAACAATATTATTTTTTATTAGTATTCCCATTACTTAACGTATGATTTTTTGATCACTACCAAATTTTGTGTACCGGTAGAATCAAAAGTAAGGTTAAAAATATCGTTTGTGTATTCACATTCGTTTCCGTCAATGGCAATACTATTATTGCTTATTATTGGCACCCCTTCAATATATGCGGTTGCCGTTCCTAAATTTAAAAAGGTGATGCTATTGCATTCACTGGCTATCTGTGTGGCTGAATTGTAGCCTATAAAATTAACGGAATATTTAAGCATAATAAAAGGTTTGAATAAAGTGATTAACAGGTATAAGGCATTGTTTTTATTCCACTCATTGAATTTACGCAATTACAACACGGTGAAACGTTTAAATCATTTGACGTTTGCATTGTTTTAATATATGGCATAATTGTAGCCGGTGACGGTACCATTTGCACGGCCCCGGATTCCGGATTCAATACTATATCTAAACTATTAGGCAAATTTTGAATCATATCTGATCCACTTGCCGCGCTTGATAGATCGGTTTTAACAATACCTGCCCCAGTTGTATTATCAATAACGGTTTTGTTTTTATCTTTATTTTTATACCAATAAATTAAAATCGCTGCACCAATTGCATAATAGATATAGTTCTTTTTCATAATTATTATTTTGCTACGTCTGATTTAAAAATAATTGCGTCCGTTCCTGTCAAATAATCTTTTCCAAATTTTACATTGTAAGTGTCCGAAGTTTCACTTAAAATAGTATATCCTGTAAAATCATTAGTTAATTGGGTATATATTTCATTGAAATTTTGATCGTACACTTTACCGCCCATATTTAAAAATATTCCTGTACTGTTTTTTGGTGCATTAGATTGAAATAAATATTGATAACCTGAAAAATCAGGAATTAATTTTTTCTTATTTAAATATTTAAATAAAAATATTAATCCAATACCTATTCCAATATATAAAGGAATTTTATTTTTCATTATTCAGATTTTAAATTATTTACATAATCAATTAATTGACCTACTTGATCTGAACTAAAACGATCAGAAGGCCAATCCAAAAATGATCCACCTTGTAACCAAAGTAATAAATCTTTATTATATTTTTCATTAAAACGATCAACTAAAAAAGATACTTGACTTTTAGATTTTAATTGTTTAAATACTGCCAAAACTTTTTCAAAATCGTCATAAAGCCAACCGGGTGCGTTGTATATTGTTTCGGCAAAATTATTTGCTGCATTATCAGTTAAAATAAGCGCACCACGTCCGGTGCTTTTCCAATACAATGGTGACCACGGTGAATTTGGATTAGTGCTTTCGTTTAAAATATTTGATTCGGCTTGTGATTTAGTCAAACCCAATTTTTCCATTAATGGCAAAATAATTTTCTTATAACTTAAAAATATTACAACGGTTGTAATAATTAAATTTTGATTATCTTTTATAAAATTACTTTTAGCCATTTTACAACATCATTAATAAGGTTGATAATTTATTTGAACTCATTGCATTTAATTTTCTTAAATGTTCAATAGTTACCCCTTTGCTCATTAAAGAATTCAATATTTCAATTGATTCGTGAGTGTCCGGTATTCCGGCAATTCCTTGCGTGATTGGTGCACTGGGTTGTTTTAATCTATTCATAAAACCCGAAAGTAATTCGCCGCCAATACTTAAAAGCATTGCTTGTGTTTCCGGATTTTGCAACATTGATCCAATTGCCCTATTGATAGACATTGGTTCCTCTTCTTCAATTTCTTCTTCACTTAGTTTTGATACTAATAAATTTTGCCCCTCAACGATCTTTAATAGTATATTTTTAAGTTCCGGATCAGATGCCGGTTGCATCATTCCGCCCATATATGGCAAAATTCTTTCAACCTTATTAAGTTGAAAAACGATATTAGTTGTATTCAATGGATCACCTTTCTTTTTAGGATTGGAAAAAACTTGAATTAAATATGGATTGGTATTATCAGTATTAGATTTCAACCCATAAAGGGCCTCTTCTAATTTTTGCATTCCGATTTCTTTTTCGTTTCCGTCAAAGATATATCGACAGAACTGCGGCTGCGCCGTAGTTCCGCCGAACACCTTAAAATGGACACCGTCCGCGTTGTGATAAAAATCCATAACGGATTCAATCGTGAATAATTCGGGTTTGTAAGGTGATGCCATTTGTCTAAATATTAAAGGTTTGAAAAAAGTAACTATAAACCGCTTGGTAATCTATACGCTACACCAAACGCAACCGCCGTATTTGTTGTAGCCGGTGCGGTAGAAAATTGAATGTATGATTTTACCCAACTAATAATAATACCGTCTAACACTGGTAATTCAAATACAAACGGATCGGTACCATTTGAAATGTTATTCATACTTAATAATGGTATGTTATAAATTACCTGTAGATCACCTGAATATAATGTTAAAGTTGCTTTTTTAAGATCGGCTAATGTTGCCGGTGTTGATCCTGTCACAGGTGTTGCCGTAATTGATGCAGGTGTGTACACAGCAATAGAATTCACGGCCGCATTTCGAAGCTGCGCTTGATCTTGGAAAAATAGGCGTGTAAGGGTGTTTCCTGATACAATCGGAATTTCAATTGATTGAAATAAACGTATGTTTTGCATATCAATATTTTAATAAATGTAAAAAGTGAAGGTAGTGCGCGACCTTCGGCGCGAATACGTTTTATTAAAAAAAACATATTATAAAAAAATACACTATCGAACGCTTGTTATATTTTGGAGTTTAATACCCTTCCATAAAACGACGATTCTACTATTAGAATCTACAGTAGTGATTGCTGACGGTAAAACGATACTTGCTTGGATGTTAGACGCACCATTAAGTAAGAAGTTAGGCTCAATTGCTGCAAGGCCGCTTTCGCTGCCGTCCATTTGATCAATAGGAAAAACAGTTTGTGCGGTAATACCTACACCGTTTTGTGTTTGCGGTGCATTGTAAAAACGGAAAGTATCCAAATTAGGAATTACTTGTTGGTTGTTTACACTAACTGTTAAAAATGAATTCCAAAGTGTGTACAATTGCGCCGCACCAGTTGCAAATGTTGTAGCATTCGGATTTGTAAATAATGCGAAATTTGTAGCGGTAGAACTGCTTGGCTTACATACATACAAACCAATAGCCGATACCACCATTACGTCCTGAAGGGCCAACCTATATTCCGTATTAAAAGCATTGCCATTGGCTGAATCATTAGCCAAAACAGGAATATGATAATTAGTTGAAGTTGTACTTAGCGCAACCTCTGAACGAACATAGGATTGGGTACAAACTGCCTGTGATACGTTGTAACCTTGTGATGCTGCAAATGCTTTTGCGTTTTCAAAAACTAAGCGGTTGCCTACTTGATTAAGTGCCATAAAAATAATTTAAAATTTAATTTAATAAAGGTTTGAAAAAAGTGTATTTTATCCTGTGATCATTGCTGCTTTACGTGTGCTTAATCCGGCCACTACACCACGTGTATTTTGTACACTTGGCCCTAATGCAACCATTGCCGGTGAATATATCCCGGAAATTACACCAGTGCTTTGCGCTAATTTAACACCGCCGATCACTAACATACCGGTACCGATATTTTTTGCCATTGGTGACTTAATAATTTTAGGTAAAGCAAAACCTACTGCAACCGGTACGGCTGCTGCGATATATGCTTTATTTTTTTCGCTCATTGTACTTTTAGATAATTGTGAACTTGCAAAACTTGATGCATATTGTCCTAGAATACCTCCGCCAATAGTTAATAAACTATCAGTGATCATTCCACTAATGCCGTGCATTCCGCGTTTTTTGCTATGCTTACGGTGACTTACTTTTTTAGCGTGTCTTTTTCTACGTGCCATTTTTTTTGAATTTAATTAATTAAAATGTGATGTGTTTATCAATGTAACTTTCCAAATCCGAAATATGTGAAAATCTTTTAGTATCACCAAATGATCCGTCCGGGTGAACTTTACGTGCTGTGTAAGAAATACCCAAATAAGGAATATTTTGTTTTTCTAAATATACCTGTGATTCTAATTTTTTAGAAACTACTATTTTTTTCTTTTTAATATGAAAATATGTTTCATATCCTTTTGCAAAAAAATCTTTATGTATCTTTTTTAAATCAGTTAAAGTAAAAGGCTTATGATCATACCACGCACCGATCTTTTTTGTTCCGCTTACTACTTTAATTTGTACGTTATGACTTTTAGTATCTTTATGTGTGCTCACTGGTTTTTTACCTAATGAATATTTATACATTCTTTTTCCGTCCTGTGCTTTTAAAGTACCGGCATATTTTAGTTTCTTAGGTGCTTTCTTTTTAGCAACTTTTTTCGGTGCCGCTTTCTTTTTTACTGCGCCTACTTTTTTAGGTGCTGCTTTCTTTTTTCCAACAGGTGAAACTCCTTTATGTTTGGACGCGTAAATTGCGGATGCCTGTTTTACGTAATCCGTCCATTTAGTATATCTTTTAGGATATTCCTTTTTTAACTTTTTTGCCTCTGAAACGATCCATTTAAGTGCGCTCATTATTTTTTCAATTTAGTTAGTGCAAAAATGGCCGCCCCGGCTATTGCAACGGTTACCCAAATATTCATTCCGGCCTGTGTTGTTCCCGGTGCTTGTGTTCCCGGTGCACTTGTGCCCGATCCTGTATTTGTTGAAACAGTTGCGTCTATATATCCACTATTTAAAAGCATTCCGGCCTCAGTTTTAAATCCGCCGCGTCTTAATTTGTCGGCAATATCAGCAATTGTAATATCACGTTTAAACCAATTACTATATCCAATTACGTTTTGCGTTCCCTTTGCTTTAATATATGCTACTAAATTTAAAGCCTCATTTTGAACGGAATCACCGTCTAAAATTACCCATTGTATTGCATTAGTTCCGGTAGGTGCCCCAATTTGAACGTCCAATGCATCCCACCCTTTCCAATCGGTCGGATTAGGTTTGTTTGCAAACAATTTTGTAAGATCGTTTACTATATTGTTTGCGTCCTTTGAATCAACACCTACAAATGGAATAGTAAATCCAATTTGTTTGTTAAAATCGCTAATTGTACCGGTTACCGATCCAAAATCTGAATACATAGGTTGATCGGTATTGTTTGAATTCCAAACCCCGGATAATGCTACTAATGCCATTTGATTAATTTTTTTATCTATGAAATATGTTGGTTGTCTATGATCATTAAAACGATCCAATACAGGATCGATCCAAATTTCTTTTTTACCGATCTTCATTACTACAAAAACGTGTTGGGGAATCCGATCAAAAAAATCGTATGCCGCAAACCTAAAATAAAGATCAAAATCTTTTAACTCATTATCACGGTAAGCCGACAAAAGCCCTGCCGTGAATAAAGCCATATTTTTGCAATCGTTGCCGCCTAAACTTTGTTTACTGGTGCTTAGTATTGCGGCCGGTGATTTTATAGTTTGCTGCGTATCCGGCTCAATCACATAATCCACATTTTTTTTAACAAAATTCCAAACATTCCGGGCCGTTTCTATTTCGTCTGATCCAACAAAATATGTGTATATATTGTAATAATCTTTTTGGTATTTTTTTTGGGCCTTAACTATTGCGTCAATTATATCGTCCACGTTCTGATCTTGGATCAATATTTTTTCCTTATTTGTAAATGGTGGCAAATGCCTAAGTAATTCGTTATAATTCAT
>Ga0304729_1002485_pt1 | contig 10962 bp, 12 predicted proteins | sample C_131016_MF_Meta_FD_190475 | JGI IMG/M metagenome (GOLD analysis project Ga0304729, IMG submission 190475) | Freshwater microbial communities from Lake Croche, Canada to study carbon cycling - C_131016_MF_MetaG (v2) (version 2) | ecosystem: Environmental > Aquatic > Freshwater > Lake | place... | reverse complement strand
CGAATTCACCGCTTCCGAGAACGCGGACCAAGAACTCTACGCCGGTCCAGGTCGCGCTGACCAGTTCGTGACCGACCAACTCGCCTACTTCGTGCGCAATCGCAGAACCTCAAGCCCCTACGGTTACAGCTCAGTCGAACAGTGCATTCCGGCTGCGACCCTCTACCTCGAGCGTCAGAACTGGATGCGTGACGAGTTCCAGGCTGGATCCACACCCAAGACGTGGATGCGCACCAACTCGCAGGAAATGGACCACCTCAAACTCGCAGCCTTCGAGCGTGTCCTCAACGACAAACTCACCGGAACTTCCAGCGAGCGTCACCGCGTCAAAGTTCTTCCCGATGGTTTCGACCCAGTGGCCATGCCCCAAATCGACGCCAACTATAAAGCCGACTACGACGACTTCATCATCAAGCGCATCGCTTCCTGCTTCGGTGTCTCACCACAGCAACTCGGCGTCATGCCTCGAGGTGGAATGGGGTCGAACAAGAACGGTGCAGACGGTGAAGCCGACAACGCCGAAACCGTGTCCAAGAAGCCGATGGAGAACTTCATCATCGAGGTCATCAACTCCCTGAGCCGTCGCTTCCTCGGAGCCGACAAGAACATCACCTTCGTGCTCAACGATGACCAGTCCGCGACCAACGAAGAAGCCCGAGCCAAGACCTTCCAGATTGCCCTCGCCTCCGGTCAGTTGACCCTGAACGACGTGCGTGGCGAAATCGGGATGCCCCTCTACGACGATCCTTCCGCCGACGAGCCCTACGCCATGACCGCCAACGGCCCCGTCTATTTCCGTGGCACGATGGCAACCGATGGTGCAGGCGAGACTACCGTTCAGACAGCCCCAGAAGCCGATTCTGCGCCCTCGGAGCCACCGCTCGACGTATCGCCTGCCAAAGACGAAATTGCTGCAGAACAGGTCGCATTCAAGAAGTTCCTATCCAAGCGCGTCAAGGCTGGAAAATGGCGCGACTTCGAGTTTGTCTACGTTGCCCCCGACTTGGCTGAACAACTGAACGAGCAAGGTCGGACTTTGGTCAAGGGGACCGATACCCCAAAAGCACCTGGGGCTACTAGACCCCATTTCAGCGAACTACCTGGACACGACGCCAAGCAAGAAATCGCCGACTACTACGCGCCGATTATCCGCAAGGCCCTCGCAGTCACCGGAGTAGCGCAGGCCATCACTCAAGCCATGAGCGCACTCAAGGCCGCGAAGCCCGAGGACAAGGCTGCCGCTCGAATGGCAGTCACCCACAACGTCAAGATGGACAAGCCAGCCCTACTCAAGGCAGTCAAGGACCTCTACGGAGACGCCGGACTTCGAGGCACGAAGTTAGCAATGGATCAACTCGGGGGTGCAGCCAAACTCGGCTCCGGCATCAACGGACTGGTCGGTGGCATCAACTGGGACAAATGGACACCTGGACACCCCGAAGCGGCGCTGAAAGTCGCTGACGGTGGACTCGAGACCATTCTGCGAAACGCCAACGTCATGATTCACGGCATCGAGCAGACCACTCTCCGGCGCATCGGCGACATTATCGCTGAGGGCTTGGCTGTCGGCGCGACTGCATCGGAAATTGGAACCAACGTCGACGATGTCCTCGAGGACCCATTTCGCTCGGACATGATTGCCTTAACCGAGACCCAGCGAGCCTTCAACGCTTCGTCGATGGACCAGTACCAATTAGCGGACCTGCCTGGCTTCACATGGATCGCCTACGAAGGAGCCTGCCCCGAGTGTCTCGACCTCGAGGGTGACCACTCGTTCGGCGATGACTACCCACCAGCTCACCCCAACTGTCGCTGTGCCATTGTCGGCATGGCTACCGAATATTCCACGGAGGAATAAATGTCTGAAATCACCCATGCCTACGTCGGAGACCTCATTGCCAAGCGCGGAGAGGACGGCTTCCTTCGCGTGAAGGGAATCGCCACCGACGCGACCCTCGACCTCGACGAGCAAATCTGTGACCCCGAATGGCTCAAGACCGCCATGCCCAAGTGGATGGAAGTCGGCAACGTCAGGGAGATGCACCAGAGCAAGGCAGTCGGCAAGGCTACGGAGATGTCCACAAAGGGTTCCGGCTACGCAGTCGAAGCCAAGATTGTCGACAAGGACGCGGCCATGAAGGTCGAAGAAGGCATCTACACCGGTTTCAGCATTGGCATCAAGGGCGCTCGAGTCGTGAAGGACGCATCGGCCCCTGGTGGCAGAATCATCTCGGGGACCATCGTGGAACTGTCGCTCGTCGATCGTCCGGCCAATCCTTCTGCAGTAATCGAAATCGCTAAGTCAGTTGACGGCGAATTAGTGAAAGGGTCAGCCGTGACTGACGTGGAAAAAGAAATTAGCCAGGACATGGTCCAGGTAGAACAGCCGTTTGCAGTTGACCTCGCAATTTACGCAGGCCACCAAGTCTGCAACTCATGCTTCGGAACCGGAGCCAAGACCAACACGCCCCACGGCGAGCACGTCGACTGCGGAGTCTGCCTCGGTTCGGGCGTGGAGCCTTCCGGCCGCTCGGAGAACATCGAGCAGAACAGCCCCAGCATCCAGACCGCTTTCGACAACCGTGACATCAAGGGAACCGAAGCCGAACTCGAGAAGGACTACTCCGACTCCGCTCGCATGGACATGGCCGAGTCCGGTCAAGCGATGCCTAACGGTGGATTCCCCATCAAGACCGTCAAGGACCTGAAGAACGCCATCCAGTCCGTAGGTCGTGCGAAGGATCGCGCTGCTGCCGTGGCTCACATCATCGCTCGAGCGAAAGCCCTCGGCAAAGAGGACCTCATCCCCGACTCGTTCAAGGCCGTCGAACACGACCAAGCAACACTTGACCAGGTACGCGCCGGACTCATCGCCCTGATGAAGGCAGAGCTCGACGAAATGCTCGCTGGAACCGAAGATGAAATCTGTGACGTGCAGGAACTTCTCTGCTCGCTTCAGATGTTCATGAACTGGTGGGACGGCGAATCGGACGAGGGCGAAACTGTCGCTCCGTACACCGAAGAAGAATCAAACGAGACTCCCGAAGGAGATGACTACATGGCTTACGTTGGACTAGGCGTTAGCGCCGATCTCATCAAATCCGCAAGTGCAACTGACGCGACCGACTCGGTACGCGACGAACTGCGCTCAGAAATCGTGAAGGCCCTCGGGCTCGAAACGGAAATCGCCACCTACAAGGCGGCCCTCACCAAGCAGGAGGAGGACATCAACGTCCTCAAGGCTGCGCTGGACGAGGTTCGCGAGATGGCTGCACCAGGGGGACCAGTCCTCCGTCAGACCGGAGCCCAGTCAAACAAGACTGCTCAGGTCACCGCCTTGCAGGTCGAGGCAGAACGCCGCCGACTTCTTGCTTCACAAATCACCGACCCCGACCTTCGGAACCAGTACCTCGACGCGGCTCGCCGTCTCGACGCACAGGCTTCGCAGTTCTAAGTCACCACAACTACTAACGAAAGGTAGAGAGACATGGCATACGCCGCTCCCTCCATTGACCAGCTATTCGGCGGACTTCCTGCTGAACAGCGCGTCGAACGCTTCGAGGCTTACAAAGCAGCCTTGAGCGCAGTCCAAACCCGTACCCTGAACAAGGCCGCTCGTGGGGAATTGTCCTTCGAGCGCTCACGCGGAATTATCGAGACGCCTTCGCTGTCCGACCGCGTTGCAGACTTTCAGAACGACATCAGCAAGAGCTTGTCCGGCGATCAGTTGTCCGCCGTTACGTCAGCTCTCGCCAACATCGACAAGTCCAACGCCCCCTGGTCACTGACCTCGCCGTTGAACAACTCGACCTCAGGCGTCACTGGTCTAGTTCCGTACAACCTCGATCCAGTTCTGTCCTACCTAGTCCCGAAGGAATTGTTGCTCCGCAACTCAATCCCTCGCATGGCTGCGCAGGGTCAGGCTTTCGAGTTCCGTCGCATCACTGGTCTGTCCAACGCTGGTGTCGGTGGTGTCGCTAACCTGAACACCTTCTTCAACTCGACCAGTGCTTCGACCTCGTTCGGTGGCATTACGCTCAACCGTCCGACCACGATTCAGTACGCGGCCGACAAGATTGTGAAGTCCTTCGTCGAACAGGGTGTGTCTGACTCCGTCAGTATGCAGGCCGAGTTCGCCGGTAAGGGTTACACGGATCTCCGTCAACTCAGCCACACATCGTTGCTGTACGCAACCATGCTCGGCGAGGAGCGCAACATGCTCAACGCTCGTTCGACGGCTCTGTCGATTTCGGGACTGGCGTTCACGGCTGTCGCTGACACCACCGGAACCGGTATCACGGTCGGAACCGCCTCGACGGTTTGCGTGGTCACCCTGTCATCCTCGTTCGGTGAGACCGCTCCGATTAGTGCTGGATCCGTCACGACCGTTTCTGGTCAGGGCGTTAAGGTCACTTACACCGGAACGCTTCCTTCAGGAACGCTCGCCATCAACATCTACGCCACGACTTCGACTCCGAACGTCTACAAGGCCACTTCGTACAACGTCGCTTCGGCTTCGTTGCTCGGTCTGACCTTCGCGACCAGCACTGCTGCTGCCGCGACTGACGGTTCGTTCTCGGCGCTCGCCTACGATGGTTTCGTCAGCACCCTGACGGACACCACGCAGTCGGGTTACGTCAAGGCCCTCAACGGTGCGCTTAGCACTTCTGAGCCTGGCGCTGAGTTCCAGGACGCTTTCGTGTCACTGTGGAACTCCTCGATGGCTGACCCCGATGTTGTCTACACCACGGCTGCGATTCGTCGCTCGTTGGCGAAGTCAATCCAGAACAACGCGAGCACTGCCGCCTACCGTCTGAACTACCAGACCGGTTCCGACGGCGTGGTTCTCGGTTCAATGGTGCAAGGAATCCAGAACGAAGCCACGGGCAAGTTCGTCGATTTCGAGACGCACCGTTTCGCCCCCGTTGGCACTGCCATCATCCACAGCAAGCAGTTGCCGTTCCCCGACTCAGGTGTGAGCAACACCGTCGAGGTTCACAACGTTGTTGACACGATGGTGCTCGAATGGCCCCAAATCGGTTTCACGTACGACGTTTCTTCGTACATCTACGGATCACTGGCCTTCCGCGCTCCGGCGTGGTCGGGTTGCATCACCAACATCATCGCCTCGTAATAGGCATGGTTCGCTAAGCCTTCGGGCCTAGCACCTGGGGATTGAGTCGGGCAGGGAGTTTCCCTTCCCCCTGCCCGACTCTCCCTTCTTTCGCTAAAGGGAAATTATGAAATTGTTCTACGCAGTCAAGGGCGTGGTCATCGACCAAGCCTCGCAATTGTTACTCGCATTCTTGTCGCATCCCTATGCGCCAATCGTCTACACATCGAAGGAACGAAAGTGCGACTAGTCGGCTCCGATAGGGCATTAACTTCCATCCAAGTCAACGAGGGCAAAGTAATCCCTCGCCACAAGGACGGCACGTTTCACGTCGACGGTGTGAACGCTCGCTCCCTCGTCAAGTCAGGAGACTTCGCTGTGGCTGGTATCACATTCCGCAACGCGCTGGGTTACGTCTGCACTTGTGGCTGTAAGTTCGTCTCGCTGTACCGCAACTCCTGCGCCAAGTGCGAATGCACCGAACTACTTCCTGAGGAACAATAAATGGTCATCGCCCCCTACGTTCTCTCCGAAGGCACTCGAAGCCCCTACGTCACCGTCGAGGAAGTTCTAGCCTCACCAACCGCCAGCGCCATCGACTTCTCCAACCTCATCGAGAACGGATCCGATGCAGTCCAGCGTCGAGCTCTCAAGGAGCTCATCGTTCGTGCTTCGGCGAAGGCGGACAACTACTGCCTCGGTGCTCTCGGTACGCTCTGCGCTTCAGTCAACACGGAGAACGGACGCACCCGACCCAACCGTCTAGGTGAGTTCATCATCCACCCCGAGTTCTGGCCCATCCTCGAAGTGCAGTCTTTCGCAGCCGGTTCACTACCTGGCGCAGGAATGGACGTTGCCACGCTCAGCGCCAACAACTGCGAAATCGAGCGTCACCAGTTCGTTGTCACGAACGCTATGGGCCTGAGTCGCATCACCTCCATCGGATCGCTGAACGCCCTCGGTGGCGCGTATGGGACCAACGTCGAGTGTTTCGTGCAGTACACCTACGTCAACGGTTTCGCCAACACCTTCCTCAACGCCAACGCCGCAGCCGGTTCTACCTCGCTGGTCGTGCAAAGCGCCATCGGCATCTACGCCGGAATGACCATGACTATCTGGGACGGCATCAACGACGAGTCGGTCGTGGTGTCCTCGAGTTACGACAACGCTTCCCTCACGGTTCCACTCGCCTCGGCTACGCAGTACGCCCACGGTTCCGGCTGCAACTTCTCCTCGCTTCCTGCCAGCGTCAAGCAAGCCGTGATTCACTTCGTGGTCGCTATGGTCAAGCAACGAGGTCAGGGTGGACTGGTGCTCACCGAAATGGGCCAGCCGGTCGCAGTCTCTGGAACTTCGGTGACCAACGCTTCCGACGATGCTGAAGGCAAAGAACTGCTCGACACCTTCAAGCAGGTCTGGGGTCGCAACTAATGTCACGCGCCACAGTCCGAGCGCAGATTGCCTCGTACCTAAGTGGTGCTGGGATTACCTACCTCTCGACCGTCAAACCCTTCCCTGCGAAGTTCACTCCCGAGATGGAGTTTTACGCCGGAGAGGACCCTGGTCACAGCTCAGGCGCAATCGTCTACATCTACTTCGCCAGCCAAATCGAGGACCGCATCGCTCTCGGTGGTACGCACTCCGGTCGCAAATCCGTCGAATACGAAGTCGTGCTGGACTGTTTCATGCGATCGACGCACCGCAAGTCCGAGGACGCCGGAGCCGACAGTGAAGCCTTCCTCGACTCGCTGGTCAACGCCATACGTGCCGACCGCAACGCAGGCAACGCGCAAATCATCTTCCAGTGGGGTGAGGGAACCTTCCCTGGCTCGCCGGACATCAACGTCACGTCTTACTACCCACGCTCGCTCGCTGGGTCCGCAATGACCACCCAGACCTACTCGCAAATCCGCGTGACGGTTGTCGAAATCATCAACGCTTAAGGAGCACTCATGGCTATCTACAAGTTCATCGGCGAAACGCCCCTCGTTTTCACATGGGCTCAGAATCCCGACGGTTCGACTCTGCTCGCTGAGCCTGGCGAATCCTACGAATTGCTCGTGGACCCCAAATCTGAACTTCTGGTCGCAATCGCTGACGCTGTGGCTTCAGTTGCAAGCGTCCCAGAAGCCCCTCAGAGCGCCCCAGAAGCCCCTGTAGCGCCGTCTAACTAGTCCGCAGTACAAACCCCTACCAATAAGGAGAACAGCCTCATGGCTTTCATGTCCGCCAATAGTTACCTCGGGCTCGCGCTCGAGACCAGCAAAGGAACCGCCGCTTCCGGAACCTTCACCTACATTCCGGTGTCGGCTCCGCAGGTCACTCCGGTGCTGGCGTGGCTCCGTGATGAGGCCCTGCGTGGATCGCCGGTCGCTCTCTACGACCAGATTCCAGGAGTGCGTCACGACGAGGTCGACTTCAAGACGTATATGTACGCCGACTCGTTCCCCTTGTTGCTCATCTCGGTTCTCGGACCCGACGTAGCGACCGGTTCGACCATTTACACCCACACAATCGGACTTCAGAACAACTCCACTGGCTCACAGCCTGCCTCGGTGACCATCAACTCTTTCGACGGTGGAAACGCCTTCCAAATCTCTGGTGCTCAAGCTCAGTCCCTCGACGTGACCTTCGGTGCTGACAAGGCCGTCGAAGCGACCATCAAGTACCTCGGACAGCCGTGGACCACTCCGACCCCTAGCAACTCACCTGGCACGGAAGCGCTCATTCCAGGCTGGAACACCGCCATCACCATCGGCTCGACAAACCAGGGTGGTGGCACAAGCCCCACCGCCAACTGGACGAACATCATGGACGGCAACATCAAGATTGACCGCAAGACGGCTCCCATCTTCACCGCCGGAACGCAGGGTCCCCACACGACCTTCGCCGGACCGTGTGACGTGAGTGGTGCTTTCACGGTGGTGGTCGAAGCCAGCGATCCGTTCTCTATCGGTGGAAGCGCCTACGCCCTTTATCGAGCCGGTGCTAATATCCCGATGACGCTGACCTTCACGGACCCTGCCGACATCACTTCAGCCACGAACCACTCGGTCAAGTACCAGATGAGCGACGTGCAGTTCCACGATGTCAAGCGCTCGGTCGGCAAGGACTACGTTGAACTCACGGTAACATTCGACGCACAGGCCAACACGACGGACGCCGCCAACGGTGGTTACTCACCAGTGAAGGCAATCGTCAAGAACGCCACTTCCAGTTACGTCGCTTCTTAATCCAACCAACAAAGGGAACCATGCCAGCAATCGAACTACCAAACGGACAGTCAGCGATCCTATTCAGCAAGGACGAAATCAGCGAGCGCACAGCTCGTCGAATCTCCGGCTCGTACCTGAAAGCCGCGGCAATCGGTGGCAAAATGGTCGAAGAAAATGTTGACCTATCGGACTCCCAGCAGGTAGTCAATGCAATGGCCCACATGACCGACGAAGAACGCGCCGACCTGAGTGGTTTCGACGCTGCCGTCATTGTTGGCATGGTTCGCTCGTGGACGCTGGGTGACCTGCCGACCGCCGAGACCGTCCTCGACTTGCCTCAGAACATCTTCCGAGCGCTGGCAAAGGCTTCCTCGGACGAGTTCAACCGTGTCGAGGAGTTCGGCCCAGACGGAGCCATCGACCCAAAAGCGCCTACCGGCGTCTAGGTCGGTTACGCAACGTCCTCAGGGGTGATTCCGGCGAGGACATGGACTACGCCCTGGCGAAGATGGTTCAGGAATACGAGTACCGTCAACTGTTCCACATCACCCATGACCAGTACCTCGACGAACCGTCATCGCTAATCAGGTGGATGATTGCCATCAACAAAACATTCAGAGAGGCCGCTAATGGGTGACCTGAAAATTATCGTTAAAGGCGTGACCGGCGTCAATGAAGGATTGCTAAGAATTGTTGCCAACGTGGATCGAGCCAACGAGCGCATCGTCCGCAAGGGTGGAACCGTCATCGCTCGCAACGCCAAGAAGGAGTTCAAGCCTCGACCCCTCGGGTCTATGCGCACGAGCAAATCCGGAAAGGTCTACTACACCTCGAAGCCACCCTACGCTCCGAAGTTACCCACGCCGACCAGTCGCTCCGGCAACCTGCGCGACTCCATCACCACCGAGACTCGACGAGTCGGTCCTGGCATATGGATGAGCACCACCGGACCCACGATGATTTACGGTCGCAGGGTCGAACTGGGCGGAGGGAAGAACCGAGCGTTCCCCTACCTCGCACCTGGCTTTAAGAAGTCCAAAGAAGAGCTCGAAGTAATCTACAAAAAGGAGTGGGCTGAGGCCCTGGCATAATGGCTGATTTCCTTCCCCCTGTAGTCGTAGAACTTCTGGCCGACGGTCGCGAGTTCAAGAAAACCTTCACCGAAGCAGGCGTCAAGGTCAAAGAGTTCCAAGCGGAAACAACTGGACTCGGCTCGGCTATGGGCGCACTCGGCAAGAGCGCAGCCATCGGAATCGGCGTGGTCGCTGTAGGTGCTCTCGCTGCTGGTGTCAAGATGGCTATGGAATATTCCAAGTCCCTTGAAGCCATCAAGAACCAATCCGGCGCAACCAAAGCGGAAGTCGACCGCCTCAAGACGCAGATACTCGCCACGTCCTCGGCAGTTGCAATCTCGAACGCCGAAGTAGCAAGCGCTTACCTCCAGGTCGAAAAGGCTGGCTACCGCGCAGCCAAAGCCGACGATGCTGTCACCGCAGCCGGACAAGCCGCATGGATCACTGGTGGCAAAATCGCCGACATCACCAAGACCATCATTTCTGTCCAAACCCTTCAGTCCGCAAAAGGGATGGACGTGGCGTCGGTCACCGACCTCATCGTCAACGCCAACAAGTCGCACATCGGTTCACTCGACACCCTGACCGCAGCTCTTTCGGGCAAGGTCGGCGCAGCTCTCGCCATGCACAACGTCGGATTAACGGAGTCGCTGGCAGTCACCGACGAACTGTCGAAGGCTGGCTACGCCAACTCTCGAGCGATGGTGTCATTCGCCAACGCCATCGGCAAGGCGCAGGATCCGACCAAAGCGCAACTTCAGCAGATGCAGGCGTTGCACATCAGTTCGACCAACCTCAAGACCCTGCTCGCCCAGCCGAACGGCCTCATCGCTGCCGTCAATTACCTCGGGCAAGTCTCGCGCACCACCGGAGAATCGGCTGGACAACTCGCTACCGCCGTGTTCGGACCTTCTGCCGCTAGTGGTGCTGCCGTCCTTATCAAGAACGCGCAAGAAGTAGCCAAGACTTACACCGCCCTCGGTGGCTCAGCGAAAGACCTTAAGGCTCAGTTCGCCGACATTCAAGGGACCACCGAGTTCAAAATGGCGAAACTCACGACCGACCTACACAACGCCCTGACGCAACTCGGGCTGACTGCGCTTCCCCTCGTCACCAAAGCAGTCGGTGGGTTAGACAAAGCATTGCTCTCAGTCCAAGATTATTTCACAACTGGCGAAGGCGCGTACCTTATCCAGATAATCACGGGTCATGGACCAAAGGGCAAACCACAAGGTCGCATGGCTGGCGTCGGTGGGTTTGTTGAAACCGTCATAACAAACAATCAACTAAATCCGATTACATTGCCTGGACTAAAAAACTCGGACTTTGCCAACAACCCAGGGGGTCGAGTCAATCTAAGGGGCAGTTACGAAGTTCCTGTCACCGTCAACATTCGAGCAGGCAAATAGTCATGGCTGACGCAATGATCCCAAGTTCCATCGAAAGCCTGAACATCAACATCGACATCAACGCCATAGCCTCGGCCCTGCTCGCCAACCCTGGCTTCATTGACGCTGTTACTCGCAAGGTACGCACCGAGCTCACAAAAGACGCTCGCGGA
>Ga0304729_1002483_pt1 | contig 10964 bp, 20 predicted proteins | sample C_131016_MF_Meta_FD_190475 | JGI IMG/M metagenome (GOLD analysis project Ga0304729, IMG submission 190475) | Freshwater microbial communities from Lake Croche, Canada to study carbon cycling - C_131016_MF_MetaG (v2) (version 2) | ecosystem: Environmental > Aquatic > Freshwater > Lake | place... | reverse complement strand
AGTTAATAGTCTGCACAGTTCTTTCCTCTGGAGTTGCCACTGCTGGTAACTTTGGACAGATGAACTTTGCCTATTGGCAAAAGATAAGTACTGGCCCTACAGCTACTTATCTTGTTGTCGCTGGGGGGGGTGGCGGTGGATCTAGTGGATCTAGTGGAGGGGGTGGCGCAGGTGGTTTATTATCTAATACTGCATCTTTAACTTTAGGCACAACCTATACAGTGACAGTTGGTACTGGAGGAGCTGCTGGTGGTACAAATTTGCAAGGTTCTAATGGTGGTGATAGTATAATTTCTGGAACAGGATTTACGACTATTACAGCTACTGGAGGTGGCGGTGGAGCAGGGACAAGTTCAGGAGCAAATGCTGTTAGCGGTGGTAGCGGAGGCGGTGGATCGGCAGGTAATGGGTCTGCTTCTGCAACTGGAGCTTCAGGCACAACAGGCCAAGGAAATTCTGGTGGAAACGGAAGTTATCAAGCAGGAGGCGGTGGTTGGTATTCTGGTGGTGGAGGTGGCGGTGCGGGTGTAACAGGAACAACTGGAACTTCATCACAAGCAGGAAATGGTGGTAATGGTTTATCTTCTTCAATTACTGGTACAGCCACATATTATGCTGGCGGCGGTGGAGGGTCTATTTATAATGGTGGTGGATATACAGGAAGTGCATCGACTGGTGGATTAGGTGGGGGAGGGGGATGTAGTGGTACAGGATCAGCAGGTACCGCAGGAACGGTAAATACTGGCGGAGGCGGCGGTGGAGGATCTTATCCAGCAGCAGGCGGAGCAGGCGGTAGTGGCGTAGTTATTATTTCTTTACCTTCAGGATTTGCGGCTACTACTACTGGCACAGTGTCAGTAGGATTTAACGGCAGTAACACAGTATATACGTTCACTGGTTCTGGTACATTAAAGCCACGCACAGGCACACAAAATTACAGTAATTATTTTAACGGTAGTTCTTATTTTACTGCTGGTAATACAGTAACTAATTTTTTATGCACAGGTAGTTCATCTGGAATAACTGCTACTTTTGAAGCATGGGTTTATCCTACTTCTTATTATACTGGTGGATCTCCGTATCTTTTTAGTCCCATTTCAGCAAAGGGTGGAACGTATTTTAATTTTGGTGTATCTAGCGGTTATCTTAAATTTTATTGGTTTGATGGTACTAATTTAAATACTGTACAATCAGCTAATTCTACAGACATTCCTTTAAACACTTGGACTTATGTCACAATGACAATAAATGGATCTACAATTAAAATGTACATTAATGGTGTATTAAATACTACTTCAGCTACTTATACAGGTGTTGCATCAGCAGGTTCTGGTACAGTAGATCAAATTGGCACAGAAAGTAGTGGGAGAACTGATTTTCCAGGATACATTTCAAATTATCGTTTAACAAACACTGTTGTTTATAGCAGTAATTTTACGCCACCAACTACTCAATTAACTAACATCACTGGTACGCAATTATTAACGTGTCAAAATTCAACCTTGGTTGATAACAGTTCTAATGCTTACACTATAAGTAATAGTGGTGTAACAACATCTACATTCTCGCCTTTCTAATATGAAAAAACTATTATTCTTTATCCCTTTAATAGCTTTTGGTGCAGCTACTCAGGCTCCATCTAATTACGAACTATTGGATGCTCAAGGCAACGTGCTAGAGATATTTGTAGCTACACCCGAAGTGGCAGCTACCTATCCAGCGTGTGTACAACAAATCTATCCTACGGCTGTGAGCTGTGTGCTTGCCCCAGTACAGCCAACAGTGGACATCACGTCTGTTGTTACGACGAACAACGCTGCAATCACCACTAACAACAGCAAATGAATCAACACATACAACGTCATAGCGTAGGCTATTGCTTAGTTATTATGGCAGTGGCAGATGCGTTTGCAGAACAATTCAAAGGAGTGACCCATCAACAGGTGGCTTCGATGAATTGGCTTGATTGGGCGGTGAGTATGGCAGAGTTTGTTGCTGCGGCTGGTACAGTGTTTGCAGCCTATCTCCAGAAATATCCATCTTATGAAACGCCTACTACTCCCTCTGTCCCTCCTAGCTCTTAGTGGTTGCACGACCACAGCTACGAAGAATGCTTCTTCCTTTGTGTCCCAGGTTGCGGCAATGAACGTGTCTGCGGCGGACATCACCCAAAGCACAACAACTCCTTTTTACAGCCACTCAGAGAGTGCTACGGGGGTTGCTTGGAACAGCACAGGGTTCTCAGTGTTGAATGTTAAGGCCACGATTGGTATTCCATTCATTGGTACCAATTGGTCATTCTCGGCTTCTAGTGTTACAACAGGAACCAATCCTCCTTTAATAGTTCCAACCAAATGAGCTGGGCTACCTGGATATTCTTTGCTGCGGCTGGGTTCATTGCCATTCTTGCAATAAGCTACGTGCTGCTCTCCCTTTTAAACATGTGGTTTAATAAGGAGTTCTGTGACGATAAAGAGTAAAGACCTAGCTGGGCTTATACAGATAGCCTATCACACGGTTAATCTAGTTAAGTATACAGCAGACAACATGGCTCTGCCTGAAGGCTGGAAGCTAGATACAATGCTGTTTGGGCAGGACTTGGACGGCAAGAGACCTTTTGGCATAGTGGTTAGCAAGGATGATGAGCAAGTGATAGCCTTTAGGGGCACAACAAGCTGGTCTGAATGGTATCAAGATGCTGAGATAGCCCTTATACCTAGAAAAATAGGCAGGGTTCATCAGGGCTTTATAGAGCTCTACAACAGTTTAATAGATAGCGATGGTCGTTCTGATTGGCAAAGTCGTTTAAAAGGCAAAGAAACAGCCTTTACGGGGCATTCCTTAGGCGCGTCATTAGCCACCTATCTAGCCCTAGACCAACAAAGCGGCAATCTAACAACCTTCGGGAGCCCTAAATGCGGGGATGAGGTGTGGGCTCAGGAGGCTCGCAAAACGCTTGGCAATAGCAAGAGGTGGGTAAGCAAGTTTGACCCCGTTACAATACTACCCCTGTCCACTTGGCACGTTACCTTTGCTCATGTATGCGACTCCACGCTGCTTAATGGGCCAGAGAATAAAATAAGTAGTCCACAAACCAACCACAGTATTGACAGATACATAGAGCTCTTGCCAGCTTGAAGCTGTGTCCGATTTCAACCCACAGTCAATAGATAGCCTCATCTCTCAGATTCTCACTGAGATAAAAGAAATCAGGGCTAAGGGTGATAACAGACAGGAGATACTATTTGCTATACGTGAACAGGTAACCAAGACTAACGGAAGGGTATCGAGCTTAGAGGCTTACAAAGAAGTTTTTCTTTGGCTTATAGGAATTCTTGCTCTTCTTGTTCCCGCGTATGTAGAGTGGCGTAGAAAATAAAGCCCCCAGGAGCACCCCAGAGGCTAGAAGAATCGTTCCTCCGTCAAGGAACAGCCACCAATATGCGGGCCAGTTGACTCTCTCTTAGAAGGCTAGGAGAGAGTTTCTTGTTTTGTCAAGCCTATTTCTTGACTAGGTTGAAGTTGATGGTTGGGCCGTGAGCTATACGCCAGCTTGTACCCACGGAGATAATCACCATGCTTAAGGCTAGGGCTATAACCAGTATTAAACTAAGAAGCCCTTGTCTCTGGCATCTGCTGGGTAGTCGTGGATCCATTGGTGGCAGGGTCTGCATACGGGTAGGAACATAGATACGTCGTTTAGTCGTTCGCCAGATCGTTTGTTCATGTGATGGATGTCAGTCGATGGCCTCTTGGCACAAACGCGACATATTGGATAGATAGCTAGTTGTTCCTTTCGCAGTCTTAGGTAGACACGATTGGCTATTGCCCGTTTCTTGCTCACTTTCTTTAGCGGGGTTCTTTTTAGACCAGTTGATCGTTTCATAGTTGTTCTTGAAGTGTTTACTAAAACAATTCCTTGGGGCTGAGCCCTTTCCGTTTTGACTCATTGCGTAGCTCTTTTTCTTGGTTGGTTTTGAGTTGGTGACACGGCACGCAGATAGCCTGATAGCCGTCTAGTTCTACAAATAGTCGTTTAACAAATTGGTCGTAGCCTTGGAAACCTAATGCGGGATCTACCACAGGCTGTATATGGTCTATCTTGATGTCCTTGTTGCCTACTACGGCTTTACAAGAAGCACAAACATACTGATTGCGTCCTGTGCGTGCGTTTTTCTTACACGTATACTTAGGAGCCCAACGTGAGCTTGCACGACGCAGGGCAGAAACTACGAATCCTTTGAATCGAGCCTCTGTCCATTGTCCGTTGCAATAGGGTTTATCCGTAGATGTACTCATCAATAGGTAAGACGTACTTAACATGTTCACAAGTCTTGCGGCATTCAAAACCTCTACAGCCACATTCCTTGTCTTTAGCATCAACTATATACATCATATCTGGATTTGATCTGCTCTGTACGTAGTATCTGTGCGGTTCTCCGATAATTGGTTCTACTTTCATTAGGTATCATTACCATTCTGTTCCATTGTTCCATTAAGTCCTCAAACTGTGTATGCCATTCCTGAATGGTATAATTGGGATTGGCCTGCTCTAAAGCTTTTATGCCAAGCCTCATGTGCTCAGCTCGTGGCAACAGGGGTGGTTCCATTTTCGTAATTGTTTTTGATTAGGTAGTAGGCTGAAGCGTGATAGAACATCCTCCAGGCTTTGTCTAAGATGTCTGCTGAATGCCAGATGGCTTCTACGCGTCCTGGTTCTGTTGTGCTGATGGCTATGTTCACGCCAATGATTTTGGGATTCAAAGCAGAAGGCATCTCCTTGAACTTGGCTACGTGATAGGCTGCTATCTGTTGAGCCCATGTGTCGCGTGAGTCCATTGGTACGCCTTCTTTAGACTTACAGGTCTTGAAATCTATAATGCCGTAGCCTTGTGGACAATTGAACACCCCGTCAGTAGTCCCAGCGTATTTGAAATCCTTATTTACCAAACGCAGTTCGTGCTCCGTGATAATTATCTGTAACTTGGAAAGCAAATTTCTAACTGCTTCAACATACGTTGTGTACGCTTTGTCGTAGGCTTTGCCTGTGAGTCCTTCTTCAAGGGCTTTATGAATGTTGGTTCCAAGATCAGCTGCTTCATTAACCTGCTCAAAAGCAGCGTTCTTGACAGCTCCGCAGTAAGCATCATCGGCGAGATTGTAGGGGAGAGTTCCGTTGCCAAGAAGTCTTCTGGCTGCAAGAGCAACTTGATTCTGTTTCCATTCATTGAGGCTGGGTTTTGAAATGACCTCAAGTATCGTCGTACACGAAGGGTACCAATTATTCGCTCTAGCGTCTTTAATCGTCGCTGGTCGCATCTTGCCTGCGTTCTTCCCTGTTTTTGTTTCAACTTCGAAACACGAGTTTCCGTTTTCGTCATAAAAGTGGCTCATTTAAATCCTAATTTACATTTATTACCGTTCAATATTACATCATGTAAAACAGAACGAGGTTTAGCCTTGCGTTCGTATACATCTATTTCATGTCCTTTCTTACGCATAAAGGAGACACCTACTACGATGCCGTCCTCGTTATCTGCAAAGCTCTTGGCTGCGTCATAATTGTCTGAGGCAGCCTCAGCTAGTAAAGCACCAGATTGCCTGTCTACGGCAAAGTAAACAGGCATGGTGGAGTTATTGATTACGTCACTCACGCTTTAAACTTAGCTCCCACTTGTAGGAATGCTTTTACAAGATTCTCGTAGGATTCGCTTAAGATTGTTTCTGCCGTAATTAAGCCTGGTTCAATGCGTTTGTTGTGTGTTAGGGCACTGAGCGAGTTGGTTATAGCATTACCCACTGCTGCACCATCATACTTACCTTCTGGTAATGGAGCTGAAGAATAAGCCTTAGGAGCATCTCCTAGATGAGCCGTCTGTGCTTTTCCTTGGCCTTTGATCCAGCCGTCTACAGGCTCAATCTTGAGGCTCTTAACGCCACCACCTAGTTCTTTATTAACTGTGTACATCACTGACTCGCCGACTTTCCACTTGGTTGTAGGAGTCTTAGCGTTGAATTTACCTTTAGTACCGTCACTGAATGTAACGTTAAAGGAATAAAGCGGGCCGTAATTACTTTCGTAAGGGGCGTCACCTGTTGGATCTACTGTCGTTATGTGGCCGATTGGCATATTATTTCTTTGTTGGTTTTTTGTTTACTAGCTTGAGATAGTCTGGGTAAGGATCTTCCTTAGCCCGTTTGCGTTCGATGTATACGTCTATAGCCCACATAGTGAGCAGAAAGAACGGGACGAGAATGAGGCAGCCAATCATTGTGGAGCCTCCTGCAATTCTGGCACTTCGTCTTTATACGACTCTTGATAGAGCTTTTCCATATCCTCGTCGTAGGTCTGGTAGTCCTCTAAGGACAAGCCCATAGCATTGGCCTTGGCTTGGTCTGAGTCTATGTGGTTGTACAGTCGGTGAAAGCTAAGAATGGAACAGGAGTCCTCTGATCCGTTCTGAATGTCTTTGCCGCTTACTTCTACAATGCGGTAAAGTACATGACTGTTTCGCACATCAACAACCTGCACAGTGAACGACTTGAATGGGTTGAGCGTATCAAACGCCCACCGAGAGCCTATAGAAGGCCCGATTAACGGGGAGTTAGTATAGATTGAGTTCATTTCGTTCCTCAACCTAAACACTTCATCGTAGCCGTCAAGATGTTTTTTTCTTCTTTAGTTCTTTTAGGTATTCCCTCATGCTTACAGCAATCACTGCGCTCTTGGTTCTCTCCTCAGGAGTCATCTTTGCAGCACGAGCCTTACCGCCCTTGCTACCGATTTCCTTCATGTATTCTTTATGGTCCATAAGGGACAACGTAGCCGCTTGGATAGGGTCGTCAACGATTTCTTGTTGCAATATGTAATTAGCATTATCAATTTGCCCCTGTATATTGTTAAGGGGTTAATCGTATACACCCGCCTATTCTGGTTTAGTTCATTTTTCCAGAGTAGGCATTCTTTTTTTCTTGTTCGCCGAGATGTTTTCCTGCAACTTGCTTACTTGCCCGTACTATGAGTGTTCCCGCAAAGATACTCTCCCCCTTGTCGACTAACGTCCGAGGGGGTTTTTCTTTTTTATTGACAGAACATTAAACTAATCAGATTTGTTGAACGTCTTTGCGGACCGTAGTGCCGAACACGTATCAGCCAAAAGAGCATCGGACACCGAAAGGTGAACTCACAATAACTAGATTTACTCGCAAAATCCTAAAGACGGCTTCGGAAGATTCTCACGGCTTTAGGTAGGATAAAGACCTCTAACCTTATACAGGGCAATAGAGTAAATCAAAAGCTGGCCTTAGTCGGGGTTGTTATCGGGGTAAACAATAACTTAGAGCAAATCTCTAGGAATCTTCCCTCATGGCCTAACCAGGGCAATAAACTCCGCGAGTTTCACAATGGGAAACGAGCTAGAGCAAATGGACTTACACTTGACTTACAAATTAACATTTTAATTTAAAAATAACAAAGGTAATGTTACTGTCTTGACAAATTGACTACAGCAGTCTTTTCTGCTTGTACCCCTTAATGAAAATGAAACGCTTCATAGTTTGCAGCGACATACACGGAGACATGCAAGATCCCGTGGCAATTAAGGCGTTGCTAGCATTTACTAAAGACTTTAATCCAGAAATTAGAGTGATTAACGGCGACTTGTACGACCTGCGGGCTCTGAGAAAAGGAGCGTCCCAAGAAGAAGCCTATGGATCCTTACAAGAGGATTGGGCTGCTGGAAATAAGTTTGCTAACGAATTTTATAATGGCGGAAAAGAAAACCACTTCTTACGAGGAAATCACGATGAAAGAATTTATTACATGGCGAAGAACACATCAGGAGTCGTTAGGGACTATGCTGAGGACGGAATCAAATCGCTCGAGAACAACGTCAAACGCTGGAAAGCCAAGATGTTGCCGTATGACGCTGCTCATGGCATATTACGACTTGGAAAGCTCAAAATATTGCATGGATATTTTACGGGAGCAGGGGCTGCTCAAGCACACGCACGAGTGTACGGAGGCGGGGTGTTGTTCGGACATACCCATTCCATCGAAGTTAATGCCGTACCTAGCTTAGAACCCGCTGAGGCTCGAGGTATAGGCTGCCTATGCATTCGGGATATGGACTATGTCTCAGCAAAAACAGGCAAGCTCAGATGGGCACAGGGCTGGGCTTACGGATTTCTTTTTGAGGACGGAACATATCAACTCTTTCAAGCAAGAAAGATAAACGATCAATTTTATGTCGCAACGGACATCAAAGCCTACTGACGCTTGGGCTGCCTTGTTAGACAAGGAGCTAAAAGCTAGCGAGAGACTCCCTGAAGGAAAGGGTTGGCGTACGGCTGAAGAGCTCAGGACAGAATACAAGATTGGTCAAAGGAAGCTCTACACGATGATCAATAAGCTAATGGGAGAGAAACGCCTAGAGAAATTCTCAGGCTACATCTTTAACGAGTCGGGATCTCGTAGCTCCAAAGTGTGGTACAGGATTAAAACCTAAAGAACCGCTTGATGCGTTGCCAAGTCGTTTGATATTCGAGGTAGGTAAGTTTTTCCTCCAAAGCGGCAATATCTACCTCATAGCGTTCTATCTTCCATTCCAGATCCCTAATGATTGTTTTGTAGAATTTAGCGCTCTTGCATTTAGTCGTCATGTCTGTCACTAAAGTCCATGTCTATAGGGCGAGTCAATTGCAATTCCTCTGCCGCGCACTCCTCTTTTGAACCATCAGGCCACTTTATCTCATACCAAGTAGTGCCATTAGGTTCGTAAATGATGCGGCAAAATATGCCTGCTTCCTCGTTGTTCCTTCTGTAAACAACCGAGTAAAACGGAAATTTAATGACATCAGGCACGATCATACTGTTGACAAGGAATAAAAACGCTCTTTAGGTCAACTTATGAATACCTCAACTGGCGACTCCTGCCTAGATTCAATTCTCAATCCTAAAAAGTAATATCATGCCTTCGAACGGACAAACAAACATTTTCAACCTTGGCTCAGTAGCTCCTCAAATCGCTGCTTTCTTCGGTGACGCATCTCTGTACAGCACAAACACACAGATGAATCCGACCTATGCTTCCACCATAGCGATTGATACAACTGCTGCTAACAACTTCTTTATAACTACTACATCAGCAGTAGGTAACGCAACAATTACATCACCGAACATCAATCCACAAGGCCAGCAAATCCAGATTGTTATTACTGGTGACGCTTCTGCTATCCGCACTATCACTTTCGGAACAGGCTTCTTAGCTACTGGAACGCTTGCAACTGTAGTCAGCAAAACCTCAGTAGTTGATTTTACTAGCAACGGCACAGTTTACGTTGAAACAGGCCGTCAGTCCACAGGCGTCTAATCTTTCTGCTCTTCACGGGGCATATCCAACGAAAAACCCTAGCTTTAATCGGCTAGGGCTTTTTTGTGTCTTATATTATTCGTTAGAATTCGACGGCAAGGCCGTTTCTTTCGCTTTTACGGGGTTTTGCTTAGCTTCCCTAGCCTTAGCCATGTTCAGACGCCCCGCTTCCTGCTTCTTAAGGCTTTTGACTGCCCCGCCTTTGTGTCCAATTAGCGACATATAGTTCTTAATCGCTTGTTCTTCAGAATCAGTGAATTTCATATCTTCTTTACTGTTTAATTTAATTATATGTATCATTTTAGTAGTTTTCTAAGTTGTTTTCGATAATTTCCAACCCGCCGCCAAATCCAATATTGAAAAGGACGGCAAGGTCATAGGTAGCAAAGGTTAATAGATGCCGACCTGTGTCGGACGGCACCCAAATTGCGTATGGGTCTTTGTTCATGCTTCGTATTCCTCTACAGTTGTGTCTGCATAGTGTAAGCCATCAGCGAAATTGATTTCACGCCCGCAAGCAATTTCTTGAGCTTGCATTTCATCTTCAGCCTCAACTACATGGCTAATCTCGCAACGAAATATGTTAGTAACAACGTACGTTTTCATTGTTTTTATAACTATTGTTAATTTGTAAATACGCTTTATTAAATCTTTCAAACTCTCCCGAAATATCGTTAATGCTGACACCATTAGTTTTAAGATAGATGTTTACGTCTTTTAAATAATCGTACGCTCTCTGCCTGTCATATAAGTCTTTTAAACTTTCAATGTAATTTAAAGCCTCGTTTACTGTTTTAATTTGATACAAGTTTTTATTATTCAATATACCATATTCTGTTTTCATTTTGTTTAGTTATTTGATTGAGGCGTAATTGCTTCTTGTAGCCTTAACTTGCGTAAAGGCTAAGAGAAACAATCAGACGTTAATTAAACGAGGGTCAGAGAAATTAGGCTTTTCCCAATTAAAGATTGTAACTCTGATTCGGTCGAACCCGTTAGCCTTTGCCCAAACTTTACACGCTTTGACGCGAGCAAGGTCAGTAGTAGTCGTTAATAGCTTTTCTTGCCATTCTTCATCGCCAATTTTCGTGCCCCAAACTGTATATTCTTTAGGTAAGTTATATTTGTTCATATAAACTCCTTGTTTCCAATGTAAGTTTGAATAGCAACGTGGTTAAAATCTATATTGCATTGTTCACAGGCTTGTTGAACGGCATCATTTGTGATCGCAATGCCTTGTTTAATGTAATTCATATGCAAATTCGCTAGATTAGCCGAAGCTTCATAGCTAGTAATACGGAAAGTATTAAAACACCATTTGTAGTAGTTGTGCTTCAAATTGTGGTAAAAGTTGTTGTAATTGGATATGTTATTCATTTTATTAGTGATTCTAAAAAATTAAAGGATGCTAAGACTAGAAAAGCTAAGGCCATAAAGGTCATAGCTACGCTGAAGTTGATTAGTTTGTTTTTCATGGGATTAAAATTCTGCAATTAAGATACCGCCTTCAAATTTGATAACTGTTGTATTGTCGCATAAGAACTCGTAAGCCTTTTGCTCTTGTTCATCTTCGCTTAAATCGTCATCATGCTC
>Ga0304729_1002482_pt1 | contig 10964 bp, 11 predicted proteins | sample C_131016_MF_Meta_FD_190475 | JGI IMG/M metagenome (GOLD analysis project Ga0304729, IMG submission 190475) | Freshwater microbial communities from Lake Croche, Canada to study carbon cycling - C_131016_MF_MetaG (v2) (version 2) | ecosystem: Environmental > Aquatic > Freshwater > Lake | place... | reverse complement strand
CCTCATTGCCTCAAAACTCACGCCCCAGTCTCGCTATAATTTGCGGCTCGGCGCTTTAGCTCAGTCGGTTAGAGCGATGGAATCATAATCCACAGGTCCGCGGTTCGAATCCGTGAAGCGCCACCAAATTCAGATCCCTTCAGGATCTATAAAAGCCCCAACTCCATCTTTCGGCTCAAAGCGGCCTTCTATAAAACGCAATCGCGTGGGTCCGATCATGGCCTTTACTTGAATGGAATGTTGAGAGTCACCCGGATAGCAAATATGCCGCAGCCCATCTGCATCAAATGCCTCAGGCATCACTGTGGAAGGTTTTCTTGCTAACGCAGCGCGCAATACGCTTGCGCAGTCGCTGTAAGGTAACAAGTTCACCAAGGTCATGATTTGTGGAGGAGCCATGCTAATGCCACGGTCCCAATACTTCAAAAGTGCTTCGCGAGGCGATAGCCAGAGACTGTCGACAGCTTCTACGTCGTCATGGATAGGTATTTGGTTTTGCGGCAATACAGCTACAAAAAACCGGGTATCAAAACGCTTACTAGTGACGGACGGCATACGCGGAGTAATCCAACGTGACCACGGAGCCAAATGCTGCGTATCTAGTTGTAAATCGCCTGACGACAAGACATCGGCAAAAGTTTCGCCTGCATGCAATCGTTTTTGCCATTGGGCACGTTGCACTGTGTCGTGCGCCAACGCATCGCTGTTGCGTGCGCGTGCATACAAGACTCCACATTCTTCTAAAGCCTCGCGAATGGCGGCAACATAAAGGCCTGCGGCCATATGGGTTTGAATGTCTGGCTCTGCTAACGAATGGTGCAAATTGAGAGGGTCTTGGTCTAAATGACGCAACACATGTTCGCTACTGTCTGCTTCATCTAATTTGCCACCAGGGAAAACATAGGCGCCACCCAACACAGCGGAGTCTGTATGACGGCGTAATAGAAATACTTCTAGCCCTTTTTGAGGGACATCACGTAACAACACCACCGTAGCCGAAGCGCGCGGTGGTGTGGTGATAACTTCGTTATTGAGTTGCATCAGCAGCAGATGCAACCCATATGACTTGGCATTACCTTCAAAATTTATTTGTTGGGGTATGCCAAATCAACACGGCGGTTTTGCGACCATGCGGCTTCATCATGTCCTTGCACGGCAGGTTTTTCGCTACCCAAGCTGACAGCTTCTAGTTGCTTCTCGCCTACGCCATAGACCTTCAATGCGCGCGCCACTGCGTCCGCGCGTTTTTGTCCTAAGGCCAAGTTGTATTCACGTCCACCGCGTTCATCCGCATTGCCTTCCACACGAATTGCCAAGCTGGGCTTACTGGCTAAATATTTGCCTTGGCGCTCGATCAAGGGTCCGTCGTTGGCTTTGATGACAAATTGGTCAAAGTCGAAAAAGACGCTACGTTCTTTAGATATCAAGCTGCTGGGGTTCAAGTGGTCGGCCACCACAGGAGCCACAGCAGACTGCGCAGGGGGAGGACTTGCAGGTGCCGCCACTACCGCTTTACCAGTTACGTCTGCGGTTTCTGCAAGCTTGGTGGTGCTACAGGCTGCAAGCGCCAGGGCGGTAATTGCCATAGCAATTCGGGTCAGGTGTGTAGAAAACATATTTATATAACTCAAAAGATTTAGACCTGATGAGTTTACTCGCGGGTTTTGCACCCCTTGTGACAGGGTAAACATCCAGAAAAGGTGAAAAGTGTTGTTTTTTTTGACACTTCTTTAAAAAACATTATGAATCAACAACATAGCAATTATTCTTCATTTAGTTTCTTTTTTAAAAATTTTGAATACTAATTGACTCTACAAAGTGATATTTTTGTCGGTTTTGACCACTTAATCACAAAATTAGCAGTGTTGACGATAATACAACTACCTATTAAATTCCATTCCCCGCATCTGTTTTTGTTTCTAATGCGTTGCGGCAATCGAATCTGGAGTTAGTCAATGTCTACTTTCAAAATTTTGGTCACCAGTCAAAAGGGTGGCGTCGGTAAAAGCACCGTATCTGCCAACTTGGCGGCTTACATGCGCCGTCAAGGTCAAAGCGTAACTTTGGTCGACTTTGACACCCACGGATCCTCCAGCACTTGGTTGAACCGCGCGCCCAATATTGGCATCGTGGTCCAGCACCATATCTTGCCACTCGACCAAGGTGGCAACCGACCTATTCTGGATGCGCGTCTGCATTTGCGCCGTGCTGCTAGCAGCTCTGACGTGGTGATTTGCGATTTGACGTGGACCGATTCGATCGCTGGCGAGTTGATGTTTGAATACGACCTGGTCATCGTGCCTACTTCTGTTTCAGAAATTGAACTTGCAGCCACCGCAGGCTTCTTGAGCCGCCATCGTTGGGTGTTTGATTCCGCTATCCACACCCCTCCCACATTGCTGGTGTGTCCTACACGCGTTCACAACGAGCAGATGCAAAGCGATACCTTCACCAAGCAGCGCTTTCCTGTCAGCTTTATGTTGTCGCCTCCGGTTTTGGAAGCGCAAAGCGCACGTGAAATGTTTGAGCGCGGCTATTTGATGGACCTGCCTGACGAGTGCGGCACTTCTTTCATTGAATTCGGCAAAGCCGTATGCACCGCTCGTGAAATGCGCGCCAGTGCGCAAGGTATGCGCCAAACGACAGCGTCCACGCGCATCAATACGCTCAATGGCATACGCACAACCAACCAGTCAAACGCACTGAATGCACCTCCTAAAAATTTGTTGGCACGTACAAGTACTTTGTCCAACCAATATTCGGTTTTAGGTCGCCATCGTTTGCATAAAGTGGGGGAAAGCGCACCTCCTACTGAGACACCTGAACAGGCAAATACGGTTGGAAGACCGACTAAACCAGTTCCGCATCCAGCAGTGGAAGAAACCGCAAGTATTACTTCCATGGGTATCCCTCAGTTCCTTAAACGCATGTCCATGGGCATATTGAGCAAATGAGTACCGAACCACAATTTTTGTCATTCAAAGGTCTCAAGCAGTATTCGCCTGACGACGGCTGGGGACAGGTCAATGCTTTGCTGCAATCGCATGCTCGTGCGGCTGCTGCGCCGGCTGAAGCGCCACCGCCTCCGCAATATAACTACGCACCCGAAAAAGTGCCTACATTGACCGAGACTCAAGAGCCCATGCAGTCGCAAAACACTGCATCGCCTCTGTTTGACCCGTTGATCAGTGAATTGTTCGACCAGTTACGCGTTGCACCTTCTGATGAGCTAACTCAAACATGGCGCACGATTGCAGCTGAAGTCAATTTATTGACACAGCGCATGGCATTGCAACGCGAGCTGCAAGAGCGCGCCCGCAAACTAGAAGTTGATCTGGTCGATCTACGTTCATCCATCATGTCGCATCTCAAAGATGTACAAAACGTAGCGGACCAACAACTCACCTCTGCGCGTCTGCGCTCTGAAGTCTCAGCCTTGGCGCAAACTAAACTATCGGCGAAATTGAATCAGAGAAGATAGTTCTTTCCACCGCCTTAGGAGTTAGTTGCATGCTGGAGAAATTAAACGAGATCTATCCGGTGCGCTACACCGCGTTTTTGGCGTCAGTGGTTTTGCTGGTGTTCACCTTGCTCGGCGCAGGTATTACCGGACTAAGTGGTTGGTGGCCCCTATTATTTTTAATCTTAAGTTTGGTAGGTCTACATGACCTCAAACAAGAACACCATGCGGTATTGCGTAACTACCCCGTCATTGGGCATTTGCGATTCATGCTGGAATACATTCGCCCAGAGATTCGGCAATATTTTTTAGAGTCTGAAACAGACGCCACGCCGTTTTCTCGCGCACAGAGAAGTCTCGTTTATTCACGCGCCAAAGGTGAAAGCGATAAACGTCCTTTTGGTACACAACTAGATGTGCGTTCGGTGGGATATGAGTGGATCAACCATTCCATCGCAACTACCCAACTCTCAAGCCACGACTTTCGCATACAAATAGGTGGCAGCGCATGCAAGCAACCCTACAGCATGAGCCGGTTCAACATCTCTGCCATGAGTTTTGGCGCGTTGAGTGCCAATGCTGTCTTGGCATTAAACCTCGGCGCTAAGCGCGGTGGATTTGCGCATGACACTGGCGAAGGCTCGATCTCGCGCCACCACCGCACGCACGGTGGCGATTTGATTTGGGAAATTGGCTCCGGCTACTTCGGTTGCCGCGATGCATCAGGCCATTTCAGTCCTGAGCACTTTGCTGAGAACGTGAAGTCTGAGCAAGTCAAGATGGTCGAGATCAAACTCAGCCAAGGTGCCAAGCCAGGGCATGGTGGTGTTTTACCAGGCGCTAAAGTCACGGAAGAAATTGCTGAAGCGCGAGGTGTGGGTGTTGGCGAAGACTGTGTTTCGCCCTCGAGCCACAGCAGTTTTTCGACGCCGCTGGAATTGATGCAATTTGTGCAACAACTGCGCGATTTAAGCGGTGGCAAACCTGTTGGCATGAAGCTGTGTATCGGCCATCCATGGGAATGGTTTGGCATTGTCAAAGCCATGCTGGAGAGCAAAATTTACCCAGACTTTGTAGTGGTCGACGGCGCAGAAGGTGGCACCGGTGCTGCCCCCTTAGAGTTCTCTGACCATATCGGTATGCCACTGCAAGAAGGCTTGCGCTTGGTGCACAACACTTTGGTAGGTGCAGGTTTGCGTGAACAAATACGTGTAGGCGCGAGTGGCAAGATCGTTAGTGCATTCGATATGGCGCGTGCTTTTGCTTTGGGCGCAGACTGGTGTAACAGTGCACGTGGTTTTATGTTTGCGCTAGGTTGCATCCAAGCGCAGACATGCCACACGGGCAACTGCCCTGCTGGTGTGACGACACAAGATCCCAAGCGCCAAATGGCGCTGGTAGTGCCTAGCAAGGCAGAACGGGTTGAAAACTTCCATCGCAACACTTTAGAAGCACTGCAAGAATTATTAGAAGCCGCTGGTTTACATGAACCCAATGAACTCTCACCTCGCCACATCATGCAACGCGTGAGCGAAACACAGGTCTTGCATTTATCGGAATTGGTGGATACGGTCGCGCCGCTCGCATTACTGCAAAAAGATATCAGCAGTTTGCCTGTGACCTACCAAGACTGGGCACATGCAAGTGCCAGTCGATTTGGGCTAAACGCTTAGTCAGCAGCCCTTGGATATTGGATAGGACGCTCGCGCACCACAGGTGCTGGTGCTGGCGGTGGTGTTGCAGCAGCTTGTGCTGCAGCTGCTCTAGATTTTTCAGCTGCGCGTTCTGCGGCTGCAGCGCGTTCTGCAGCTAGCGCAGCAGCTTTTTCAGCGGATGCTTTTGCTGCTGCTCTTTCAGCTGCAGCTCTATCTGCAGCCGCTTTGTCAGCCTGGGTTTTCTGTGCTGGCTTTTCCTCAGGTGCAAAACGCATGGCGGCAGCTCTTTCTGCGGCAGCTTTCTGCGAAGTTAAACGCTCCGCCGCAGCGGCTTTTTCTGCAGCAACTGCGCTGTCCGCTGCTTTTTGTGCAAGAGTGGCAGCATTACTGGCGCTTTTGACTGCTTGTTCATACGCAGATGCTTGCAATTTATCGCGGGCTTGCAAGCTTTGGTTCATTTCTGTGCGCATTTTTTGGATTTCAGCCAATACCAACTGCACAGGTTGCTGCTTCAATTTGTCAGCGTCTGCATTAGCAACAAGCTTTGCTTCCATAGAAGCCAAAGATTTATTCATAGCGAGCAGTTTTGCATCTATCAACTTGTTGTTTTGATCGGCTACCAAGTTGGGCATGGAGGACATCACACGACCAATTTCGTCAAGGCGGTTGGCAACATTCTTTTGCGTGGTGTTGAGTTCTTCTTGTTTGTCTGTAATTTCAGAGAAATCAGAATTCGTTTTACCGATGGCACTGATGCTTCCATCAATTTCAATCATGCGCTTGGACATGGCGTAGGTCATCACGTCCAATTCTTTGATCGACTTGGTCATTTTTAAGGTAATGCCAAAGAAAAAGCCCATGGCGACCAATAAGCTCACGCAAATAGCACCCAACATCACACGGGAATGCAAGACATTGCGGCGGTTGGTTTCTTCAATTTTGGCAACCACCATGCGCATGGCGCTACTTACATCGGCAGCAATAGATGCAGAGCGTGTTGACACCTCAGCCGAATCTAAAACAACCGACGTCAATTCTTCAATTTGACGCGCCACCTCATTGCTATCCAAAGACTGGTTAGCGATTTCTGTCAAACGGTCAGCGGTCGCATCTACATCCAAAATAGACTCAGCACCACCTTCAGACGTGTTTTCACCTGACTCAGCATCGTCCATTGCTTCGACTTCATCCACCGGCGCTTCGAGCACCGCTGTATCGTCCGTGTTTTTTTCAGCTTCCGCCATGGTTAACCCTTTGATTGTTCTTCTAAAACATCGAGCCGCGCGTGCAGCAGTTTGATATCTTCGGTTAGCTTTTCGGTACGTTTTTGAAATACCTCTATCCAAGTATCGACGTGACCAGGCATCTCTTGAGCGTGAACCTCGTCCAATACAGGCAAGGCGTCTAACTCGTCCAAGACGGAAACGCTAGTTTCTTCGGCCTCGGGGGGTATAGAGGCGACTTTAGGAGTCGTTACCTTCGCCACTTCTGGGGTGTTCGCTGCCTCCGGCTCGTTCAGGGTCGGAACTTGGGCTAATTCCTTTGCGGTAAGCCCTTGCGCATCCTCAGGCACATTGGGCACCTGAAGACGAGGCACATTGTCTGTTTCAAACGCAGGCTCAAAGGTCTCATGACCTTTGTTGGAGATGATTTCGGCTTCTTTACTACTCATAGTGTCGATCCTTATCTCTTAGCCCTTGGTAAGTTGCGCTTTGACAGACTTCACGCTGCGCAACCATCCTTTTGCAAGCAAGGGGCTCGATTTCATAAATCGATCTGCCTCTGGCTTGGTCTCAAACGGGCCAGCCAACAAAATGAAGTAGCGTTTGTTTGTATCTTTTTTTCTTACCTGCATCACCCGAGCCGAGGCGTACGCCGCTTTACTGCGTTTGAAGGTGAGCATTTCGTCTTCCACATCAAATGCGGCAAGCTGCAAGACGAAGCCGTCATCTGGCAATTGGCTTACCCAATCTGCATCAGATACCTTATCGGCTTGAGTAGCATTAGTTTGAGCCTCTTTTTTAAGGGGTTCTTTTTTTTCTGGCTCTTTAGCAGCAGCTTGTTTGCTTGCAGGTTCTTTGCTAGCTGCTTCTTTAGCATCTTTGATAGCAACTTCTTTAGCAGGTGCAACCACAAGGGGCTCAGAAGCGACAGGCGCTGCAACCATGCTGCCACTGGCTGGAGTTGCCTGCATATCAACAGCGCCGGAAGCCACGTCGCTTGCAGCAGATACCGCGCTAGACGCTGCAGGCTCCGGAGCACTGGCCACGGGCTCTGGCGTAGGCGAAGGTGCAGCGGGTGTTCCGCGTAACAAATATTTCTTAAAGAGTTCGGCCTCTTCTACCAACATGTCTTTGTACATAAAGCCAAAGACTGCCAAAGACATGAGCAATACAAATAAAACCAAGCCCCAGCGTGGTTTGCTTGCGCTGCGTTTAAAAACATCTGTCTCAGCTGCTTGCGCAGATGCAGCAGAAGCAGCGCTAGCGGTAGCGCCTAAAACAGGAGCGCCCAATACAGGTTCACGTGGCGTTCGCGCGTCAAATGCAGAAACGGGAGCTGCTTCTTGCGGTTTATAAGGGGTTGATGCAGGAGCCGGTGCGGGCGTTGCAGCGACCGCTGCAGAAGCCGGTGCAGGTTGCGGCTGGGCTTTTTTACCAAGCCCGGGAATACGCCAAGACGTTTTCTTGGGCATATTGAGCTGCTTAAGGGCTTCTTCGGAGTCTTCCAAAGACATCGGTTGCAAGACCGGCGGCTCAGAAGCAATTGCGTCATCAGGAGTATCAGCCACCCAATCGGATAGAACGCGTTTGGGTTCTCCCGCTTTGGTTTCGACTTCCCATTGCAATAGGTTTTTACCAAATGCTTCGAGTTTTTTACGGTAGTTGCCTGCACTGTTGATCAGCAAAATCACGCTGATATTGCCCGCAGGAAATCCATTGACCAATCTTGCGAGCAATTGCAACTCAAACTCTTGCATCAGAATGGAATCGCGAAATAGCAAGAAGCGACGCGGGGCTAATTTTTTTTCTTTTTCTGTGGCTTGGTTGAGTGTGAGTTCCGACAAGATGTCGTTGAAGGTTTGCACCAATTGTTCAGAACTGGTGGAAGTACAAAACTCAATGTTTTGCTCACCAGCAGCACGCAAGCGTTCTTCAAACAGACTGCCGTAAAAATCCAATACTAGATCGTGCTGGCTCAAGACAACCAAATTGATGCTGCCTTCGGTCAAGGATTTGAGGAGGATTTCAAACCGTAATCGGTCACCTGGGCTTTGGAAGATATCGGTCATGCGGGCAACATTTGAGATTAAGAGTTCATCAAGACACCATTGGCGTCAAATTTCATCTCGTCAGGAATTTTTGGGTCCGGCTTGATCACTTCTTGGCCTCTTCCGTAAGACTGATTCAGACTAAACACAAAGGCAATCACCTGAGCTACAGAATGGTAGAGCGCTTCTGGAATGGGGTGATCCAACTTAGTCGTGAAGTATAAGGCGCGGGCTAGCAGTGGCGCTTCAAAGATATAGACCCCATGTTTGGTTGCTTCTTCACGAATACGTGCAGCCAATCCGTCATCGCCCTTAGCCACCAAGAGTGGTGCGCCATCTCCATTGGGGTCATAAGACAGGGCCACAGCAAAGTGGGTTGGGTTGGTGATGACAACGTCTGCGTCCTTGACCTTGGTCATCATCTTATTGTTCAAAATTTCGCGTTGGCGGCGGCGGATCTGGCCCTTGACTTCGGGGTTACCTTCCGAGTTCTTCATCTCGTCTTTGACCTCTTGCTTGGTCATCTTGAGTTTTTCATTTAATTGGTGGCGCTGCAAAGGCACATCCACCAACGCAACCAAAACCAAGCCCAAACTCAACCAAAAACAAGAATCCACAATGATGGTGCCAGCGACCTTCACCGCTTGTCCCAAGTCCATTTGCGAAATATTGGTCAAGTCATTCAAATTGTTCATGACCGACACCAACAAAATAGCGCCGACCACCAAAAACTTAGCAACCGATTTTCCCAACTGAATCAATGCATCAGTACCAAACATACGCTTCAAACCACTCATGGGGTTGAGCTTGCCGAAATTAGGGAGTGCGAGTTTGGGAGAAAAGATAAAACCTCCCGACAAGGTCGTCGACAAAGCCGCGATCACTGCCATGATGGCAATGAGCGGCAACACAATGACAAACCCGTCGACGATGGCACTGCCAAAAATGGCAGGCAATAGCTCAGCTTTGTCGGTAATTTTTCTATCAAACTGCAATTGGCTTTTGAATAAATTGCCCATGCTATTGAACAGGTACTGTCCCATCATGGTGAAAAACAAAGTCGCCATCACCATCATGGCGGCAGGTGCAAGTTCTTGCGAACGCGCAATTTGGCCTTCCTCGCGCGCTTTGCTGAGTCGCTGCGCCGTGGGTTCTTCGGTTTTGTCTTGGCCGCTTTCTTCTGCCATATCGCTTGCCTAATCAACTTCCTAAAAAGGATCGCAACACTAAAAACGCCTGCGCCCACACCCATTGGATACGCGAGACGTTGTTGCCCATAGAAAAAATCAAAATGACAAATCCAACCAGAATCAAGGCGGGAAAGCCCACGGTAAAAATATTCAAACTCGGTGCAGCACGGGCTACAAACCCGAGGCCAATGTTGATGAACAGCAAAGTCATCATTACAGGCAAACCAATCAATAAAGCACCTAAGAACATCATGGCGCTCCAATTGATCATCTTGCCCAACATGTCTTGGGTGAAAAACTCTTGGCCAATGGGCAGCAGTTTGAACGATTCCAACACCAAGCCAAACACAATCAAATGGCCACCGATCCCTAAAAATATCAAAGTGCCCATGATGTTGAACAGCGCAGACAGCACAGGCACGCTACCCATGTTCGGGTCAATCATGTTGGCCATCGACAAACCCATCGAACCCGATATGGCTTGGCCTGCCACGACCAAAGTGGCAGACGCCACTTGAAATACCAAACCCATGGTGAGGCCAATCAAAATTTGGCGAGATATTTCCAGTAAACCCTCGGCGGTCAGCGGATCGATACGTGGAATGTCAATTTGCTGCGACACAAAAAATGCCAAGGCGAAGCCTAAACACATACGAATGCGCAGATTCACTGCGCGGATAGAAAAAATAGAGGTGAACGCTAAAAACGCAGACAAGCGCAACATCGGCCAAATAACGACCAAAAACTTCTCAAGAATCTCTAACAGCGCTAGGTTCATTGCCCACAATCACATGAACAAACTGGGGATGCGTGTGAAGATAGCCTTGGTGTAATCCACCATGGTGTTGATCATCCAACCGCCCATGATTGCGATGGTCAATCCAATCGCGAATACTTTTGGAATAAAGCTGAGCGTTTGCTCGTTGATGGAAGTTGCGGCTTGGAAAATACCCACTACCAAGCCCACCACCAAACCTACAACAAGCATGGGCGCAGAGATGAGCATGGTCATCCAAAGCGCTTGGCGGGCTAAATCTACTACGGCTGCTGAATCCATGGTGGTTCTTCCTTAAAAAACGAAACTATTGGAGAGCGACGCCATCAATAGCGTCCACCCGTCGATCAACACAAACAACATGAGTTTGATAGGCATCGAAATAATCATGGGCGAGAGCATCATCATGCCCATCGACATCAAAACACTGGCAACGATCAAGTCAATCACTACAAAGGGGATGTAGATCAAAAAGCCAATGGTGAAGGCGCTCTTGATTTCAGAAGTGATAAACGCTGGCATCAGCGTAGTGAACGGTACTTGCGACGAGTTATCCAATTCGCGACGGTTAGCGATTTGCATGAACATCGCGATATCGTCTTCGCGGGTTTGC
>Ga0304729_1002481_pt1 | contig 10972 bp, 13 predicted proteins | sample C_131016_MF_Meta_FD_190475 | JGI IMG/M metagenome (GOLD analysis project Ga0304729, IMG submission 190475) | Freshwater microbial communities from Lake Croche, Canada to study carbon cycling - C_131016_MF_MetaG (v2) (version 2) | ecosystem: Environmental > Aquatic > Freshwater > Lake | place... | reverse complement strand
ACGTACCATCATAGTTCCAGACACTTTGTCTCCAATAATTTCTAGTCTGCCATAGAACTTACGTTTAGTAGTTCCGTTGTCAAGAATGTCAGTTACTGTTCTACAGTAGATAGGTTGCCCAGCATCTAAATAAGTGCCAGTATCAAAGTAATAAATAGTAGCCGTGTCATCATCTAAGATGTACGGAACACCATTAAGTTGGGTGTAGAAGGTAGGTCTAAAGTAAGACTCTTGGTACGTACCAGGGTTAGGCTGGTCGTTACTTTGTATAGAGTATTGAGTCCAGTTGTACCACATCTTCTCATTAATGTCGTACACCAATGTTTGATTGGTGTTTAACAGACTAAGGATGTACAGAGTATGCCCACCAAAGGTATAGCAATAAGCACGTACAGAACTTAGACCATCAGCCTCAAGGTGTTTGTCAATATGGTTAGTAGAAACCCTAATAGCTGCTACACCATCCATTATATAAACAGAACGACCATAGGTTTTGCTAGTACCTACCCACAGCACTGTGTTGCTAGTAGACACAATAGAGTCACCACTAGCACAACCAATCTCAGAGGTATAACTCTGAGCTACTCCTAGAGGAGAACCTGTAGCGTTACCAACGTCATAAAAGAACTGAGTACTAATAGCACCAAAGGCTACAAGGTAGTTAAGGTGTTTACAGATACCAACTAGATTGTCAGCAGTCTGCTCAAAGCTAAGATAGCTAAGAGCATCCCAAGTAGTTGGGTCACCTAGATTGCAGTTGTAGATACGGTTGTTACTAGTACCAATAAACACATAGTTGTCTAAAAACACACACCCAGCCACATACGTAGATGATGGCAAGGTAGTCATAGACACAAAACCAAATGACTGATTAAGTAGATACCCTGTAGTTCCATTGTGGAAGAACAAGTAGGTATCTAGGAATGTCTTAACAAAGTAACTTTGATTAGATGTACTAGACGTACTACCTAGGTTAGCTACAGCGTAACTAGAACTAGGGTTAACGCTATACACAGTGTTATTAATAACAGCAATTAGTCTGTTATTGAAAGCAGCTAACCCTTGGCTAGGTGTGTAAGCAGGAGGTGTTACGCTAACAACTTGCTTAGCTACAACTAGTCCAGGTCGTTTAACAAACTCTCTCTTTTGATCCCTAGTCTCAAAGACACAGTTAGAAGAGTAAGAGTCCTTAGCAAAAGTCCCATCACGGGACTCTATAGGCTGCGTTAACGGGATACGTTCCGTAGCCATAGTTATCGTCCGTAAGAGTTAGGAGAAGTAGATCTAAAGTCTGGAGCAAAGAACGTACTGTAAGCCTCTACATCCCAGTCAGACATTTGTGTTTTATAAGCCACAGCTCTTTGAGCTATCTCTTGTCTAGCGTTCATAGGAACACCATACTCCATAGACAACTGGTCTGCTAAGTTCCATACCAAACAGTTCATCCATTCATTAGGAAAGTCTGGTACTTCAGTAGCTAAACTAATGTCATTGATAGGCATTTGTGCTATTAAATGTAGTTGTAAGTTAGCTTGAGAATAGCTATCGGGAGTAAGGTATACATATAAAATACCATTAATCTTACGAGCATCATAGAAAATAGTGTTAGCAGTACCAGTAGAGAACTTAGATCCTAAGACGTTGTACTCTTGTTTTGATACTAGTAACACTGGAGTGTCTACAACAGGTGTAGAAGTTATGTTCCTATAGAACCCTTGGATAACCTTTAGGGGTTTGTCTGTGATGGCTACAGTAGGTGCTAGAGCATCGTACATAGTTGCAGACCCACTACCACCTAGGGTGTAACTAGTCTGCCCTGTTGTAAGAGGAACAATAAGCTCTGATACCTTCCATAGCTTTAGACCATCTGTATTGAACTGTTTGATTAACAAGTTCAAAGACATAGCAGCATTAGCAACGCTATTAGCGTCAGGTGTGTCTCCAATCTCAAGTACTCCTAGCTTTCTTAAAGCTAAGGAGATAATCTGATCACGAGTAATGCTGTAGTTAGAAGACATTTTTAAGCCTCTCTAGGCCAGTTTTGAGCAGTGACAATAGCAATCAAAGCAGGTACATCAGCAGCAGCTTCTATGGCTGTTTTAAGGCGTTCTATTTCTGTTATTACCTCTGCTCTGTATGTCACAGTAGCCGCAGGAATATCTACATTACGCTCTACTTTACGAATGACCATCCAGTCAGTCTGAGACAGTAGTTTGTTAGCCGTATCTTTGACTTGTGCAGTCCAGTTTGACTTCATGCCTTTTTGGACATAAGGTGTACCGCCTTCTGGCGTTACTGTCTCATCATTTAATTGTTTAGGATTGTCTACACCCCAATAGAAGCGGTCATCGTAATGAGAAGTCTTGTCTGCAACCTCTGTGATGCCGACTGCTTGTTTCTCAGCAAGGCTGGTTAACCTAAGCCAATTACTTGGGTATGAAGTTCCATTGATGGTGAATGGAGTATCGAGTGGGATTACTGTGTCGTTGTGTTTAAACATATTACCTCGCTAAAGCGTTTTTAAATGGGTTCTCGGCAAAGGCGGCATAGATGTATGTTTGCCCAGAAGTATTTGGCTGTGATGTTCCTCTTTGTTTAAATCCATTTGACAAGATGTCTATTGGGTATCCAGAAGAGGCTGGAGTATATTCTGCGGCAGATAAGTTTGCTTCTAACGATTGACCAGCAAGGTTGTAGGTATCTCTTGAAGTATCAATAATTGCCCAGTTTGTTACATTGCTAGATGGGCCTATCATTATCCATCTGGGTTTAAATCCAAGGTAAACAAATGTCCCATCAGCAGACCCGTTACCCGTGTACGAACCAAAGGCACTGAAACCTGCTACTGCGGCAAAGCAGTAGGCGACGTAGGTATAGCCATTGTTATTTGGTACAGAGCCACTACCAACAGAAAAAACAGTTGATGTTGGAGTTGTGCCATTCCAAACAGTTGATGCAGTAGCTTTTGCCGCTGTTGATTCAAGCAATAGATATTCATTACCAGTCAATGCCGTTTGCCATACAGCCCAAGAACTTGTATTGTTTCTAGATTTAACAATAACCATGCTAGGCGCAACACCCAAACCATGACCCACAGTTCCCGGAACTGAAATGCCTGTGTAAGTCACCACGCTAAAGCCTTGCGTAGCACCAGCACTTACAGTTGATGTGATAGAGCCGTTAGTGTTGGATGCGGATGTTGTTCCCGCTTTCCATTGCCAGCCGACATAGGTAGGTGAGCCAGTAGAGCCGTTAACACCATAAGATGAGGCGGCATCATCAACAACAGTAACACCATTTGAATTAAATGCCGTTACAGAAAAACCTGTATATGTGCTTTCAGCACCCGTGTAATTTGAATTTAAAACTTTTGATACACCACGAACACTATCAACTAATTGATGATACGAAGAGGCAGACCTTGTTTTAATCCACACTAAATCAGGTTGAAATGATGTTCCACTAACAGTATTTGTAATGCTTTGCGTGCCACCATTGCCGTTATACAGCGTAGCCGCCATATAAGCCGCACCATTAGTTATCGTGCTAGTGGGTAGGTTATATGTGTTTAGTGCTACATAGCCTGTTGGGGGTGTGTAGGAGAATGGGCGTTGACCGAAGTTGATAGCCCAAGCAGATGAATCATAAGAAGATACAGCGGCAAAATATGATGTAACAGATAATCCAGATACTATTGTTCCTTGTGAAGTTCCATTTTTGTATCCAGTCAATGTTCCAGTAGAAGAATTAAATGCTATTCCAATTACATCACCAGTTGTGTAAGTAGCACCATAAGCAGAACCCGTACCATTTACATATTTATTCCCATTTGCATGATATGACCAACTACCAGTATCTCCAGCATAAGTAGCCAAACTCCATGTCGGCAAAGCAATTCCAATAGCACTAGAACCAGCAGTACCACCTTGTGTATATGTACCTTCAAAATACCAATTTCCACCAAGCATATCCATACTTGCACGAACACCCGCTTGGGCGGCAGTTGTATATTGCCAAGATAAATTTCCAGCACCAACAACACCAGCGCCTTTATCTAATGGGTTTAACACACAATAGTTAGCCGCAGTAGCACTTGTCAGCGTAGGCACATCGGTCATGCTGTCGTATGTCACACCAGCAGTCACGCTAATGTTGTTTACTGTCCATGTATTGCTGTTACCAGAGAAATCAGTACCCAATGCGGCTGCTGTGCCGTTGCTACTAAAGTTCAGATAAAAGCCGTTAGTGCCATAAGTACCCGTGTACTTGGCTGGTTGCCATACGCCTGTAATTGAGTTGGTTGAACCAAATGAAGATGGGGTTAGTTGTTGAGCATTTACAAAATTAACTTCTGCTAAATAGCCATCATAAAAATTGCTTAAACCACTTGTTCCGTAAGTGCCAAAATAATGAACAGTAGAAGTGGAATTAACCCATGAATTAAAGTTTTGAGTTACATAGTTAGCGGTTGCAAATGATGTTATTTGAATACCATTAACATACAGTTTCATTCGATTTGATGCCGTAGCCTGAGTAGTATCCATTGCAAAAACAATGTGATACCAAGCGGAAGGGTCACGAAAAACTTGTGTTGTAATTAGTGCATAAGACCAATTATCAGTTTGTCCATCAAGGGTGTAATACTCAGACCATTGTAGTTGGTCAGAACTATTAAAAAAGACAGTAGAAAGTTTTTGCGTTGTGGCATAACCGCTACCCTGAGTTGGACCAAAAATACCCTGTGCAGTTCCAAGTTTGCCCCTTTTTACCCATCCAGACCAAGTAAATATTTGCTGATTTCCAGCAACGGATGGAGTTCTATTAAGGTATGCACTAGCACTAGAGCGCAAACGCACACTTCTACCAATGGTGTAGCCACCACTAGGGCGTGTAAATAGTTCGTCTTTAGATGCAAACATTATGCGAATGCCTGTGCGTAAGTGCCGTACCAGTTAGTACCGTCAGCAAAGAATGTAAGTATGTCTCGACCTGTTGTTGCAGTTGTAGTTAATGTTGGTGCAGTTCCACCAGGCCACTTAACAGATGTAAACACAGCAGTTCTAGAACCAGTACCATCTTGAGTTGCAATCAGAACAAAAGACTTTCCTGCTGTAGCAGTAGGCATAGTAAACGTACAGTTACCAGTCATAGTTACAGTTTGCACAGTACCGCTTGTTAAAGACAAGGTTTGTGTTGTGCCTGAGTTACCGATAGCCACCACAGTTTCAACATAGTTGGTGACTGTGGGGTTAGTCAAAGTTTTGTTAGTTAGTGTTGCTGTACCGTCAACAGTTACAACACCACCAGTAGCATTAGCAGTATTGCCTAAAGCAGTTGCTACACCAGTACCTAATCCTGATACACCACTTCCTACTGGTAATCCAGTACCATTTGTTAATGTTATAGAAGTAGGAGTACCATAAGCATTAGCTGCTGTAAATGTATTAGCTTCATCTAGTTTAGGTAAGTCGTTAAGACTAGCAGCAACTAAACGTAGTTCAACTTTATCACCAGCATTCCAAGAAAGACCTGTTGTTCCGTCTTGTCCACGAGTAACAGTAAATGTATCTGTAGACCTAGCAGTTACTTTAACAATCTCAATTGAACCACCAGAGTTAGCTAATGTACAAAAGAAATAGTCTCCAGCACCTAGTGTAGGAAACAATGTTCCAGTACCACCAGATACTGTAAGACTAGTAACTGAACTGTTAATGCCAGACGCTAATGTGGTCGTAGCATTGTTTGTAAACTTCATAACCATATTAGGCTCCTATTAACCAACAGTAATAGTCCATGTAAGTGTTAACGTATCAACACTCAATTTACTAATTGTACTAAACACTATGTGTGACAACATAGTTCCTCCAGATGTAGCATTGTTAAAGATACCTGCTTCTGAGATACCTCCTGTGCCTACACCAGCTCCAAACACTTTAGTTAATGTAACTACGTTAGTAGACACACTAGAAGACGAATAAATACCACGAGCAATTTCTGCTTGAAGTGCTGTGTCATTTACAGTAGCATCAGTTGTACCTGTACCAATAGCTATAGCAGTGAATGGAGATGTGCTGTTACTAATAACAGCGTTTGCTAAAAAGTTTTTACCAACCTGAACAATCAAGTTTTTCTTTTGAACAACAACAACGTTGTTCAGCAGTATTTCTACTTCACCTACTAAACTGATTGTTTCTATCATTTGTTTAATCCTAAAGCATTAATTGCTGAACCATTTAGAACACTTGTTGATTGTATTTTAAAAGTCAAAGATTCTGTAAAACTAACAGAGTCAGTAAGAGAAGTTTCTTGCCAAATAAAATGATCTGATTGCTCAGGTCTAGTCCATTTGGGAGCTTGAATGTCTGCAACACCGTGTACAAAGTCTTGTGGTTGTCTAGGTTCCCAGTCTCCACTACAGACCATAAACCCATCCCAACGGAGTTGTAGTTCGCTGTCTTTGTACTGACGACCGCATACGTCACAAATGACGTTCCAACCTCCATTGTCCCACCTAGGTTTGTAAGTCATTGTTACTGCACTTCGTCTGGACTATACACGGGTAAATCACCTAGAGCAACTAGTGTGTTACCAGCACTGGTAGTTACAGTAGCTACAAGCCTATAGGTTACTCCAGCCGTACCGTTGTGTACTTGTTGATAAATTTTAGAACCTATGATGCTGGCTCCACCAGACAACAAGTTAGAAGGAGAAGCGTCTGTACCATCTATAACTAGCACAGAACAACTTGCTGTAGAGAGTGATTCTCCTGTAGCTAACACTTGACTAAAGTCAAACGATAGGGGTTTGTTCTCAGTAGTAAATTTATAAGAAAAGCTTTCAGCCATATAAGTCATCCTGTTTTGAAGCAACTATATTAGTCTTTTTTGGTCTAACTAGTACGCTGACAAATCCAACCGCTTTGACCAAGACTTTCTTTGTAGGAACAAAGAGCGTGTCTACAACATTGGGTAGGAGCCTGTGAATGTAGCTTACGACAGTAGTATAAACTGTTGCTACTAGTAACACAAATCTTCTAGTAGCTGTTGACACTGTGCTACTAGTTGTGTTTAAAGCAGTTAATGATTTAGAAACTTGTTTAGCTAAGTTTGCAGTAGAAGACACAACATTGGCTGTTAGTGTTAAAAACGCTATCTTTGTTTTAGACAGTGCAGCGGTAACACTAGATGTAACAGACAACACTCTAAAGTAAACAGAGTTAATAGTTAATACTATAGTATTGCTTACAGTAACAAGTAGTCTCTTGTATACAGATCTAACAATAGCAGCAGCATTAAACACAGAAGACGTTAGGGTTTTACCTACCTGTTTAGATAGTGATGAAGCAGATGTAGAGGTATAACTTAAAGCAACAAAGTGTTTGGCTATCTCTAAGATTGCAATAGAAACAGATTCAACTCCAGAGTTAACTATTTTTCCAACAGACTTAACAAGTGCCGCAGTACTACTAACAGCAATAGATTTTGTTAGTTGAACTTTTTTAACAAAAGTGTTTGCACTTGTAGATGCAATAGACAGTGTTAAAAATCTGCTTCTAATTAAAGACACAGCGTTAGTAGATGTAATTGCTATTGTTTTAATAACAGATTTAACAACAGTGGCTACAGATGTACTAGTTACAGATATATTTTTTAATGTTTTACGTACTAGTGTGTTTGTAGTTGTACTTAAGACAGTAAAAATTCTGGTGCAAGCTTTTAAAATAGTTGCTGCTGATGTAGAAGTAGTTGCTATAGTTTTTCTAGTTGCTTTAGATATAGAAGACGCACTTGTAGATGTGTAACTAAAATTAACTATATGTTTAGCTGTTTCTAAAATTACAATAGAAACAACATCTACCCCAGAGTTAATTGTTTTTGTAATAAATCTAACAAGTGTTACAGCACTGCTACTAGTAACAGATAAAGCTTTAAACCAACCTCTTGCAAGAGTAGACGTTGTTGCAGAAGTAACAGAAACGTATTTTTTAGTAAATCTAACTAATGTAGATACAGATGTAGAAGCAATAGACAAAGCTACAACATGTGTAGCAATTCGTACAAGAGTAGCTGCTGATGTACTTGTTACAGAAAAAGCTTTTGATATGTTGCGTACTAAAGTATTTGTAGTTGCAGATGTAACAGCAAATGCTTTAATGGCAGACTTAACTAAAGTTGATGCAGATGTAGAAGTAACACTAAAAGTTTTTGGAAGTGTTTTTGATAACGTAGCAGTATTAGTAGATGTAACAGCAAAATACTTTTTAGTAAACCTAACAAGAGTAGATGTAGTAGCACTAGTAACACTAAGAGCAAGTACTTTTACTTTTGTATAAGCAAGACTAACAGCAGACGTACTTGTAACAGATGCGTACTTACTGACTGCTTTAATAAAACTAACTGTAGAAGTACTGGTAACAGACAAAGCTTTTAAAGCTAACTTAACACTAGTAAATACAACAACAGATGTACTAGTCAATGTTAAAGACTTACTAATTTTTTTAATTAAAGTAGATGTAGAACTACTAGTTACAACAAATGCTTTGCTTACTGCTTTAACAATAGATGCAGTAGAAGTAGATGTAGTAGACAGTGCTTTTGATACAAACTTTATTAAAGTCGAAGCACTAGAAGACAGGTAAGAAATAATCTTACCTGCCTGTATTAATCTAACTACTGTGCTAGTACTAGAGACAGTTAATGATTGGGCATACTGCTGAACACCTGATCCGTTAAGAACAGAAGTGTTAAGCGCGTGTCCATCAACAGGACCACGTTCTAACCCACTTAGTGTTGGGTAATCAACAACTAAGCCATTAAGTACCGCTGTATTGATTGCATAGGCGTTAAGAGACATATAACACTGTCTCCAGCCTTAGATCAACTAAATGTGGTCTTAAATGTAAACTGTATTGAATCGCCAGATACTAAGTTGATTGTTGAGAAATCACCTTTAACAAACAAGTTGCCTGTGCTTGCAGTGATTACATCAAATAAACCAGCATTAGTGATAGCGAGAGTACCAGCAGCAGTTATGGTAGCAACTACTTGATACGTATCGTTAGTTACAGTAACAGTAACTTGTGAGCTTGTACCAGCAGCACGAGGTGTAGTTTCTGTAAATAAAGTTGTGTCAGCTATTGCTGCTGTACCAGCACCTGTACCCCAAGCAGCATTTACTGGTTCAGTGCCTGAGCCTTTAATGCGGTTAGTTACGATTGCTTTACCAGCGTTTGTTAGGACTGTAGCCATTTTTTAATACTCCAAAGAATACGTTTAAGGGGGTTTTTATGCCAGTAGCTTACTACACCTAAGTCCACTTTAGTTCCATCAGCACGAATGATGACAGCACTAATCTGGGCTTCTTTAGCATTTAGAGGAACAATCATATTAGACATTGTTATACCTTGTCAGATTTATTATCTAGTTTATCAAAGATCTTACCAATCATATCTTTAAGTTCTCGAATGTCATCCTTGTAGTCGTTCTTAGCAACATACTCTTTAGGAAGATCTTCTTTTAACTTAGCAAGATCACTCTTAAGTTCTTTGACAGCAGACCACAGTTCACGGGCAAACCAGCCTGTGACTGAGGACACAAGTACTAAGCCAGCGTTTAAGAGGGCTTGGTAATCCATTACAGATTAGTACCTTGTTTAACGCACTCAAGAACAATAGAGAACACCTGAGTACCAGATGTCCAACCTGTAGTCTTAATCAAGATGTCGCCAGTTTTACCAGCTCCAGAGTTATTAATTAAACCACCAAAGTTCCAGAATGACATACGACCACGACCAGCTAGGGGCATGATAATTACATCAGTTGTAGCATCCCACCACAGCTGTACTTCTAATTGGTCACTAATAGAATAATCTATGTGGTCAATACGAAATTGCGTAGGTGTTGCTCCAATACCACCTTGATTACTAGAAGCAGCACTAATAAAAGTGTTAAGAGCGTAATCAGAAGTATCAAGTACTCCCGCAGCTTTAACAATAATATTGCGCTGTCCCTCTTCAAGGGTTTGAAATGTTACTGAGTTAGCCATAGCTACCTCCTATTAACGTGTAATTTCTTGAGCAGCTAAAACAAAGTCAGTAGTCAATGTATCAGTTGCTGTAGGAGTAATTTGGAACACTGGAGCAATTAAAGCACTAGTCAAAGTAGTACCCGTTGAACCAATAGTAGGTGCTGATACACGAGCAACAGGAACGCTGTTAGCGTACACAATTAAATCTGTGCCATCGTAATACAAACCAAGTTCAACCCAAGTAGCTGCAACAGCAGTAGCAACACCAGTTACCAATGTAGTAGCAGTACTGTTAACAGTAGACACTAAATTAATAGATGTAGATGCAGCAGCTTTAGCAAACCACAAACCATCAGTAACAGCAGAACCTTTTTGCATACCTGCATAAAAAGACACGTTACCTGCTACAGCAGAAGCTTGAAAACGAGTAGTAAACCAAGCACGAGTACCTGCTGTAAATTGGAAAAATTGACCATTTTTGTAAGCAGAACTAGCAGTAGTAGTACCGCCTGGAGTCAAAATAGCTTGACCACCAATACCAGAGGTTAAAGCAAAAGTAGAAGATGTACCTGTAACAGTGTAATCAGTACCTATTAAAGTGTTGAAATCATTTACATAGGTAGAACTGCCTAAAGTTTGAGTGCTACCAGTGTGAAAAGGATCAGGAAAAGGAAACGAGTACAAAGTCTCGTTGGGGTATGCGGTAGATAAACCGCTATAGAGTCGGGTTGGGTTTGACATAAAAATTCCTTTGACGTTGTTTAAAACAACGCCCAATTAAGGGCGTCATCGGAGATTGCATTCTATATTACATTTTCTCTTTAGGCATCATCTTTTTAGCAGCCATCATTTTCTTGGCGGCAGCCATCTTAGGTGATTTGTGTGGAGCTTTTTCCTCACCTTTAGCTGTAGTCTTTGGATCAGGTTTTTGACCCATTGATTTACGT